>JAEEGH010027144.1_pt1 | contig 11352 bp, 12 predicted proteins | sample 9134181 | NCBI WGS metagenome assembly JAEEGH01 (sample SAMN16246544, study PRJNA631951) | gut metagenome | biome: gut microbiome; feature: rumen; material: DP-attached | host: Bos | place: Iran: Karaj | collected 2018-10 | reverse complement strand
TATCATACTTATCCCGGTCTTTTTATTATTAGATTAGCCTTGAACCAATTCTCATAGATTGCGTTCATAGCAGGTTTAAGATCATTGGTTGAAGAGGATACTCGGTAGACTTTTTGCTTGTCTATCGAGGGGTCCTCTCATCTTTTTATCACTTTTAGCAGGCTACGCTTTTTGATATCAAAAAGCACATTTCAGGGAGATCCCTGAGACCCCAAGACGTCCTTAGCAGGACGTTATTTTTATGAAAGAACGAGGTTAATAAAACAATGAATAGACGCAACAAAGCTGTCGTCATACGCTTCGCTGAAGATGAATGGCGGATACTAAATGACAAAGTGAAAAAGGCAAAAATGCCAAGAGAAAAGTTTTGCAGAGCGATCCTTCTCGGTGCAAAAGTTAATGCTCCGCCTGATGCGGATTATGTGTCGCTGATCTTCGAGGTCCGACGTGTCGGAAGTAATCTCAACCAGCTGGTTCGTAAACTTAACATAGCGGGAATAGTTCACAGTCTCGAACTCGAACGAAATGTTCATGCTGTCTATGATGTCTGTGATCTTCTGTACGAAACTTTTAGAAGGGTGGATAAATGATATGGCTGTAACAAATCTATGGGCAGTAAAAGGAAATCTGTCTGCTGTTGTTAAGTATATCGAGAACCCTGAGAAAACGACCGCACGTGATATGGAGCAGGTCATGACATATATCTCCGATGCCAATAAGACAGAACAGATGATGTATGTAACCGGAATCAATTGCGAACCCGAGATAGCAGCCAAACAGTTCTTGCAGACGAAACAGTTATGGAATAAGGAAGGTGGCAGGTTGGCATATCATGGTTATCAGTCCTTCAGAGCCGGAGAAGTTGATGCAGAAACGGCACATAAGATCGGAGTGGAACTCGCAGAGCGGCTATGGGGTGACCGGTTCGAGGTTGTTGTAGCAACACACCTTAATACCGGTCATTACCATAATCACTTCTGTCTTAATTCAGTATCCTTTGTGGATGGTTATAAGTATCACGACACTAAGGAAGACATCAGGCGCATGCGGGACTCATCAGACGATATCTGTAGAAGATACGGCTTGTCTATCGAGAACAAGCCCAGGATCGCTCAGAACAAGCGCAGAAACTATCGGGAATGGAAAGACCAGCAGGATGGCAAACCGTCGCTCAGAGGCTCTGTGAAGGCCGCTATAGACGCTGCTATAAAGTGCAGTTATTCTTTGGACAGATTTGCAGATGTTATGCGCGACATGGGATATGAATTCATCGGTAAAACGGAATCAGGAAAATGGCTTGAGTATCCCAAGGTTAGAATTCCCGGTTCTAACAAATGTGTCCGGCTTGATTCATTAGGTCCCGGTTATGAATATATTGATATTAGACGAAGACTCATAGAAAACACGGTTAAGGACCCGGATCCTTTTGGTGATCTTGAAAAGATGCCGACGGAAGAGAAGATAAGACACTATACAGATCGACTTGAACGAGCGGGATTCCGTGTAGTGATCACATATCACGGCATGCAATTAAAGGCATGTACTCAAAGACGTAAATATCGTGAGTTTTCCCCTGAACTGGTAGCCGATATCAGGAAGCTTGATAACTATATTAAGTTACAGGAGTTCAGCAGAACGCACAGGCTTGATACGCCGGAAGAAATAGAATGCTATAAGGCAGAACTAAAAATGAAGATATCTTCTATAGCAGAAGAACGGGATGAGTGTCGCAGAAAGCAACATTATTGGGAAAGACATGATGCACCCGGTTATGTGAACATATGGAAGCAAGCGGCACAGGAAAAAACAAAGCAAATGCGTCCGCTCTATCAGGAACTGCGAATGTGCGACGAAATACTCAAGACAGCTCCTATGGTCAGACAGAATGCTATAAAACTTGTTCAGCAGCGCAAGACGGAAGAGCAAAGAAGACAGCTTAAAAAAGAACAGGAAAAGGCTCAGAAAACCAAGAAAGTTCGTGTAAGAGTAAGATAAAAAGAGGGAAGAATCCTACGGGGTTCTTCCCAGCTTTTTTATTGGTGTTTTAGTCGAGAAAATTCAGTATTTTATGTGCTAATCATTCTTTCTCAACAAGAATGTTAATCCCACACTGTTTTATCCACCTGATATGACGGGTCTTTAATATATTTCTGCACTTCCTTGAATTGAGCAGGAGTTAAGTCGTTGAAATTAGGTATATGTTCAAGATTTAAGTTTTGCTTGATCTCAAGACATTTTTCCCAGACAAGATTTTGATAGTATTTTATCGTTCCCTCAGAATCTCCATTTCCATTCTGGGCATTATGATACCAATATATATAACCATCTATTGCATCCAATTGTTCCTTAGTACATGAGTCATAGTGACATATCCAATCAACTTCCACATCCATAGCCGATTCATCATTGTATTCATTGTAGGCTGCAACAGCTATCTGCAGATTCCCGATATCAAATTCGATGTTGTTATAATTCTTATTCTTAACATCATCGTAATTCACGTAAGAGCAATAAAATGCACTTAATTTAGTTTTCATATCAAGGGCATCCTTTGCTCCCTGGATATCATTATTGGCCATGCATTCGTCATATATATCGCTTAATATCAGAGTATAACTTCCGCTTTCATGATGTGTTGCAGTAGGCTCCGGTGTTCTTTTACCACACCCTGCCATGAAGCTAAATGCAACTATAACTGCCATCAGTTTTATAATCTTTTTCAGCATTGTTTTTTATAATCTCCTACTACTCACTTGTTAACTTTCCTGTTAATAATCCGCTCTATGTTTTTCTTCTGAGTTCTCTGACAAAGCTAACACTGACAACTATCATCATGACAGCCAATACATCTGATGCGATCAGCTGCCCGATCGCAGCTGCCGGGATTGGCTGCAACGGCCACGGCTCAATGAAACTGGCAAGGCATGCTCTGAAAATCCAAACCACCGTAAGAAAGAAATAGAAATAAATCACTTCCCGGTTCATTGCCAAAGCTCTTTTGCCTAACAATATCAACATTACGCTCAGACCAAACAGCAACAACGAAAAGCAATAGTTCGTATAATCAATCCCGACTATAAGGTTCCTGTATTGCGTTGGAAGGTAGTCGTACCATTGAAACATCCATGGTACAAAAAAATGCCACAGCCCCACCAAAGCGCTGATTACAACTGAAACATAATATAGAATCTGTAGTCCCTTTTTCAAAAAGATATTCCTCTTCAAATCCTGATCTGTCATAGTCAATAAAACTGTTGATATAACTTACCATCACACCGAATATCCCAAACTAAGGAATCACTCCTCAGACAAGATAATTATATCATCCAAGCAAAGAACTCTTGGCATTTTTAATGCCTTCTCAAGTACCAAAAACCAAATTTTAATGCCTTGTTGACATATAAAATTGAAAGCCCCTGTTTTAGGGGCTTCCAAGCGTTTTGCAATTACTTGTACTCAACTGTAGCTGTCCCCTGCTTTTCATATATACATAAAAGAGCATGTTATAATCTTCGTATACCATTCACATCTATTGGGGGATACTATGGCTGTACTGCCTGTAAAATGCATCAAATGCGGAAATACCGTTAATGTCGATCCTGAAAAGCACGGACTGAATTGTCCGGCCTGCGGAACGTGGGTAAACACGGTAATGTCATTGCAGAAACAGCATCCGAAGTGGACCGAACTTCTCGCTGAGGAGAAGAAACTCAATGAGGAGTATGGCCGTCTGAGTGAATATGACGGCAATTACGAGTCCGGCTCTTCAAAGGCGAAGAGATTCATAATGAAATACTTATATGTGCTCACATTGCTTACGATCGACACCGTATGCCTTATTATCAGAATTGCCAGATTTGGTTTTACGCCTCCCACAGGTGCGCTCGAGGTAGTGCTTATCTTTATTACGATCAGCCTGACTTTTGTGGCTCTTATTCTGCCGATGATAATGAAGCGCGTCAAAGAGAGAAACGAGGAAATTAACGGTATAAACTACGCCAGGGAAACCAGACCCAAGCTCATTGATAAAATGAATGCGCTCCAAAAGGAAAAAGAGGCGTATCTGAAAGAATTCGGACAGATTGACGGATCGCAGTAAGGAGATGCTTATGAGATTAGATGGTTTCGGAATATTTGTTGAAGACATGGCGAAAATGATCCGTTTTTACAGGGTCGTTCTCGGATTTGAAATAAAAGAATCAGAGGATACTTCGAATGTATATCTGATTTAACCTGCATTTTAATCTAGCAAAAACTGAATGCCTCTATTTCAGTTCCAAAAACCCTAACATAATTGTCATTCTGATTGCTCATTTTGTTTTTGTCAATTTTGAGAGTTGTCGGTGAGTATGGAAGCATATCCTTATGGAAGGCATAAGTATTTAGTGTAACCTCAGGTTCAAATTGAACTATGCTTTGTGTTAGTTCAATTTGATGCTCTGTTTTTTCTTCCTCTTTTACTCCGTCAGACCAAACTATATGTGCGATCAAATTGAGAGGTTCATTTTCGACAGGCTTTTTCAGGACGACAGCATCCTTAATATAGTCAAATTCTTTTATTTTGTTTGCTAGATCGAACAGGTAAACTTCTCTGCCATCAGGAAGATCGATAGAGTCGCTGATTCTTCCGTATATATAGACAAAACCATTTTCATCGATTTCAGCAAGATCCCCTGTATGGATCCAACCGTCGATTTTTGTTTCAGCAGTTAGCATTGGTTTGTTATAGTAATATTTCATTACCGACTTGCTTTTAATCCAGAGTTCACCCCTGTGATCATATCCTAATTCGTTCCCATCATAGTCGAAGACACCAACAGTAATTCCTGCAAATGGTATTCCAACACTCATTATTGATTTGCTATAGTCGTATCTTGCATTAATAAATTCTGAACATACCGAAGCAAATACTTCCGAACAGCCATAAGCGCTTGCCATACCACGATCAGATTTTGCCATTTCCATGATTTTCTGCCATTTTTGAAACTTCTTTTTATCTGTACCTTCACCACCTACAACCCATGCTTTAACGAAAGAAAAATCATATTTCTCTATATTTCCTTCTCTAATCAATCTATTAAAAAAGGCATCCCATGCGCTTCCTGTGGAGCAGATAACGCTTGCATGATACTTAGTAACCTGATCATAAAAGTCGTTCTCTGATACTCTTGGATCAATTACTACAGTCATACCTTTATATATTGGGAGTAAAAAAAGAATATTAAGGGATGTAGCAGCTGTCGGCGGGAAATGATTTAAACATCTTTCACCGGGAAAATACTGACATCCCGATGCATCTTCCATACACAGCTGAGCAATTACCGTCTCATTTGTTGCCACAACACCTTTTACAATTCCACCTACTGTAGTTCCACTGGAAGAAGTTATAAATGAGTTTCTATCAGCAACAAAACGGGTTCTTACTTCTCCGGTATAAGCATTTGATTGATTTACGACTTTACGGGCATAAATATACTTTTCGGCCTTAGGGATGTTAACTTTGTCCTTTATAACCGACAATAAAGACACGATCTGTTTTTTAGGTGTCGGCATTGAATCTGAAATTTGAACAATTATTACCTTTTCAAATCTATCTTTTGAAAACTCCGAACTAACATTTGGCCACATCTGATCAAAAACGATTGCTATCCTACACTCTTTTGTCTCCTCTGCCAATGCCTCCGGACTTATTGCAAGTTTTAAAAAATAAGGACATGCACCTATTATGTTCAGAGCAAAGATCATATAGCAGACCTCCGGCAAAAACGGTCCGTAGTAAGCTACTACCTCGTTTTCATCAACACCTAAAGCTTTAAATGTTCTCGCCCAGGTGTATACATTATCAATAAGCTCTTTTCTTGTTATTTTTCTACCGAAGTATTCAAGTGCAGGGATATCTATATGTTTATACAGACTTTCCTCAATAACATCCCATACAGTCTTATCATTAGGGATTTCATTAGCTTCATCTTCAGCATTCTCTTTATAGTACTTAAGCCAAGGTCTTTCTTCGGACGGATATCCCGACATATCTTTCTTGCTGACGTTCATAACGCTATCTCCAATAAAAAAGTGCGGCAACCGAAGCTACCGCACCGAAAACCGTTAGCCTCAATTGCTGCGACACAACTCCATCAACGACGGAAAGAGACCAACGTTTTTACCAAACATTGGAGCGTCGTTGATGTATTAGGTTGTGTCGCACTTATATTTTACACCCAGAAATCATTTTTGGATAAGATATATAGATTATCGTCATTTATAGCAATCATCTTTCTCTTGAAACAAATCTGTTATAGCAACTCGGAATGGATTAGCAAGCAACGCATTTGTACGCACAAATGCAAAATGCTTGTTAGGGTGTGCCCCCCCCTAAAACCCCGTTCCGATCTTCCGAACAAAATGCACTCACCGGAGTGTTAAAAAGGGTCTCAGGGAATCCCTGACAAGCTCTTCTGTTTTTTGTGGTACACAAAAACGTTGCTTGTTCGTCCGTTCCGAAGTAATTTGAAACCCGAAACAATGAAGGCCGTAAGTAAGTCTTATTACTTCTTCCAGAAGTAATAAGACTTATGACTTTTGACACTGCGCATCAAAAGTCAAGGCGCCCTACAGGGTCAAAAAACGAAAAAGATCGACAGGATTAATTAAAATCCTATCGATCTAAATTCCATAATCTGATGCTATGCTTTGTCTTTACATTACTGCCTTATCCACATAAAGCAGGGGCTTCCAAGCGTTTTGCAATTACTCGGTATCTACTGGTATATTAAAGAGTGAAGATCCGTTTTTTGGAGGGAAAAATCTAGCGGAGGTAATGTATGCATCAACAAAATAGCGGTCTGGTAAAAGCTTGCTTCGTTACAGGAATCATATCCGATATTATGCTGATACTTATTGATGTAATCGTATTGGTAATAGCTGCTATGATGGTCCTGATAGGTCCTATAGCATTTGTCTTTGGCGTTGACTATACAGACATGTTTGCAAATGAGCTTGCTTCATTAGCAGTCTCGTTTTTTGCTTTTGATGCAGCTGTAGCAGCTCTCGTATTTAATTTCATAAGCATAAAGAAATCAGGCAGGATATCTGTAAAGAAACGCAACATATTCAGGATCTTAGCAGGCATCCTCATTTTGGTTGCATCGCTTGCCAGTATCGGACCTGTAGCTTTTCTCAAAGACGGAATACTCAGATTCTTAAGCTTTGTGCTTGGAGCTGTAATTATCATTGCTGTTGTGCATTTTGCTTTGATGATAGGTGCGGTCAGATCATCGAATGATCAGGCCTCAGAATGATAAAGAGGAAAGCAATGGAAGCATCTTTTTAAAATCTGATACGTGTTTTTCCGGAATAAAGATCAAACCCGATCCATGTGTGATCAAATAATGATTTGCGAATATAACGGAAGCCCGCTTATTCCCGTCAACAAAGATCTGCGTCCTCATGCTGTACATACATAAATCTATTGCAATATCTACTGTATCTTTGCCGGAATGAAGAATGTCACTTATGTGTTCAGATACTTGTGACTCTATGGGAACAGGAGGAATATAGCTTGTTCCGCCTATTGTAACCGGTACTCCGCGTATTCTTCCGCCACCAACTTGTCCAGTTCGCCATACATATCGTTATAGTTGTTGATGACATAGACATCATCTATCTCGTTCCCGAAAACAGCATTGCCATACTGCTTATATAATTCGGCAAGCTTGGGCTTCAGCGTAAATATCTCGTAGAATGGATCAACATGATCTTTCAGACCGGCGTTATATGAATAATAGTTTTCTAACAATACATTAGCAATATTTCGGTTATCAATGCCTCTCTTATCAGACGGTATAGTGCTTTCATCATCAGATAAGCTGCTTATCTCCTTAAGGAACAGGTATTCTTCTTTCTGAATGATCTGCTCCCACTGCTCTATATCATCAGTGGAGTTGAGTTCTTCGCTTAAACGGGTGATCGCATCGGAATACTCACCGAAATCATATAACTTGTTGATCTTTCCGTTCAGCCACAAATAGATAATTCTGCTTATTATATCGTCTGCTTCATCAACATTGCTTTTATTATAGTATTGCAGCAATTCGAATTCTGTACCAAGGAAAAAGTATTCATATTCAATACTTCCATCCTGATTCTGAGTATGCTTGATGCTGATGCTTACACAATAATGATATTGGGAATAGATCTCCTTCATGGCCTCCAGATGACTTCTGTCTTCTTCGGAAGTACCGGGGAAATTTATAAAAACATCGATAGCGTTTAACCCATATTCAGAATTAACAGGATTCAAAATAACTTCATCATCCTGAAGTGTAGGTATAGTATTATTAATTGCACCAAATCCTTTGCATCCGACTAAAAGTAATATCAGTGTTCCTATGGTCAATAGGAAAACAGTAAGTTTTATTTTCATTTTTATCTCCGCAATTATATAAAATAGATCTCGTTAAATTCCTTAATGTAGAAAGATAGTTTCAGCTGCTATTGCTTCGACAAAGGTACTCTAATTACCGTGTTGTGACTCCACATTTTTCCAGCCGGTAACCGTCTTGATTATCATCCCTCTGACCAAGATGAAAAGAACTCTTTTTCGACTTCTCCCCATTTGCCTGTCGAAGCGTCATACTGCTGCTTTATGACCAGAAAACCATCGGTAACGGTCTCCCAATCTTCATAACTCAGGATTATGTTTCCGTCGTTGATGTCAATGAATTTTCCGTAGATCTGCATCCCGCAGATAACGAATTCCTTTTCCTCGCAAATGGCTTTCTCGATATCACTGTAATAGAACGCACTGGCAACGTATTTGCCGCTCTTCACCAGAAGACTGTTTGATATATGGGGATCGTAATAAGGTTTCCCGCGCAATTTCATATATTTACCATACAGTTCATCGCCGGGCTCCATCTTATCGAACTCATTGTGTTTTGACTTATCACAGATCCTCTTATCGAAGACCATCGTTATTCCGTCTTCGAAAACAACGATCTTCTCAAGGCCATACATGTTGTCCGAAGGGCACGTATAGACCTTTTCCGCCTTGTCCTCATTCTTTACTCTGTATGCGCAGGAAGCAAAAGCGAACAGTGTAACAACGGCCATCAATAACGCTGTAATCTTTCTCATAAGCTCCTCGATCATTTTTACTGTTTATTTTCTGTACTAAGGGATCACTCCCTCAAACAAGGTAATTATATCATCCAAGCAAAGAACTCATGGCATAAAAAAGCTCCTGAACAATCAGGAGCTTTCAAAGTTTATTACTTAATCCAGAGAGTAATATTGTTTGCGAGCGATTCCGCACAAGCGCAGCGCGGAGGACCTTAGCGAGCAAATAATATTACTCGTACTCAACTTAAGCCTTTGCTATAATGAGCTTGTTTATTTGGCCTTTTATGTTTACAGGTATTATATGGCAGATGATAACGGTTTTAAAATGACATCCACCATTCCGGAGAACGAGCGCAAATGCCCTAATTGTGGTGGCACCCTTACGTATAACCCCAATGCTGAGAAGTTGTTTTGTTCTTTTTGCGGAAAGTACAAAGAGATAACTTCCGGAAAGCATGATAATGTCCAAGTCAAGGGTGTGGCATATAGCGACATACTTAACTCTAACTTTGCAACACCGGGAGATAAATGCAAGCTCCTTTCATGCGGCAACTGCGGAGCTGAACTGATCTATGATTCCACGCAGGTATCCGGCTCCTGTCCGTTCTGCGGTTCCACTAATATTATTCCTGTTGCACCGCCCGGAAGCATCATGAGGCCAAGCGGTATTATTCCTTTTTCGATAGATGAAAATAGAGCAAGAATATCTTTTGGCGAATATCTGAAGAGTGAACTTTTAATTTTGAATACCAAACATTATGCCCTTGAGAATCTGGTTCCGGTTTATCTTCCTTATTTCAGTTTCGATTCTGATACTGTATCTGATTACTTGATCGACATCGGTTATCGTGACAGCGAAGGTGATATTCATTACAAAACCTGCAAAGGCTCGTACAAAGCGTCTTTCTCCGACATCACGGTATTTGCCAGTTCAAAGACACAGAATGATCAGATAGACAAGATCAGAGAATTCCAACTGTCATCCGTACTGCCTTTTAATCCTGATTATATGGCAGGATACTATGCAGAACGTAATTCAATGACACTTAAACATGCTTATGAAGTAGTCCAATATAATATTACCGAAGTACTGAATAAAAACATTCCTGAACATGCGTTACGCGTATTTAATGGCGACAAATATAAAGACTTAAGATATAAGACCAAATATTCTGATACCAACTACAAATACATACTTGCTCCGTTCTATCTTGCTTCGTTAACTCACAAAGGCAAAAAATACGATGTAGCAATAAACGGATACAACGGGGATGTAGCCTGCGCTAAGCCTTCTGCCCGAAAACTTCTAAAAAAGCTGCTTATCACTCTGGGAATAATAGCAGCAGGTGCGTTCATAGGCTATCTGATCTATTTGTTTTTGAGATGAACAAAAAGTTGCGATCGCTGAATGTCTCAAGCAAAGAACTCATGGCATAAAAAAGCTCCTGAACAATCAGGAGCTTTCAAAGTTTATTACTTAATCCAGAGAGTAATATTGTTTGCGAGTCATTTTTCGCAGGCTTCTTAGTTAGTTATATTCAGGAATATTCACATTAGAGGTTATTCAGCTGATATCTCATAACAACGGACTTCGCATTGCTCATCAGAACCGAATTTCCTTTGAGCCATGCATGACCTGACATATTTCATTCCTGCTTTTTCCATAACACGGCCTGATGCAGGATTATCTATATTATGACAGGCACCAACCTTCTTATATCCGTTTTTAAACAGCTCATCAACAACGGCTTTTACCGCTTCAGTCATTATCCCTTGTCCCCATTTATCATACATAAGCACATAACCGATCTCAGGGACGCCGACACTGTTGATTCCGACGAGATCGATAACACCTATCGGTTCGTCATTCTCTTTTAAAGTAATTGCCCAACAGTATTCCGCATTCAAACAAATCTGAAGATATGCCTGGGTTTCTTCCAGGCTTTTATGAGGAAACCAGCGGCAGTATTTTGCTACTCTTGGATCATATGTCCAATTTCTGTACATTGCTTCTGCATCATTCGCGCGAAACGGGCGAAGAATAAGAGAATCTGTATACAAAGTATTCATATGATCAACTCCTTTTTCTCAGTCGTATATCCTGCTGATTTACATATCTGACATAAACTCATCGTAAGCATAGCTCTCAATGTCATCTATCAACACATTATCCTCATCATAAATACTGAACTGCATTTGCATATCGCCCAAAGATGCTTCTCCATCCAAACC
>JAEEGH010027140.1_pt1 | contig 11354 bp, 9 predicted proteins | sample 9134181 | NCBI WGS metagenome assembly JAEEGH01 (sample SAMN16246544, study PRJNA631951) | gut metagenome | biome: gut microbiome; feature: rumen; material: DP-attached | host: Bos | place: Iran: Karaj | collected 2018-10 | reverse complement strand
GCGACCTGCCTGCGCGTCTCTTCTTTTTTCAAAACGATGATATGCCATGGATCCTTGCAACAGGCCGATGGCGCGGCCATCGCCGCTTTAAGAAGCTCCTGAACCAAATCATCCCCAACAGGACGTTTCTGATATTTCCGCACGCTGCGACGGCCATACAGAAGGTTCAACTTCGGATTCAAGCCACTGTCTGTTGCATCCGCGGCTTCCCCCATCGCGCCACCGTTGACCTTCTGTATCGTGGAAGTCGTCGAACGCCCCGCCACAAACGGAATGAACACGAACTTCTCCACGAATTCCTTCATGACGAAATACTCTTCGCGGACCAGCGTCTCTTCTGTGTAGTCGCCTCCCTTCGCGTATATCTCCGGACGGACAGCCGCCAACGTATTCGTTGCCGTATCTTCTGGGAAAATAACGACGGCATTGACAAATGACATGCACGCAAGCAGATAGGCGCGGTCGCCCTCCGTGACGATCGGACGGGAAGGCCCCTTGATCCGACGGACGGATTCATCGCTGTTGATGGCCACCAACAACGCGTCGCCCGCCTGCGCGGCTTTCGCAAGATATTCCGCATGGCCGCGATGAAGCAGGTCGAACACGCCGTTCGTCGCGACAAGCTTCCGGCCTTCGGCCTTCAGCTTGCCGTGCCACGCAACGGCTTGCTCCAATGTCATAATTTTACCTTCAATATCCATTCTGTTCCAACCACCTGCATATCCTGCAGGCTTTTATGCGATTTTCATCCCTTGGCGGAAACCACCGCGACATTCGGAACCAGCAGGTACGGTTGCCGTAGCTGCGCATCTACGTCCGAACTGATTCGTACATCGCCCATCAGCAAGTCGAAGATGTTTCCCGCGACCATCGCGTTCTTCAGACGACCGACGATTTCGCCGTTTTCGATGACATAGCCCAAGGCCACGTTCGCTGAGAAATCGCCGTTGGCGAGATTGCCCTGTCCAAAACCAAGCAACTGTTTGATGAACAAGCCGCGTTTCACGCTCTTGAACAATTCGTCCGACGTCTCGCTACCGGGCAGGACGCGCGCAGCATGCGGCGAGCAGTTGTCGTTGCCAGTCGGTTCCGCTCCGGCCATACCAGCCGTGTCCAAATCGTAGAGGAAAAGCTGTAACACGCCGTCTTTCACAAGGAAACGACGTTGCGCGGGAATTCCCGCACCGTCATAGCTGTCTGACTGCGGGCAGTAGTCCACGAAAGGATTGTCCTCTATGCTGAAGTTCGCCGCCGCGATCTGCTTGCCAAGCTTGTCTTTCAACGGCGACGTGCCTTTATAGACGTTCCGGCCATTCATGCCGCCGATGACAGGCGACAGGAAACCGCCTAGGAACTGTGGCGGAATGATGACAGAATAAGAGCCGTCTGGCAGTTGAGCCTGACGGGAGGCTCTGCGCAAATCTGTCTCAATCGTCTGTTTGACATACTCTTTATCGTAAAGTTCGTTGATTTCCTGCCAGCCACGATAGGCATGCGCAAATAGCATGTCCGTACCAGTTGTCTTCTGGACGCCGCCGCCAAGAGACCAATGCGTGTCACGTTCGACTTCGAACATGCCCGCGTTGTTCGCGATGATCCCTTCTCCTTCGGAACGCCCCGCGCTGGCACTGATATCCAGCGTGCCATCAACGCCTTTCAGATAATCGACGATTTCCTGGCAGTCCGTCACCATCGAATCACGCGTCAGTTTCAGCACGCTGTCCGAATGATGCTTCACAATAGGATATTGGACAGGCTTCGGAAATTGGCTATAGTGCGCATTCGCACCGACATGCGCCAAATCAATCGCGCGGCGGACCATGTCTTCCATCGCTTCTGGAATGTTTCCGGACGCATTGCCACGACGGCCGTTGACGATGACCATGACATGATATCCCATGGTCTCCTCGCCTTCCGTGTTCTTCAACCGGCCGGATTCGAACGAGCAACCACGATATTCATGATGGTTGAACGTGATGCGCGCCGCACTGGCGCCAAGCTTCTCCGCAAGCTCCAGCCCGGCCTTGATTCTCGGGCTCATTTTGTCGATATATGATGTACGCATGTTTTTTCCTGAAAACTGTGTTTACACGACCATTCGTCCAGCCATTACGCCTTACCGCCGACCACCACATTTCGGATGCGGATATGTGGCGCGCCACACGTCACCGGCAGCGGTGCCTGCCCGCCTTTGCCACAACCGCCGCCATGCTGCGGAAGCAACAAGTCGTCGGCGATTCCGTCGATATCCTTTAATGTTTCGAAAACATTTCCCGTCAAGACGATGTCCCGCAGGAGTTCGCCAATCTGCCCGTTGCGGATGCGGTAGCCGTATGCCGCGGAGAATGTGAACATTTCCATCATCGTCTGGCCGCCGAAAGCGCCGCAGGCGTAGATGCCGTCATCAACTCCCGCGAACAGTTCTTCCTTCGTCTGTTTGCCGGGCTCGATGAACGTATTCGTCATGCGGACGATCGGGCAGCAGCCGCGACGGATGGCACGCGCGTTGCCGGTCGCCTTCTCGCCCATTTTAGCCGCCGTCTCCAATGAATGGAGATGGCCCGCCAGAACGCCGTCTTTGATCAGATGCGTCCGCGTCATCGGCGTACCTTCGTCATCCACCATTTGGCTGCCGAGCAGTGTCGCCAATGTTCCGTCATCCGTAATGTTCAAATCCGTATTGCCCATGACACGGCCGATTTTCATCAAATCGCACATCTGCGGATTTTCGAACAGGAAATCCGCTTCGCTCAGATGACCGAAGGCCTCATGCGCAAACACGCCTGCAAACACTGGATTCATGATGACTGTGTAGCGACCTCCTTCGCATTTCGGAGCCTTCAGAAGATCCAACGTCCGTTGCGCGACTTCCAATGCCGTATCTTGACGGTCCAAAACGACATTGAAATCGTCCGTCGAAGAGAAGCTCTCATGAGCACGCTGAACTTGCGAACCGTCACGGGCCACACCGGCCAACGCCAACGTGATCCGCGGCCGTTCTTCCATGAAGTAATTGCCGCGCGTCGAAGCGAAATAAACCTTTCTGAACTGCTCCGAATAGCTGACGGAACTGGATTCCATCCCCTTCTGCCCCAAGATGATATCGTTGTATTCCTTGATGACGGCCAGCTTCTCCGCAAACGGGACGCCGCGATAGTCATGTTTCATGGTGATCGGCGCGACGACATCGGCAGGCACTTCGACTTCCGCCAACTGCGTCTTCTCTTTGCCGACCAACGCGGCATCCGCGCATGCATCCGCCACTTTCTGTTCCAAATCGTCCAACGAATCAAAGATACACGTTCCCCAGCCACCGTTTTTGCATGCACGGACAATACCGCCTGTGTTGCAAGCAGTTGAAGCGGCTTCCAGCTCTTTGCCACGATAGGCGAAATTCGTGCCGTCGTTTTCTTCAAAACGAATTTCCGCGTAATCCGCGTTCGCTTTTTTCAATGCATCCTGCAATCGTTGTTTCATATCGACCTTCAAATCATGGATTTTTCGGCTATTCAAGGCCATTAATCCTTTTAACACACTTTAAATCATTAGATAATATAGTGGGCGGAAATGCAATAAGCAAATATTTTTTACAGCAAATCCATCACAATATCGTCATTAAAAAGCAATCCGCGTGCAGTTGGACGGAAGCCTTTATCGTCAATATGAACAAGACCAAGACGTTCTAATCGTGCAAGTTCCTTTCCACGAAGTACTTTCGCGTCAACGCTGACGCATTCCGCGAACTGCAACCATGTCCAGCCGTCCACCGTCCGCATGCCAAACGCCAAAATCTCCGCGTCCCGCTTGTCCGATGGCAGGATGTCCATATCAGCATACTCGCCATCTAGCCATTGCGAGAGATTCTCGACTTGCGTCCATCGGTCCATTCCATCAAATGATGTCGCGGCCGGTCCGATGCCCAAATATGTTCCACCATGCCATATGTCGTTGTTATGACGGCATTCACAGCCATGTTTTGCGAAATTGGAAATCTCATAACGGCGCAAGCCGCCTTCCGCCAGAATCTCATCGGCGAGCCGCCAATATTCCGGAAAATCATCATCGTTCACACGTGTTCCATGAGCCGCCAACGGCGTTCCTTCTTCAATGGTCAAAGCATATGCGGACACGTGATCAGGCTTCAACTGTAACGCTTTCTGCAAATCACTGCGGAAATCATCCGGCGTCTGATCAGGAACGTTGAAAATGAAATCAAAATTGACATGACGGATTCCGGCCTCTCGCAGCGTATCCACTTTTGTTTCAAGACATTCCAGATGACCGCAACGCCCTAACGTCATGCGGATTCGCGGCTCGAAGCTCTGGATGCCCATGCTGACGCGCGTCACGCCATTAGACGCCATGATCGCGATTTTTTGTTCTGAAAGCGATTCCGGATTCGATTCCACCGTCCATTCCATATCATCGGAAAAACGGAAGTGGTTACGGATGCCTGTAAAAAGTTTTTCAAATAGATCGTCGTCCAATGCCGTTGGAGTCCCGCCACCGATGAAGATGGAACGCAACATCGTGCAATTATCCGACTGCTTTTCCATCTCTTGCAAGATACGGCGAATATATGCCTCCTGTTCAGTTCGTCCATAGCGTCCTAATGAATAAAATGCACAATACGAGCATTTTCCATGACAGAACGGAACATGAATATACAAAGATTCAAAGGGACGACGAAGCGCCATCTTTAGCCCTATTTGTCACATTGGCAACGGCAAAGTCACAATCGGAAAAAATATTTACTTATAGCGCAACGGCATTGCCGCTACGGACGCTTTCGATCTCCGCCTTCACCACGCGGATCGTCTCCATCGCCGAGGCGGCCGTGACAGTCGTCGGTTTGACACCTTTTCGGATGCAGTCGAAGAAGTAGGCCTGTTCATTGAAATACGGCCCAGCCGTCGTGATGTTCAATCCGCTCTTCAGTTCCGCAAGGCTGGACGACAAATCGACTTCCTCCGGAGCGCCGCCTTTATAGACCAACAGCGCAGGCTTGTTGCGGCTGTTGAATTCCAGCAGGCCGTTTTCAAAGAATGCGCGATAGGAGGCCGTGAACGGGAAGCCTTGCGGAGCATCCGCACTACCTTCCGCGCTTACGATGATGTTACCGTCATACAAATATTGCGTGAAATTGTGGAAGATGCCGCCCTGTGTGCGATTGTCATAGCTAACACCATGGGAAAGAACCGCTTTCGGTGTTCCGAGCATCCACAGAATAGCGTCTGTATCATGAATATGGCGGTCGAAAATCTGCATGCCGCCACGCTCTTCGTCCAAAAACCATCCTTCATAACCGACGGATACGCCGCCAACGCGCGTCATGGACAACGCCCGCAGTTCACCATAGATTTTGTCGTCGATGGCTTTTTTCAAATAGATATATTCGTCCCAAAAACGCAGGACTTGTCCAATCATGAAGTTCTTGCCCGACTTCTCGGCGGCCTCCGCCATTTCACGGCAACAATCGACATTCAGCGACATCGGCTTCTCGCAGAACACATGGTTCCCTTTCTCCAAAGCCATAATGGAAAACGGCTTATGCAAATATGTTGGGGCACAGACGAACACGACATCGAAGTTCCCCTCAGCAATCATATCCGCTCCGTCCGCATACGTTTTCGACACGCCAAGCTCACGAGCCGCCATGGCACGACGCTCCTCGCGGGCGTCCGCCACCGCCAATAGTTTGACATCCTCATGCTTCAGCAACAACTGCCCATGGGAGCGTCCCATGTTGCCATAGCCTATCAAACCAACTCTAATCATGATCCATTCCTTTTATTAATTCATAATGCATAATTATTGTAATTGAAGCACTTAGCACTTCAATTACAATTGTCTAGCCATTTTCGGCATCTTCATTGTGATTAATAAATTATGATTTATAAATTGTTATTTGTCATTTTTCTTCCGGTAAATCTTCACCCGTCAGGGTACGAAAACGTTCCTGCAAAATATAATTGCGATTTTTGCTTCGTTCTGTCGCAAGACGGCGCAAATCACGGACTTCAGACTCCAAACGGTTGATCTGTATCAGTTGCTGTTGCTGCGTTTCGTCAAACGCCTGCTCCAGAAGTTTTCGCAACTGGAGACGCGATTCCTTCAGTAACGCAAGCCGTTGCTCCGCCGCTTCTTTCGTCTCGTTTTTTCCAGGCTTGGACAATTTCTGAATGTCACGACTGAGCTTTCTCACCTGGCATTGCTGCCGCTCCTGCCTGACCATACGGTCATACATTGCGTTATCCTCTCCGCGCAACTTGTCCACTTCCTGAAAATGGTCCGCCAACTGACCTAAATACGTATCCATGGCTTCTGGATACGCTTTGCGTCGCTTTTCAATCTCCTCCAGCAAATCCGGAGCATTCTCGCGATAATAGCCCAGCATGGCATCTGCCTCGACATTCGGGCGGACGCGCTTCAGCGTATCCGCCAAATAATCCTGTGCAACGGCTGACAGACAGACCACCACCGTCATGAACATGACCATCATCTTCCGCATGGAATCTCTCCTCTTCTCCGACATTATTCGAATTTCACGGCTTTGGGCCGCGCAGGCAACGGCTGATTCCCCTTGCGGGCCTCCTCAAGCTCCGCAACCGCGTCTTCGTCAATCCACCAATAGGCACTGTAACCATCTCCGCCATCGTATTTTCCCAAAACGGTTTTCGGCATACCGAATTTGTTCCAATACAACAGACGGACATAGTTGATGTTCCATAAAAGGACATACGGGAACTCGTCATAAATCAATTTGTCAATCTGCCGGCAAATTTCGTTCCGCTCCGTCACGCTGAAAATCGCTTTCTGCTTTTCAATCAACGCATCAACGGCCGCGTTGCGGAATCCAGTGATATTGCTTCCGCCTTCACGATCCGCTTCCTTCGACGACCACATGGATTCCGGATTTTTGAACAGGCCAGAACTCCATGCCGCCCATGTCATGTCGAAGTTGTACGCGTCCATATCCTTAGCCCATGCCGACCAGTCTTTCGTCTCAATCGTCATCTTGATGCCGACATCCTTCAAAGCCGAACCGAACATCGTCACATATTTATCCGAATTGCCGCCGCGATTCAAAAAGACGAAGCTGAATTCCTTTCCGTTCTTTTCGAGAATACCCGTGGCAGGATTCGCCTTCCATCCGGCCTCAGCCAAAAGTTTCCGCGCTGCGGCAGGATCGAATTTCACCAGTTCGTTCTTACACGGATGATCCGCGTCATATAAATCCTCCCAGAAGGAACGATGCATGAAATACTGGCTGTACATCATCGTCGTGTTCATCGTCTCGCGATCCACCAGATGCGCAAGTGCCTTGCGGACACGGACATCGTCAAACGGCGGCCGACGCATGTTCATCGCGAAGCCTTGGAAACCAACCGGGCTGTAATTGTAGATCGACTGCTTAACGACCCAGTTCTGCCGCACCGCTGGCACACGCTCTTCAATCTTGTGCCACTGGCTGGCCGTATAGACATGGAAGACGTCGATTTCGCCTTTCAGAAACGCCTCGAACGCGTTATCCTGCTCTTCGAAGAAAACGCATTTGATTTCGTCAAAATTATTGAGATTCTGCTGGTTTTTCCAGCCGTTCCGCCACCAGTCATGGCGCCGTTCAAGAACCAGATAGAAACCTTCCTTCAACTCCTTGATTCGATACGGGCCGGAAACGACGGGAAACTCAAAGTTGATTTTATTGAAATCTTTTCCTTCCCAAATATGCTTCGGCAGAATTTCCATGCCGCCAGCAGCACCAAGATTCTGCCAGTGGACTTCTTTCGCACGGAAGCGGACGGCTTTTCCATCATCCACGATTTCAGGCACTTCCAAACGTTCAAGAGCAAGTTTATGCGCTCCTGTCATGTTCTTTGGATCGACGATGGTTTTGTAGGTCCAGACGACATCCTCCGCCGTCACGGGCTTGCCGTCGCTCCAACGGGCCGCTGGATCCAACCAGAATGTGAATTCCAGCTTGTCGTCGGAAATCGTCCATTTTTCCGCCAATGCGCGGTCATATTCCAGCGTGCTCGAATCCATTTCAATCAAGCTTTCGAACATTGCGCCGAAAACGCGGGCGCTCATGGTATTGTTGTCAAGCAAGTAGTTAAGACTTTTTGGCGACGCACCAAGATATTCCTTTAATAGTCCGCCCTGCTCCGCCAGCGGGCTGGCGACGGGATCCGGCAGACCGATTCGGCTGGCTTTCGGATAAAAGTCAGCCGCGAACAGCATGGATGACAACATCAAAACAGCGACAAGGCTAATTTTCTTCATGGATAAGCACTCCTCCATTTGAACGGTCACAGGCCAAGAACGCCGGGAGCCAGATAATACAAACGGCCAGGCTGCAGTTGGATTGCGGCGGCCTTCATCAGCGGATTGTCAGTCGCGCGCATCTCTATCAGTGTATCCCAGAAGCGACTGCGGATACCATAGCGAACGACGCACGGCTTCTCAACGTTCCCTAGCTCACGAGCTTTTGCAAGAGCCTCCTCCATGCCGCCCAACTCATCAATCAGCCCCAATTCCAAGGCCCGTGCACCGCTGACGACGCGGCCATCCGCAAACTCTGCATGGCGCACGGCGTTTTCATCCGCATACGCGGGACGCCCCGCGGCCACGATTTTCGCAAATTCGCCAAAAGATTCATCGATATGCTTCTGAAGATACGATTTCTCCGCATCGGTCATGTCGCGCATCATCGACATCATATCCTTCATGTTGCCAGATTTGATGACAACAGGCTTGACGCCGATCTTCTCCGCCAAACCACTAACATTATAGGAAGACATGATGACGCCGACACTACCTGTCATCGTCATCCGGTTTGCAACAATCCAGTCGCCGCCGGCTGCCAGATAATAGCCGCCGCTCGCCCCAAGACTGTGCATGCATGTCACGACTTTCTTTCCGGAGGCTCGACAGTCCTGCATCGCCTTGTGGATTTCATCAGTCGCGACAATCTCCCCTCCGGGGGAATCCATGTCCAGAACAATTGCCGCCACGTTCTTGTTCTTTTTCAGCTCTTGGAAGATCTTGCAAAGGTCTCCGGCTGAAGCAATTCCGGTGGTGCCACGTCCGCGCATGATGATGCCTTTCACATCAATCACCGCGATTTCACGCTTGCTGTCAGTTTTCACGATGACACGACGTGTCAAATCGCCTTTCGCCGTCAGTTCGCCGCCCAACGAAGTAGAGACTTCGCCAATCTGTGTATCCACAAACGATCCGAGGCATGCCCCAAGAGCGCCTATGGCGACAATCGCCAAAATCGGCAGCAGGATGAAAAAGATGAGAACGGCGATCAGAAAACCCCACAGCCATCCATGGGAACGCTTGCCTGCATATGGACAAACAACAGGGCCAAATCGGTGGTATTGTGTATGTGGTTGTTGCGGAGGCTGTTGTGGCGGTATTTGGTAATAACCACCGTTCATCGGAGGCGGTGGAGCCTGATAGTAACCGCTTTGCGGCGGAATCGGCTGGCGGTAGTCTTGCGAATTGATAGGCGTCGCCATCGGCGGTGGCTGCGGTGGGGGCGTGGCAACGCCGCTCACTGGCTGTTGCGCCCTGGACGGATTCTCCTGCGCCCTTTGATTCTCCAATGGCTGACCATTCTGTTCGCTCATGATTTTCGACCTCCGACGTATTTAATTTTGACAAGCCTCACTTTACAGAGCCGTCGATTTCCTTTTTACATTATTATATACTTATTGGCGTTGCGCCTTTTCCTTCAAATTGTAGTCTTTTCCCTGCTGCGCAACTCGCGCATGCTCCACTTTCAAATAGCCGGACGCACGGCTCAATTGCGGATAACCGCCATCCGCAACATAATAAACTTGCTGCCTGAGCTTCACAATCTCACCAATCATGCTGTAAACGGAATAGGAATACAGATGCGGCGCCACCTGTATGAGAATATGAATGGCGCTACTACCATCAACATCCATCTGCGGGACGGACGAGCCCATGAAAGGCCCCAAACGGAAGACACCATAGACCAATTCGTCATCCTCCACACGAAGGCACCACATGCTGCCCACGGAATCCGTGAACTGGATAAGCTTCACCTTCACATTACGGATTTGGTCCGTCTCTTTCTTCATCGGCAGGCCGATGACTTTTTCCTTGAGGACGTTCCCCTCCTTTACTTCGACGATAATTGGTTCGGATGCACAGACATGCGGCAGACGATGATGTTCGATGCGGGCCTCGATTTTATAGACATCCGGACGTTGCATGTCAAACAGCGAATTGATGTCCAGAACAAGCTCACGATTCAAACCAGGCGCCAGAATGATGTCCTCCATCGGATTCGCAGACGGATCAAGGCATTTCACCATTTGGCCAGACTGGCGGCGAACATTGAACGTCAGCTTGCCGCGTTCAGCTGCATCTGCGCCGCCGAACACAAGCGTGTTGCCGCTGTAATTGCGCACCGTCAGCCGCAACTTCACACGTTCATAGCGAAGATAGCAGTTCTGTTCGGCCTCAAGCTTCATGCCCAGTTGCGCATGCACCCCTACACAAAATAACATCATGGCGCCAGCCAGAACCAACATTTTCCGATAAGCCATCTTTTCCTCCTTATATGTCTGTCTATTTTCCAAAACTTATGATCATGATTGTTGCGCAACGCCCCCCGTTGACAGCTTCGCAACGATTGCGTCAGCCACCGCCTCCGCCTCCGTCCAATGACAACATTGGACACCTTTCAAGGGACATTGTTTCTTGAAACATGGACTTTTAGAACATCCACTGCAAAAAACGACATGCAGGCCTGGGCCGTATGGGCCCGTCAATACAGGATTTGTCGCCCCGAAAAGTGCCACACAGGGCTTTTTCAAAGCCGCCGCGATATGCATGGGGCCGCTGTCGTTCGTTAACAACGCATGGCTTCTGGCCAGCAGTCCGACCAGCCCCGTCATGTTGCTTTTTCCTGCCAAATTCAACGGCTTGGCCATGTTGCATCCAGACACGACTTGTCCGCAAATTGGCCGTTCATCAGGAGCGCCCAACAACCATATCCGGACATTCATCAGTCTTCTCGAAACGGCATCCAAAACCGATGAGAAAAAATCTGTCGGCCAATTCTTGCTCGCCCATCGCGAAGAGCAACCGACGGCCAAAACAGGCCCATCTCCTTCGCAATCCGCGAGAAGATTGTCCGCGACCGCCAACCATTCCGGATTGACGTTCAAATCTGGAATCCGCAATTCGTCACAGCCCGGAAACGCCTGCCGCACCAAATCGCCGTTCTTTTCAACTGCATGCCGAAGTTTCGCCTCCGGCCTGCCGCACCAAATCGCCGTTCTTTTCAACTGCATGCCGAAGTTTCGCCTCCG
>JAEEGH010027139.1_pt1 | contig 11354 bp, 8 predicted proteins | sample 9134181 | NCBI WGS metagenome assembly JAEEGH01 (sample SAMN16246544, study PRJNA631951) | gut metagenome | biome: gut microbiome; feature: rumen; material: DP-attached | host: Bos | place: Iran: Karaj | collected 2018-10 | reverse complement strand
CAGGTCCACTTCTCCTCCCAGGGCAGCTCCTCCAGCCACTGGTTATGGATTTCCGCCGGCGCAGGGGTCTCAGCAGGCACGGCGGTCTCCGATGCCGGGACAGGCATCTCCTGTGCCCTGCAGCCCGCAAGAAAGACCAGGGCAAGGATCAGAGAGATAAACAGGCCTTTTTTCATGTGGGAACGCCTCTCCTTTCAGTCGTGTTGGCAATAAAGAAACGGATCAGCCTCCCTCTCTGAGGGAGGTGGCATCCGCCGAGCTTCCGCAAGGCGGATGACGGAAGGAGTCTTTAGGGCTTGCAATTCTTGTTGAGGGCGCTGTCCCGGAAGAATTGCAGATCTGGAATGCTCCCTCAGGCGCTCCGCGCCAGCTCCCTCAGGGAGGGAGCCTGAGTTCCGTCTATTCCTCCGAGGGCTCCCATATTCCATCCCCCTCCTCTGTCCTGCGGAATTGGAGGACGATATAGCCCTCCTGCTGCTCCAGCCCCTCCTTCCGGGGATAAGCGGTGGCGGGGAGCACCAGCCGGTAGGTCCCGGGCTCCAAATCGGCGTATACGGCGTCGTAGGAGATGTACTCCTCCCGGGTGCTCCCCGGCTCCTGGCGGACCTCGTCCAGCTTCCGGGTGCGGAAATAGTTTTGCCGTTTCAGGGGCAGCCACTCCTCCCCCTCCAGGAAATACAGGCCGTAGTCCTTGGGGTTGTATTCCAGGTCGTAGGGGAAATCCGCATAGACCGGGGTTTTCAGCATAACATGGGCCTGTTTGCTGCTGTACCAGTCCTCCTCTGTGCTCACGGGAAAGGTCAGGGCCTCCCCGATGTACAGGAAGGGGTCCAGGGGTTCCGCCTCCAGATCAGGGGCGGAGAGAGGAGAAGCCAGGATGAGCACCGTGTCCAGGTATTCCACCAGATCCTCCGGGGCCAGCCGCCAGGAGCGGAAGGTCTGGAGCAGGCCCTCCTCCCGGTACAGGTCCTCCGCCGCAGCCAGGTACAGCGCACGGCGGCGGATCACATAGGTCCCCGCCTCCAGGTCTCCGTATCGGGCGGCCAGGTCCGCCTCCAACCGCATATCCCACCCCATGCGCCGGAGGAAGGGCTCGTTAAGCCCCGCCGGGAGCCGGTAGGCCGGGGGAATGAAGGTCAGCGTCCCGTTCTCGGACATGCGGAAGAGGTCGAAGTCCCTGTCCACCCGCCAGCCGTAGCCCTCCCCCTCCAGGCGCAGGGTCTGCACCCAGCGGTGGGGGCTCAGCTGCTCTAAGCTGCATTCCAGCCCCTCCGGCGTTTCGCAGAGGGTCAGAGGCCCGGGGACCTCCGGCTCCGTCTCCGTGACGGTGAAGTCGGCGCTTGTCAGCCAGAGTTCCTTCTCCCGGCCGTAGGTCCACCCCAGCTGGAGGCGGTACTCCCCCGGGGAGAGGACCCCGCAGGTGTAGGACCACTCCCAGGCCAGGTTTTCGATCGTCAGGTCGCCGGTCATGGAGAATTTGGTTCCATCATAGGGGGACCGGATGGGCTCTACCCAGTCCCAGCCCCCGGCGTCGGTGCGCCGCAGAAGGGTGTAGAGGCTGCGGGTGGGCTCGCAGGTGCCCTGTCCACGCTTCTCCAAGGCAAAGGTGCAGCCCCAGGCGTCCGCCTCCCTGAGGGTCAGGGTCAGGTTTTCCGTGTCCCCGGGCTCCGGCCCCAGGTCCTCCGCCCCCTCAATGAGCAGGATATAGGTGCAGCTGCCGCTGCCTCCTGGGGCCTGGGGATCCTCCAGCTCCCAGGTACAGCTCAGGGAGTAGGTGTGGAGCCCCGCCAGGGGGGTGAAGCTCTCCGCCCTCAGCGCCAGAGGGGCGGAGCCGCAGTCCGAATAGACGGAAAGGCTCATCCTGTCCGGCGCTTCCCCGGTAAAGTCCAGGCTCACCGGCCCCTCCGCCGCCAGGATCGGGCAGCCCGCGCCAATCCAGTCGTAGTCCGCCACCCCGTCGCTCTCGCAGCCCATGCCCCGGCCCATGCGGGTGATGTGGAACCAGGAATAGGTGCCGTGCAGGTTGGCCGGAACGCTTTCTTCCCCGGAAACCAAATTGAGCCGGGGCGGGGAGATGGTGCTCACCCCGGTTTCCGCCAGGGCGTTCCATTCCGCCAGAAGCTTTGCGCCTGCCCCTTCCCCCAGAGGGCGCCGCAGGGTGCCGTTCCAGGTCAGATCCCCGTTATCCTCCAGGCGGAGTCTCAGCCACTCCTGTTCGGGGAGATAGATCAGCGTCATCCCGGCGCGGTCAACATCGAAAAATGACGCTTCCTCGTCTGCCGCTTCCGGGTCGATGAGCGCCCAGTCATAGTTGAATAATAAGGTACGGAGGGCTTCCTTTCCCAAAATCGGTTCCAGTTCCCGGCCCGCCATGAGCAGGCATGTCCAATCCTCTTCCCAGGGCAGCTCCTCCAGCCACTGGTTATGGATTTCCGCCGGCGCAGGGGTCTCGGCAGGCGCAGGGACCTCTGCCGGCTCTGTTTTTCCGCAGGCCGACAGGAGGAACAGGACCAATATGAAAATCAACAACAGCGCTTTTTTCATGGGATATGACTCCTTTCGGTCTTGCTGTCAGGGGACGAAAAAACGGATTGCCGCGGGCCAGGCTGCGAAGCGACGAGTCGATCCGCAGCCTCATCCCTTATCCGTCCTGCCTGATGCGGAAGTCCGCGGCCACGTAGCCTGAGATCTGCCTGCCCTCCTCCGGAAGGATGCGGCAGGGACTGAGCAGCCGGTAGTCCCCGGGGGGCAGGGGTGTGGGATGCTGGGTGGAAAAGTGATAACTGTATTCCTCCGTGGCTTCCCCTGGGGCCAGGGATACATCCTCCCAGACCCCGGAAAGGAAGGCCCGTTCCAGGGGGAACCATTCTTCTTCCCAGCGGAAGTACAGACCGTAATTCCGGGGGGTAAAGACGGTCTTGCCCTCCGTGTCCTCCGCCGCCCGCCAGATCACCAGGGCCTGGACACTGTTGACTATCCTGTTTTCCGCCTTGACCGGGGCCAGGGGGCTGTCCCCGGTATAGAGATACAAGTCCAGAGGCTGCACCGGCAGGGGCACGTCCGAAAGGGCCTCCTCCAAGGTGAACACCGTATCCCCGTATTCCACCCGCTCCGGGGGAACCTCCCGCCACTCCCGGAAATGGGCCAGGGGGTACTGGGAGCTGTCCTTCCAGGTGACCTCCGCCCACTCCTCCTCCGTAAAGCGGATGAAGCGTCGGCGCAGCACGTAAGTCCCAGCAGGGAGTTCCCCGTACTGGGCGGCCAGGTCCGTGTCCAGCTCGCAGGGGTTATTCGACGTAAGGTAGTGAAAGCCGCTGAGGGTCTCCGGCAGACAGTACTCCGGGGCAATATAGGTAAGCAGTCCGTTTTCCAGGCGGTAGAGGGAGAAGCCCAGCTCCGCCCCGTAGCGGGTGACCTCCGGGAAAAAGCTCTGCACCCAGCGATGGGGACTGCGCATCTCCAGCTCTGTGCTGAGTCCCTCCGGCAGGGAGCAAAGGGAGAGAGGCCCCAGATCCGGGGGGAGGCTGTCCGTGAGGGTGAAGGTCCCGCGGATGAACACCGTCTCCGTCACCTGATGTCTCGTCAGAGTTCCCCGGAGCTGGAGGCAGTATTCCCCGGCGGGGAGAATGCCGTATGCATAGGACCAGTCCCAGGCGTCCTCCAGGTTCTGGCCGCTCCTCACATCCAGCGGCCTGGTTTCCTGAATGCAGCGCCGGGGCTGCACCCACTCCCAGCCTCCGGAGGAGGTCCGCCGGAGCAGTGTATACACATAATCGGCGTGAACATACGTATTCTTGTAATTCTCAATGGCCAGGTGCCGCTCTCCCTGATTGGCCAGGGTGTAGGCGCAACCGTAGCTGTCCGCCTCCGTCACGGTAAGGACGATTTCCCCGTCTTCGGTGCACTCCGGCCCGCAGCTCTCGTCCCCGTCGATGAGGAGGATCCAGCTCCCGGAGCCGTAGCCCCCCTGCGCTGCTTTGTCCCAGTGGCAGGAGAGCACATAGGCATTCACACCGGCAAAGGGGGTAAAACGCCCTTCACGCACTTCCGCCTGTGCGCGGCCCGTTTTGGTCCAGGCGTAGAGCTCCAGGCTGTCCGGCTCCCGCCCGGCGAAGCTCAGGCGCAGCTCCCCCTTCGCTTTCAGGATGGGATAGCCCACGGCAAACCAGTCAATGTCCGTATAGGGAATGGTGAGGTCGAAGCCCCCCCAGGTATTCGTATAGCCCGAGCGGTAAATATGGGTCCAGAGGTTGCCGGAAAGGAGGATGGGTTCGTAGTCCGTCTCCCCGCCGGAGAGGGTGGGAGCTGGGGGCGCGGGCACGTATTCCCCTGTCTGCTCCAACTCCCTGACGCTCTCCAGGAGGCTTGCTCCGCCCCCGTTGCCCAGTGGCCGCCGCAGGGTGCCGTTCCAGTACAGGTCCCCGTTTTCCCGGACTTGAAGGAGCAGCCGATGCCCCTTCTTGCTCATATTGATATACGCCTTTTCCCAGGTGGGGAGGGCGCGGTTCATCCCCAATTCCGGATCATATACCGTTTCCGCCGCCTCCGGGTCGACGAGCAGCCAATCATAAGAATGCAATAAGGAATAGAGGGCTTCCTTTCCCGTCTCCGGCTCCAGTTCCCAGTTCCCCAGCAGAAGGCAGGGCCAATCCTCTTCCCAGGGCAGCTCCTCCAGCCAGAGGGAGGAGGCCGCCCTGGGCAGGGCGGTCTCCTCTCCCACGCGAGCCTCCACGGTCCCGTCCACCAGGGCCGTCAGGTCCACCGGGCTGTCCCAGGCAGCGCTGAGGCAGTACCAGCTCCTGCCCAGGCGCACGTAGCTCTCCAGGGCGTTAGGGGCGCCGGAATCCTTTTCCCAGATGCCGGGGGCCCAGTCGGTCCCCGCCAGGTAGTCCTCCAGCAGCTCCGCTTCCGCCCCGGCGACCCGCCGCCAGCCCAGGGCCAGGGTGCCGCCGTCCGTGGGGAAGAGGGCGGTCATGCGCCCGGTGAGGCTGTCCACCCCCGCGGCCTCCGGCGCTGTCCCCTTCAGTGTGAAGGTCAGACTCGCGTCGTACTCCCCGGTGAGGCGCTCCGGCCAGGCCGGGGCGGGTTCCTTCGCCTCCCCGGAGCAGCCGGCCAGCAGGACCAGGGTCAGGGTAAGGACCAGGATGGAGAGAAGGATCAGAACTTTTTTCACGGAAATCCCTCCTTTCTGGCCTCACCCTACAATTTGACGCCGCGTCAATGTCAAGAGGTTTTTTGAAAAAACTCCGAAAAAACTCAAATTTCCGCAAAAAAATACGCTCCCTCCCCGTGCTTGGGGAGGGAGCGATGGAAAAACCATCATTCTTTGGCGGACATATAGGCCATCAGGTCCAGACACCGGGCGGTGTAGGCCGCCTCATTGTCATACCAGGCCAGGAGCTTCATCATGCCGCTGGGGAGAGCCAGACCGCCCTGGGCGTCGAAGCAGCAGGAGTGGGTATCCCCCAGGAAGTCGGTGCTGACCACCGGCGCGTCCACATATTCCATGACCCCGGCCAGCTCCTCGGAAGCGGCCCGCTTGAGCTCCGCGCAGACCTCTTCGTAGGTGGCGGGCTTTTCCAGGGTGCAGGTCAGGTCCACCAGGGAGACGTCCGAGCTGGGCACCCGTACGGCGATGCCCGTGAGCTTCCCTTCCAGAGCCGGGATGACCTTGCCCACGGCCTTGGCGGCGCCGGTGGAGGCGGGGATGATATTCTCGAATACGCTGCGGCCCGCCCGCCAGTCTTTCCGGGAGACCCCGTCCACCGTGAGCTGGGTGGCGGTGGCGGCGTGTACCGTGGTCATGAGTCCTTCCTTGATGCCGAAGGCCTTGTTCACCGCGTAGGCCAGGGGGGCCAGGCAGTTGGTGGTGCAGGAGGCGTTGGAAACCACCCGCATGGAGGTGTCGTACCGTTCCAGGTTGACGCCCACCACGAACATGGGGGCGTCCGCAGAAGGCGCGGAGATCACCACCCGCTTTGCGCCGCCTATCAGATGGGCGTTCGCCCGCTCCAGAGTGGTGAACTTGCCGGTGCACTCCAGCACGTAGTCCACACCCATCTCCGCCCAGGGGATATCTCCCGGAGCGGTGTAGTTGCGGCAGAGGATCGGGTGCCCGTTCACCAGAAGACGGGCGTCCTTCGTGGATTCCACCGTGCCGTCGAAGCGGCCGTGGACGCTGTCATACTGCAGGAGGTAGGCCATATACTCCGGCGTGATGAAGGGGTCGTTGATGGCAACGACCTCCAGATCCTCCCGCTGCTCTGCAAGACGCAGGGCCAGACGGCCGATCCGGCCAAAACCATTGATACCGATTGTGCGTTTCATTTACCTCATCCTCTCGAAACATCCGAAACGTATCATACAACTTGCGACTTGATTGCATTATATACCAAAACAGGGGAAGCCTGTCAACTATCCTGCCCGTTTTTTTTCAAAAGTATGCATCGCATGCATCTCCGAAAGGGCAAGAAAACCCGCAGGAAAGATTTGCAAAACCCGTCGGCATGTTTTATAATACATTCTTAAGCTGATCGCACACGATTCCGGGCGGCTGCCGGAGAAAGGTGGACGGAATGGAAGAGAACCCGATCCTTTCTGCAAATCTATCGCAGGATAACAACACCCCGCTGTATTTCCAGCTGGAGACCCTCATCAAGCGCTGTATTTCCTCGGGGCTGATCAAGCCGGGAGATATGCTCCCGTCGGAGGCGGAGTTCTGCCGCAGCTTCGGCATCAGCCGCAGCACCGTGCGCCAGGCCATCGGTGAGCTGGAGGAGGAGGGGCTGGTGATCCGGCACCAGGGCAAAGGCACCTTCATCGCGGAGCCCAAGCTCCACCGCCGCAGCGAGAACATCTATTCCTTCACCTCTGAAGCCGTCTCCATGGGCCTGCACCCCAGTTCCACGCTGGTGGATTTTGCCGTCATCCGTCCGACTGAGGATCTGCGCCGGATGCTGGAGCTGCAGTCTGCGGATATCCCGGTGTACCGCTTTACCCGGATCCGCCGGGTGGAGGATGTGCCGCTGATGCTGGAAACCTCCTATTATCCCACCTACGTCTATCCCAACCTGACCCCCGAGCTGCTGAAGACCCATTCCGTCTATTCTCTCCTGTTCGAGCGGGGCATCGTCCCCGTGAGCGCGGTGGACACCTATGAGGCGGTCCGGCTGGAGGCCAGCGAGGCCGCCCTGCTGGAGACGAAGGCCGGGAGCGCAGGTTTCAGCCATCAGCGCATTACCCGCTGTGAGAATGGGGAAGTCTTTGAGCTCACCCAATCTGTCATGCGGGGGGATCGGATGAAACTGGAGATCGGCATGCACCGGGACGGGGTCTCCTTTGCCCGGAGCTTTGACCGCTGAACCAGAATATGCCGCCTTTCCGGCGGCGGACACAGACCGGATCGAACACCGGCGGAACAGGCTGTCTGTTCCGCCGGATTTTTGCTGTCTTTGGATTGAAACACGGCTTTAATTATGATATAGTAAATTGGTTTAGTATTGAGCATGATAGAGATTGGAACGGTTCCTGGGCCCCGGGGTCGGGCTGGACCGGATCAGAAGGAGGACCCCATGCCGTATCTCAGTGTGATCATTCCCGCGTATAACAGTGAGGCTACTCTGGAGCGCTGCGTCCGCTCGGTGCTGGATCAGACCTTCGTGGATCTGGAGCTGATCATCGTGGACGACGGCTCCACCGATTCCACCCCTTCCCTCCTCCGTCAGTTTTCGGAGGAGGATGGCCGCGTGCGCGTATTCACCCAGGCAAACAGCGGCGTCAGCGCTGCGCGGAACCTGGGTCTCAGCCAGGCGCAGGGAAGTTATGTGGCCTTTCTGGACGCGGACGACTGGATAGATCTTCAGACCTATGAGAAGCTGACCGGCGCCATGAAGGAAAGCGGCGCCAGCTCCGCTGCCTGCGGTTACTGGCTCGTCTGGCCGGACGGGAAGCAGGATTTCGGCGCCGCGCCTATGGACACCGGCGTGTACGGGGGAGATGAGGTCCTCCGCCGTCTGGTCCTTCCTCTGCTGAACGACCGGCTCAGCAGCAGAGCGTTCAACGGCTTTTCTGTCCGTTATCTGTATTCCCTGGCGGCGATCCGCCGCCGGGCCCTGCGCTTCTCCGGGGCATATCTGGAGGATGAATTGTTCCTTGTGGAGTTTTTCAGCGAATCCACCACCCTCTGCGTGGTGAACGAGGGATTATACTATTATTATCAGAATCCGGATTCCGCCACCCGCCGATATATGGCCTCCTGCGTGGATACCTTCCTGGCCTCTCTGGAGAAGAAGCAGGAACTGGTGGAGCGGTTCCGCCTGGATCCGGGTCCGGACTGGGTCCGCAACTGCGCCTGGGCCGGCCTCCTGATCGCCGTGGGAAACGAATTTGCCCCCGGCACCCCGGCCTCGACTCTGAAGGAGCATAAGAGGGATCTGAAGGCGCTGTGCGCGATACCGGAATTCCGGGATGCCCTGGATCATTACGCGCCCCGGGACATGAACCAGCGCAAGACCATCGTGGCTTTCCTGCTGCGTCTGCATCTGCTGACGCCTCTGGTGCTGCTGTACAAACTGAAGAACCGGCATTGGGGCGAGAAGGAAAGGAGCTGAATCCATGGAGCTGGTCCGTCAAAGCGCGTTGTATCATTTCCTGGGCCTTTCCCTTCGGCGGGCGGACGCCTCCGTTTCCCGTTCCATGCTGGCGGCCTGGCTGGGAGCGATCTGGCGCTGGCTGGGGCGGCAGTATGACCGCAGCCTCGTGAAAATCGCTGCGAAATGGGAAAGCAGGCTGGATGTACTGCTGGAGGAAAGCGTGTTCGGCAATCTGGTGGAGCTGATCCTCAGCCTGCCGGACCGGATCCTCAGCGGCAGCATGGTGGGTACGGTGTTTCAGGGGTTCGCCTCCCGCTGGACGCCGATCCTTCTGGGCGTTACCTGCCTGGTGCTCTTATCCGTGCCCTTTGAGAGCTGGAACAATTTCTATTCCCTGTATATGCTGATCGCGGTCCTGCTTCTGACCCTCCTGTCCCATCAGCGGCGGTTCAGCATCCGGGAGATCGGCTTTTGGCCCGTGGCTTTCGCCCTCGTCACCTTCGGATCCGGCTATTGGTCGTCGAACCCGGGGGAGAGCAGCCGATTCCTCGTTTTTGCCCTGTGCTGCGCGCTGGGGGTGCTCCTGTGCGTCGCCGCGGCGGATACGCCGGAAAAATTGCTGCGCGTTTTCCTGCTTGTCGCGCTGGGCCTGTTGGTCTGCTGCGGTTACGGGGTCCTGCAGAAGATGGAGGGCATCGAACCCAACTACCATTATACGGATCTGACGGCTAACGCCAAAATGCCGGGCCGGGTATATTCCTTCTTTGATAATCCCAACTCCTTTGCCAATATTCCGGTGCTGTTTGGCCCGGTGATGCTGGCGCTGTTCTGCTACAGTCCGAAGCTCTGGCAGCGTCTGGTCTTCGGCCTGGCCTTCCTCATCAGCTCCTTCTGCCTGGTCATGACCTATACCCGCGGCGCTTGGGTGGCCTGGGTGATGAGCATTTTTATCTTCGTCCTCATCGTGCGCCCCAAAGCCGCGCCGTGGCTGGCAGCCCTGGGTCTTCTCTGCGTCCCGCTGCTGCCCCAGTCCGTCCTGGCCCGATTTCTCACCATTTTCTCCGGGGATTCCTCCATCAACAGTCGGGCGCCGATCTACATCGCCGTTGCCCGCCTCATCAAGCGGAATCTGGTCCTGGGCGTGGGCCTGGGCTCCACCACCCTCCGCAAGGCGGTGAACGCCAACAGCTTCTATACCGGTACCGCCTATTTTGTCCACAGCCATAACCAGTTTACCCAGATCTGGGGGGAGAGCGGCATTTTCGCCCTGGTCAGCTATATCTTAGCCTCTTTCTTCCCCATCAAGCGGGGCATACGGACCGGCGCGGAAAAGGAACTGGTGCCGGTGACCCGCGCCGTGGCCGCCGGAAGCGCCTCCGGTCTCCTGGGCGCCGTGCTCTTCGGGCTGACGGACTATATCTGGTCCTATCCCCGAATCATGCTGCTGTACTGGCTGCTTTTCGGCCTCATGGTCGCAGCTGTGAAAATCGGCAAAGCGGAAAAGATCCGTTGATCTGAACAGAAAAACTCCCCTCCGTCCGGAGGGGAGCTTTTGATTTGATCCCTTACCTTATTCCAAAGTCAGCAGATCCAGAAAGCCGGTAATGCGAAAAACATCCCGGATGCTGTCCCGTGCGCCGCGGAGTACCATGCGTCCCTGGCGGTTCATCATCTTCTGTGCGGAGAGCAGGGTACGAAGACCGGCGGAGGAAATGTAGCTCAGATCCGTCATGTCCAGCACCAACTCCGTGATCCCCCCCAGGGATGCAGCCAGTTCTGCGTTGAGCTTGGGTGCGCTCTCGGTGTCCAGCTTGCCCGTAAGAAAAACGGTGAGCTTCGAGCCGTCATAGACTTTCTTCAGTTCCATGCATTTGCCCTCCCCGTATTCAGGATGGAACCAGTATAGCATCTTTTTCTCTCCAGGGGAAGACCGAGCTTGCATAGGAGGCTATCCTTTGGTATACTGCCTTCAGGCAAAAATGCCGAAGATGAAAGGAGATGCGCTGGAATGAGCAATTATCTGTTTTGCGGCTGCGCCCACGTGGGCATCATGACCGGAGACGTGCAGAAGTGTGTGGACTTCTATTGCAAGAACCTGGGCTTCCGCCCCTACTATGCGGGGAAGATCGGCCCCATGCCCCTCACCTTTGTGGAGAACGGAGGGCTGGTGGTGGAGTTCATCGCCGCCGGGGATGCGAAGCCGGGCGGCGCCGTGGATCATATCGCCCTGGAGGTACAGGGGATCGAAGCCTTTGCCGAAGAACTGAGGGCAAAGGGGGTCGAGGTCGGGCCCATCGGCTCTTCGCCCGATTTCTTCCCCAACGGTTTCAAAAACGTCTTTTTCACCGGCCCCGCCGGAGAGAAGCTGGAGCTGGTGGAATACTCCAGATAAACGATGACCGGTCGCCGGACCGGGGCGGACGCCCCGGTCCGGTACTATATTTTCAGGCTGAATCCGGGGATGACCACCAGAGATTGTGGCATAAAAAACTGATGAAAAATATTCCGGAAAAGGGCTTGACAGGGGGAAAAGCCCATGTTATAGTTGTTAAGCTCGCCGCTGAGCGGCGTGCGTCTGTACCTTGTAAATTAAACAATGCAGAAGCCAAGCGAACGCACCAAGTGGGCGCGGTACGAAGAGTACCGCAAACGGAAATGAATTTGAGTGAAGCCAAGAGCATCACTTAAAAAATGGTTTTAGGCGGAAACGCTTAAGATACGATTTTTTGAGAGTTTGATCCTGGCTCAGGACGAACGCTGGCG
>JAEEGH010027135.1_pt1 | contig 11355 bp, 10 predicted proteins | sample 9134181 | NCBI WGS metagenome assembly JAEEGH01 (sample SAMN16246544, study PRJNA631951) | gut metagenome | biome: gut microbiome; feature: rumen; material: DP-attached | host: Bos | place: Iran: Karaj | collected 2018-10 | reverse complement strand
GGCGATGGTAAGTCCGCGAACTAGTATGCGCATGGCTTCCTCGTTGTCGCCTGCGCCGTAGGCTTGTGCTGCAAGTCCGCTAGTGCCCATGCGCAGGAAACCGAAGTTCCAGTATATCAGATTGAAAATTGTTGTGCCTAAAGCAATTGCACCTATATAGGTCTCGTTGCCGATGTGACCGACAATAGCCAAATCGACCATTCCGAGCAGAGGAACGGTGATGTTGGTAATTATGTTAGGCAGTGCAAGCCTTAGGATTTCCTTGTTCACCTTATATCAGTTCAACGAGCTTGTCGGCGGCCTTCTTTATGCCCAGCCAAATCTGCGATATTGAAGCGTCGAGCATATAGCAAGGAGCGGTAATTACGCGTTTTTCGGCATCGTAGGCAATTTCATCGAAGTTGCAAACGGTGTTTTTCCCGCCCATAGCTTCGATTTTTGCAGCTGTGCCGGCATCCTTACCCGATGTTACGTTGGCTCCGAGAACCTTGGCGACGATGACAGGAGCAATGCAGAGCGCCACTATTGGCTTTCCAGCCTTGTTGAAAGCCTTGATTGCAGCCTCGACTTCGGAATCGACCTTCATGTTTTCGCCTTCGTAGAAATATGAGCAGAGGTTCTTGGCTGCGCCAAGTCCGCCAGGAATCCACAAAGCATCGTAGTCGGCAGCGTTGATTGCGCCAAGCGGCTTTATGTCGCAACGTGCAATACGAGCGGCTTCGGCAAGCATGTTTCTTTTTTCGCTTTCCTGCTTCTGCGTGAAGTGGTTTACGTTTTCGGTCTGATTTCTGTCGGGGGCAAAGCACTGGTATTTGCATCCGTTCATGTCGAGAGCCAGCAACGAAAGTGTTGACTCGTGTATTTCACTGCCGTCGCGTGTTCCGCAACCCGAAAGTATTACTGCAATTTTCTTCATGTTGTGTGTTATAAATTTTTTGCAAAGATAAAATTAATTTGCGATTTTGGATTGATTTGAGGAAATGAATGTTATTTGTTGGGGTATAAAAACAAAAAAGACAGACTATTAATCTGTCTTCTCTGCGGTGTGGAAGGGACTCGAACCCTCGACCCCCGGCGTGACAGGCCGGTATTCTAACCAGCTGAACTACCACACCAGCTGATTGCTTCGTGAAAAGCGATGCAAAAGTACTGCTTTTTTTGAACTCTGCAATAGATTTTTCAATTTTTTTTGAAAAAAGTTTCATAAATTTTGCTATTTGCTTATTATCAAAGTGTTGCGTGTGGCGAGATAAAAATGATTTCCAATGTTGCCAAATTTGGCTTACCTTTGTGTCCAATTTGCTTGTAATGTATGAGAATTAGACTGTTAATAGTTCTTTTGTCGGTGTTGCTGGTGTCGTGTCGGGCTACCGACGGCGACAATGGCGGCTTTTCGCTCGAGAAGAAAAACGACACCTTATATAATCTAGTTCTCGAAACCGACAGCAGTCGCGATGTGTGGGAACTGCGTTTTCCCGTCTATCGCTTCTGCACTGGCGACATGGACGGCGACAGCGTTGTGGATGCGATTGTGGGAGTGGAGAAGACCACTCGTTTCGACCCTGTGGTGCGACGCCGTGTGTTTATGTTCCGCAATATTGGCGGCAAGGTGCGTCCGCTATGGATGGGATCGAGGTTGGGACAGCCGGTTGTCGATTTCCGCGTAGTGCAGGTCGATGGCGAGACGAGGCTCCGTAGTGTGGAGGAGGAGAAAAACGGAAAATTTTTGGTCGCCGAATATCGGTGGAGTTCTTTCGGTGTGAAATTTATTAGGTATATTTGCCGTGATTTTGAATTTGACAACTCAATGGAAATTTTAAATGATAAATAATATGAAGAGATTTTGTATCAACGCATTATGCGTAATGATGGCTGCTTCGATGTTGCTTTTCGGATGCAAGTCGAAGGAAAACAAGGATGGCGAAGATGTAAAAGCGGAAGAAACTGCGAATGCGGTGAATCCAAATGGACCGAAATTGTCGTTCGATTGCGACTTGCCGACTTATATTTGTGGCTGCCATGTCGATATTGAGAACATGAAGGACAAGGTTGACCTGGATATGGATATTTCTCAGCTGAACCTTGCCGACTTGCGTATTTTGCGTAACATCTTTGCGGCACAGCAGGGCTATTGCTTTACCGACGCTTTTTTGAGGCATGTCTATGGCGCCACATCATGGTACTTTGATATTGCAATTGAGAAGGCTTATGGTGACCCAGTGAATGTGAAATATACCGATGAGCAGAATAAGTTTATCGAAAGAATCAAGGCTCGCGAAGAGGAGTTGCTGAAATCAAATTACAATCCGCTCGAAGGCTATCTGACTAATTATAATAATGTTGTCAATATGTATCAGCTCGATAGCGCCGAAAATGCTCTCAAGGATATGATTTCGAGGAACGGTTTTGCAATTGTGGAAGGTATGGACGACCAGTTGTTCCATATTTACGAGAAGAACGACTACTCTGATTTTCCGAGCTTTGTGACCACCGATATGTATTTGCAGTTGTATCACATGTATTTCGACTTCTTGCTTCGCGACCTCGAGCAGACCAAGCTGATGGGTGAACTGAAAAGTTTTGCCACCACCATGCATTCCGAAATGCTGAAGATTGCAAAAAGCGCTTCCAACCCTGTAATAAAGGATGCTGCCGAATACAATGCAACTTTCTATGCTATAGGACTTAGCCTGTTGACAGACAACAAGAATTATGAAGTTCCAGCCAAATACAAGGAGGACTTTGATGTTGAAATCGGCAGTGTAAATAAGGCATCCGACAATTTTTCTGAATTTCTAGGATGGGAAGATGTTATGTTCCCATATAGTTTGTTCCGTCCGCGTGGTCACTACACTCGCGACGATGCCTTCAAGCGTTACTTCAAGTCGATGATGTGGTTCCAGTATGTTTCGTTCTGTCTTGATGATGATATTCAGTTCGGCAGGGCAGTTCTTAATGCCGATGTTATCAGAAAGAGTGCCGACTTGCAGAAAAGGTACACGGGCATAGTAGAGCCTGTTACTTTCATCGTTGGAGAGCCTGACAATGTGTCGGTTATGCAACTTACTCAGGAAATGGCAAAGTCTAACCTGACTGCCGAAAAGATTATTGGCAATGCTTCCGAAATGAAGAAGTTCCGCGCTGTGATAAAGAAAATTGCTGACCAGCAGAACCGTATATCGCCCAAGCAGGCTATATCGTGCGTTGATAAGATTAACCTTATGCCACAGAGATATTTGGCTGATAACGAGATTCTTCAGGAACTCGTTGATGTTACTACCAAACCGACTACTCAGCGTGCACTGCCCAAAGGTCTTGATGTTCTTGCCGCTTTCGGTAGCGACGATGCATACAAGATTTTGATAGATGAATATCAGGAAGATAAGGAGTGGCCTGACTATGTCACTGAGTTCGAAAATGTTAAGAAGACAATGAAGAAGGTCAACTGGGATGCTACGATGTACAACAAGTGGATGCAATCGCTCAACACCTTGCTGGAGAAGGATTCGCGTCATCCTTACTTTATGAAGACCTACCAGTGGGCAAAGAAGAATATCAATGCTGCGCTTGCTTCGTGGGCTGAGTTAAAACACGACTGCATACTATACGGAGAACAACCTATGGGTGCTGAATGCGGTGGTGGCGAGGATTTGCCAGAACCTGTTGTCGTTGGCTATGTTGAACCAAATCTGGCATATTGGAACAAGGCAATCGAATTGCTCGATATGACAGAGAAAATGTTGAAGGACAACGGAATGCTTACAGCTAAGGCAAAGAGCATCACCGAAAGCATGCGCGAAAAGGCTCTGTTCCTCAAGTCGGTTAGCGAGAAGGAATTGGCAGGCAAGAAGCTGACAGAACAGGAATACAACCAGATTGAATATATCGGCAGCAGCTACGAATGGCTGACGCTTGATATGCTTAATGCTGGTGCCGAAAATCCAATTTACGATTGGTACGAAATAAAGGGTGCCGACCGCAAGGTGGCAGTTGTTGCCGATGTTTACACAGCAAACTCTGGCAACAATCCCGACAAGTCGATTATGTATGTTGCTACGGGAAATGTCAATACGATTTATGTAATCGTAGAGATTGAAGGAAAACTTTGGCTGACACGCGGTGCTGTTCTGTCGTACAGGGAGTTTGATGTTCCGTTGGGCAATCCGAGACTTACCGACGAGGAATGGCAGGATATGCTTGAGAAGGATCCTCGTTATGGCGTTCCGGAGTGGATTAAGGAAATTGTTGCTCCTGGCAAATTGCCAAAGAGCAACGAGATAATATTCTATAGCTCGGGATGCTAATGAAATCCTTTCGTAAAGATATGAAAATAGAAGGCATGATTATTCGTGCCTTCTTTTCTATTTTCTTGTTTGTTAGTGCATTCTATTCTTGTAGCCGTAGTAATTCTTCAAGTGGGAAGCCAGAGGAAAATATTCCGCATTACGACACTTTGCGTATAGCTTTCACTGGCGATATTCTTCTCGACAGAGGTGTGCGCAAGTTTATTGAAAAGCATAGCGTTGATTCGCTTTTCCGTCCCGAAATTGATTCGGTGTTCGCAGCAAACAACTTTGTAGTCGGCAACCTTGAATGTCCTGCAACAAGCATAGTTTCTCCGATAAACAAACGCTTTATATTCCGGGGCGAACCTGATTGGTTACAAGCTATTTACGAGCACGGAATAACCCATCTCAATTTGGCAAACAACCATTCTATGGACCAAAGTAGGCGCGGACTTGCCGACACCGAAAGCCAAATCCGCAAGCACGGAATGATACCGCTCGGCTATGGAACGACTATTGCCGAATCCATTGAGCCACAATTGCTTGCCGAGACACCACGCAAGGTGTATCTTATTACATCGTTGCGTGTTCCGTCCGAAAACTGGGAATACCTTGATAGTGTGCCTTGTGTTTCGGAAAGTAGCATCGCCACAATCGAATCGCAGATTGACAGCTTGAAACGCCTTGATTCAAAGTGTTTTGTTATTGTGATGCTGCATTGGGGCGTGGAGCATGTGGAAGTGCCGTCGCATTATCAGGTTCGCGATGCGCATAGGTTGGTTGCCGCTGGAGCCGACTGCATAGTGGGGCATCATCCGCATTGTCTGCAGACTGTGGAAAACTACAATGGTATTCCAATCTATTACAGCATAGGCAATTTCATCTTCGACCAGAAAAAGCCGATAAATACCCGAGCTGCAATCGTAACCGGCACAATAACAGCAGATTCGGCATCGTTTGAAATGTTGCAGGTGGAGATAGAAAACTGTGTGCCGAGGTTGGTGGAAGAATAGAAGGGTTTGCTTTCCTGATTTCATCTAATTTGTTGATAAAAATATTTCCAAAAGAATGTGGTTTTGTGTAAATTTGCAGAGTAAACATTGATTTTTATGCCAAACGAATCTGTAATAAAGGTTTTTGAAGGGAAGAATGTCCGCGTTGTATGGAATGAAGAAGAAGAAAAGTTCTATTTTTCAGTAGCGGACATAATACAAGTTTTAACGGAAACGGTGAATCCTCGTGATTACATCAAAAAGATGTTGCGTCGTGACCCTGAACTGAAATCCAAGTGGGGGACAATTTGTCCCCCTGTTGAAATGCTTGCTCCGGATGGTAAGCGTAGAAAGACGCAAGCTGCTGATTTAGAAGGAATTTTCCGTATTATCCAGTCTGTTCCGTCCAAGAAGGCGGAACCTATAAAGCAGTGGCTTTGATTTGGCGCACGGATTTCAATTATATTTACATACCCCAACATCCCCAATCCCCGTATAAAAATTAGGCAGATGTAAAGGGAGGAATGGGACGAGAGGAAAAAGAAGAACGAATATGGAAGAGAAAAAAGATATAATAAAAGTAGAAAATACAGAAGTTCTTACTTCGAATACAGATTTGCTGAACCTAGCCGATAAAATATCGCAAGAAGTTGTGCGAAAAAGGCGTTCAATGGCAATCAATATCAATGCAACAATAGTTGAAACATATTGGAATGTAGGAAGATATATCGTTGAGTTTGAGCAAAAAGGGAATACAAAGGCAAAATACGGAGCTTCGCTTCTTACCAACCTTTCTAAAATTTTAAGGGCAAAAGTCGGGCGAGGTTATAGTCGTCCTAACTTAAACAATATGCGTAAGTTCTACCTAATGTACCCAATTTGTCAGACATCTGAAAAATCTTTAGTTCCCCCAATATGTCAGACATTGTCTGACAAATTAACCTGGTCTCACATCTGTGAACTCATCACTATAGACGACCCTTTGGAACGCGAGTTTTACGAAAAAGAATGTATCTCAGGGAACTGGGATGTGCGGACTTTGCACCGCCAAATGGAAAGTGGTTTGTTTATGCGTCTGGCTCAAAGCAAAGACAAGGAAGGTGTATTGCAGTTGGCGCACGTAGGTCAGCAAATTCAAACGGCGGAAGATGTTGTGAAAGATACCTATACACTTGAATTTCTTGGCATAGAAGATAAGAAACAATATAAAGAAAGCGACTTGGAGCAAAAGTTGATAGACAATATGCAGACTTTTCTGCTGGAACTGGGGAAAGGCTTCGCCTACATTGGACGCCAGTATCCGCTTACAATCAACAATGTACACTATCATATCGATTTGGTTTTTTATCATCGTATCTTGAAATGTTTCGTATTGATTGACTTGAAGAAAGGTGCAGTAAAGCACAAGGACATCGGACAGATGAATATGTATATTGGATATTTTGCCAAGGAAGAAAATGTAGAAGGCGACAATCCACCCATTGGAATTATCCTTGGCCATTACAAAGATGAACTTATGGTGGAATACGCAACATACGGAATGGACACTAATCTTTTTGTTTCTAAATACGAACTGTATCTTCCTGACAAAGAAGAATTAAGAAGATTGGTCGCCAATATTCTAAAATGAAAAGGGCAACCCACACATCCCTAATTTACTGTATAAAAATTAGGCAGACGCAAAGGGAGGAATGGTAAGACAAATATTGGATGTAGAACGAAAAATTGTAAAAAATTAATAATGAACAGAATAATTCTCATCGGCAACGGATTTGACTTGGCATACGGCTTAAAAACAAGTTATGCCGATTTTATTGACTGGTACTGGGAGCAGAGGATAAATACACTGAAATCCGAACATACGAACGAAAGCGACGATGGACTTTGCAAATTAATAATCAACTATGGCATTTGGAGCAGCTATTATACAGATGCCAGCACTTTTAACAAATTGAGTATCTATGATATATTGAACAATATCCAAAGCCAGAAAGATAAATTCAAAGTCATACCTTCTAGATTGTTTCAAGGAATAATAACTGAACTAAATGACAAGAAATGGGTGGACATTGAAAACGAATATTACAATTTGCTGACTTCGATTGATGATAGTGACGAAATAAAAGGCATAAACAACGAGCTGGGCATTATCAAGAAATATCTGGCTGACTATCTAAAGGAAATAGAGAAAAACACTGCAAATCCTTCCATCAACTACGATATAGAAAACATTCTGTTCAAACCGATACAGGCAAAGGATGTTGCTGTCGGCTCTTCCGATGTTTTCTGGGACATCATTGACGACAGGTTGAAATACAAAGAACAAAAGTTAAACGAATTGATTGACGGCTATCATAAGATACAATACAGTGCAAGTCATGTTAAAGAATTTAAGGAAAAAGGCGGATCTGTTGATTGCATAAAAGACGAAACATCAGGATACCCGATAGAACTTTTGTTGCCAGATAGAATAATGCTTCTGAATTTTAATTATACTGATATTGCTGACAAATATTTCCCCAAGAATTCGGATAAATTTATTGTCAATCATATTCATGGCACATTGAATAATTTTGAAAACATAATATTTGGATACGGCGACGAGCAGGACAAGACATTCAAGGACTTGCAGAAGAGAAACGACAAGGAGAGTTTAAAAAACATAAAAACAATAAAGTACCTCGAAGCTCCGGCATATAGGAAACTGCTTGCGTTTATGGAGTCTTCTCCATATCAGATATTTATAATAGGACATTCGTGCGGTCAGTCGGATGGAACTTTGCTAAACACTCTTTTCGAACACAAAAATTGCATTTCGATAAAACCGTTTTACTACAAAAATGGCGATACTGACAATTATATGGAAATAGTGCAGAACATTTCAAGGAATTTCACCGACATGAAACTTATGCGCGATAGAGTCGTAAACAAAACACAATGCGAACCAATGCCACAGGCGGAATGAAAAAGTGTTATATTAGCGGAGAAAAAAATGGACATGGAAGAGAAAAATAACAATACACAGGAAATAATCATTTACCAGACTGATGATGGCGCGGTAAAGATAGATGTTCAAATGGCTGATGATACGGTTTGGCTGTCGTTAGATTTGATGGCAGAACTGTTTCAGCGTGATAAATCGACTATTTCGCGTCATATAAAAAACATTTTTAATGAAGGGGAGTTGTCGCACGATTCAGTTGTTGCAAATTTTGCAACAACTGCTGCAGATGGCAAAACATATCAAGTGGAATATTATAATCTTGATGTAATCATATCCGTCGGTTACCGCGTGAAGTCTCAACGAGGCACCCAGTTCCGCATTTGGGCAACCAAGCCATTGAACATGCAACCAACGAATACAAAAAATACCAGCAACGTACACTGAGCCAAGTGGAGAAAGACTTCTTGGATAATATTAAAACGCTACCGAAGAAATAATTACGATTCCCATCGTCCCAACCTTTTCAACACCACAATGTTGGCATAAAAGTTTAAATGGAACTTTCTTATATATTTTTTGTTTTGGAAAATGTTATATTTGCGTCATAAAATTTCGTTACAATGAAGAAATTGTTTTTATTGGCGGTATTCCTGATTGTGGGTATTGCGTTGTTCTCGCAAAGTGCTGAGGATGATGGATATATAATCGGATACAACAAGTCGGACAGTGTGTACATGGACTTCAAGGTAGAAAGAACCGAGTTCGGCAACTGGCACAAGATTGGAACCATACTTAATGAACTTTATGGTTTGGAACCCAAGGAATTGAGCGAGGCAACTGTTATCTGTGACAAGAAGTTCCGTGTTTATGAAGGTTGGAAGAATGTTTCGGAGATTGATCTTGCAAATCCTCAATCGACAATTGCTGGTGGCAAGGACAAGTATATCGTTCAGGTTAGATACCGTAAAGGTGGAAGTGAAGATTTTGCCGACCAGTCATCGTCAACGACATCAAATGTTGTGCTAATCAATGTCGAAACGGTAAAGGACGGAGTAGGAGAGAAGATGGTTACTGTTTGCTATCCGTCATCAAAATATGAGTTCGAAGTTGCTGGCGACCTTTCTGCAGAGCGTATTTATGCATTACCTATCCACGAATATCCTATTTTCGTTAACATTTATGGTATTCCGCTAGGTTTCGACGCCGCAAAGAATCTGCACGACCTTGATGTTCATTGGGATGCATTGTACATGAACAAGGCAATATACGACTATTTCAATAAGAAGGGTGCTGCAATTACCCTTCCCGAAAAGGTAATGTTTTTGAAATCTGCTTATAATGTTGGCAGATGCTATATGACTATGGGAATTTATCATAGGGCATTGCCTTACCTTGCTTTTGTTTCACGAAACTCTACTGGCGAGAACTACCAGATTACATGCAAGGTGAAACTTGCCGAGTGTCTTGATAAACTAAACATGGATAATTCCGATGTTTACGATGAGATGATTCTAGCACAAAAGAACAACCCCAAGATGGACGCAAGGGATTTGGATTGTGTGATAAAGGCTTGTATTGCACGCGGCGAAATTTATGCTGCACAAAAGAAGGTTGACAAGGCAAAGGAGTGTTACCAGAATGCAACTGCAATTGATACGGCAAAGCGATACACCGCCAAAATTTCGGAGTGCATGGAAAAGCTGAACAAAATGTCGAACTAAAAAATGCCAGCAATGAAAAGATTGATTATAGTTTTTGTTTTTTCAGCAGTTTGCTTTTTTGCAAACGCTCAGCAATACGATGCAGTTGACAAGTATTGGTTGCCACAGGAATGTTCTTTTAATTTGCAGGATGCATCGCTTAGGTTTGCTGCTAATGGTTCTAAAAATGTAACCTTGGGTGATATTTTCGCTGTTTTGTTCAAGGGAAAGAACTTGGAACTCACAAAAATGTCGTTGCTAAGCAAGTCAAAGGTGACTACTGTTGAAGTCGCTGATGAAATACGCGGATTTGACATTTTGTCGCCTGTGAAGATTGTTTCTGGCGGTGATATTCGTTTCGATATGGCTGATTATATGCTTGCTGTAGAAGGTACTGTTGCAGGAAAGCCATTCGGCGACATTCTGATTTATGTGTGCAATGCATCTGGAGCTGCAGGAAAGTCCATGTACAGGAATGTTACGGTAATGTCTGATTTATGGGGCAAGGCGTATTCCACCAAGAATTTTCTTGTTGCCTACGACTACCAGAATAGGGCAGATGCAGAAAAGAAATTTAGGGAGGTATGTGCACCGATGTTGGCAAAGCAGAACGAATCTACCGAAGGTTTTACAGAATCGGAATTTGCAATTCTCGACAATCGTAATGCCAATCTTCTTTACAATCACGGGCAAAATTTTACCGAATTCGACCAGAACCGTGATGCAATTGCAGCATTTGGTGGTGCTTATAGGCGTTTGGTTGCGGAACTTAAGTCGAAAGGCTACGGTGATGTAGAAAAGAAGCGTTTCTCGATGCAACTTGCATCAGAAATTGCCAAGAACTATATTAAGATCGGTAAGCCAGAGCAGGCTGCACAGTATTTGTACTATGCACAAAGCATGGCTCGCGAACTTAATGAGTACAAGTATGCCATCGAATATGTGAAGTCGCTTAATAGTTATGAGAAGGGTGTTTTTGCATCGAAGCTAGCGGCCGAAATGAAGTCGAAGGGCTTGGATATAAGTGATGCCAACACATATAAGACAATTAACGGAATAAAGTAAGAATCTGATTCTATAGTAAAATAGGCCTGCGAAATTTTTTCGCAGGCTTTTTTCATTATATCCGTTGCTGCTCGCTAATAATATAGCGAAACATTATCAATGAAATTATTATTGTCCGCTAAAAAAGGAACGGTCATTCCGCAAAATAGAACGAACAGTACAAGGAACGGTGCTCGTGAGTTCATTTGTGCGGAACTTTCTCATGAGCCAAAGGCGAATAATCTCCTTGATTATTACTATTGTAGGAGATTGCTCGCAAGCTTCGCGAGGCTGCAAACAGCGTTTCGGATAGCAGTCTTCACAACGCTCTCCGTTGCGTATCGCGTGTTCCGACTAGCTTTCGTACCTTTAGCTCACTCAGCGAAGCA
>JAEEGH010027134.1_pt1 | contig 11355 bp, 9 predicted proteins | sample 9134181 | NCBI WGS metagenome assembly JAEEGH01 (sample SAMN16246544, study PRJNA631951) | gut metagenome | biome: gut microbiome; feature: rumen; material: DP-attached | host: Bos | place: Iran: Karaj | collected 2018-10 | reverse complement strand
TATAAAAACAAATTTCCCACGCAAATTACAATAGTTTAGAAAGAATATACAAATTCAAAAAAAAAGTCAATCATCAGAAATTGAATTTTCAGATAATTATACTTCTTTTCCAGTTTCTTCGTCCAGAATAAAACTGTTATCGTACCTTATTTCCCGTACTGGGCTTCTATATCCCGTATCTGGTCTCGGAGCGCAGCTGCCTGTTCGTACTCCATGCGGTCGGCGCAGGCAGACATTTCTGCGGTAAGCGCTTTAATAAGCTTATGACGTTCTTTTGGATTAAAGAGATTTGCTTCTTTCTTAAGAACCTCAAGCTCCATTGAAGCGTTTGCATCTGCATCAGATTTTTCGTGTTCAAGAATATCTTCTACTGCTTTTGAAATTGTTGTCGGTGTAATTCCGTGCTCTTTGTTGTAGGCTTCCTGAACCTCGCGGCGGTGCTTAGTTTCCTTTACAGCGGCCTCCATGGCAGGGCTCATGTGGTCTGCATACATAACAACCTTGCCTTCTGCATTACGGGCCGCACGACCAATAATCTGAATCAGAGAAGTTTCCGAACGCAAGAATCCGATTTTATCAGCATCAAGAATTGCAATAAACGAAACCTCAGGCAGGTCGATTCCTTCTCGCAAAAGGTTAATTCCAATCAGAACATCAATTTCGCCAGTGCGTAAAGACTTCAAAATCTCAACGCGTTCAAAGGTATCAATTTCTGAGTGAATGTATTTTACCTTAAGCTTAAGCTCGGTAAGGTAATCTGTAAGGTCCTCTGCCATCTTTTTAGTCAGCGTCAAAATCAGGCTGCGTTCGTGACGCTCAATACGTTCGCGAACTTCCTTGTAAATATCTTCCATCTGACCTTCACTCGGGCGGATTTCAACTATAGGGTCAAGAAGGCCCGTAGGACGAATCAGCTGCTCTACAACCTGAGTGCTCTGTTTTATTTCTTCCGGGCGAGGCGTTGCAGTAACATAAATTATCTGATTCATTTTGGCATCAAACTCAGCCTTTTTAAGCGGACGGTTATCAAAGGCAGATGGAAGACGGAAGCCGAAATCAATAAGGTTCTGCTTACGGCTTCTATCTCCCTCGTACATTGCACCAATCTGAGGAACAGAAACATGGGCCTCGTCTATCATGCACAAAAAATCATCCGGGAAATAATGCAGCAGCGTTGCCGGAGGCTCACCACGGGCACGGCCAGAAATAGGACCAGAATAATTTTCGATTCCAGGACATGTTCCCATTTCCTTAAGCATTTCAATATCGTAGGTAGTTCTGGTTTTAAGACGTTCTGCTTCAAGCATTTTGCCGGCTGCACGAAGCTCTTCTACGCGGTCTTCCATTTCTTTTTGAATACGGTCGGTTGCACTTAAAAGCTGATCATGAGTTGCAACAAAGTGCTTTGCCGGATAGAAAACCGTTTCTTCAAGCTCGCCGGTAACAGTACGGTTCATTACATTAAAGCGCTGAATGTGTACAACCTGATCCCAGTCAAGAAGAATTCTGTAAGCCTCATCAGTTTCCATATATGGAGGGAATACTTCTATTACATCGCCTTTAATGCGGAAGTTGCCGCGTTCCAGAACATTTTCGTTACGCGAATACTGCATGGAAATAAGACTTGCCGCAAACTTCTTTGGGTCAAAGGTCTCGCCCACTTCTACGTGAACACGCATGCCCTTGTAAACATCAGGCATACCCAAACCGTAAATACATGAAACAGTTGCAACTACAATAACATCACGCCGTTCCATAAGGCTGTAGGTTGCCTTAAGACGCATCTGGTCTATTTCACGGTTTATGTCACAATCCTTTTCAATATATAAATCACGCGCCGCAACATAGGCTTCTGGCTGATAATAATCATAATATGAGACAAAATATTCTACGGCATTATTTGGAAAAAAAGATTTGAACTCCCGGTAAAGCTGTGCCGAAAGAGTTTTATTATGGCTGATTATAAGAGTAGGACGCTGAACCTTTTCTATAATTTTTGCCATGGTAAAGGTTTTTCCGGAACCTGTTACACCCTTTAAGGTCTGAAACTTATCGCCCCGTAGAAAGCCTTCGCTAAGCTTTTCTATTGCCTGCCCCTGATCCCCACTTGGCTCAAACGGCGACACAACTTCGAATTTTTTCATGGCACATCCTAGCTTTCTACGAGCTTAATCTTCAATGTAACATTCCTGCGGTTTCGGCGAACCACAACAGTTACCACATCCCCTGCCTTTTTACTTTCCAGTGCTGAATAATAATCAGCCAGTGAAGTTACCGCAATATTATCAATCTGAGTAATTACGTCTCCACCAATATAAATGATGTCTCTGCGTGAGCCATAATATGCAGCTTCTGTACCGCCCTTTAAGCCGGCACTCTCTGCATTTCCGCCCTTTACTACTTCAGAAATTAAAACACCGTTTGCAATATCAAGCCCGGCATACTGAGCAATTCTGCGGCTCAACTGAATTACTGTTGCGTCGATTGTTCCTCGGTGTACTTTGCCGTATTTAATTAAATCAGCTACAACACGAATTGCTGTTGTAGAAGGAACTGCAAAGCCAACTCCCGCAGAGTTTCCGCTGTTAGACTGAATCATTGTGTTAATACCAATCATCTTGCCGTTTGTATCAAGCAGAGGACCACCCGAGTTACCAGGGTTTATAGCCGCATCAGTCTGAACCATATCGCGAATAATTCTGTTATTTGAATTCTGAATAGGACGTCCAAGACCAGAAACAATACCGGTTGTCATAGTTCGTTCCAAACCGAACGGGTTACCGATTGCAATAACACGCTGACCAACCTTAAGAGAGCTGGAATCGCCGAAAGCAATTGTTTTCAATTCCATACCAGCCGGCGGTGTAAACTTAATTACTGCAAGGTCACTGTCTAAATCAGTTCCAACAACCTCAGCCTCATACTGAGTTCCATCAAACAGAGAAACATAAATTTTAGTTGCATCTGCAATTACATGAACGTTTGTAAGAATATAACCGCGTTTATCTATAATCGAACCGCTTCCGCTTCCACCTTCCTGAACATAAGGCTGAAGGAACCAGTCGTAGGCTGTAACCTGAGTATTGATGTTCACAACCGCCTCGTTACAAAGCGAGTAAACATTAATGTTCTGAATCTCTTCCTGAGTGTAACTTGTGCCACCGGCACCATTCGTAACAGAAATCACAGAAGCAGGATTCTGCTCTAAAAATGAAACAGAGTCCTCTATAGAATTCTCTTCTTTCTGAACTGTAGCCTCTGCTGTTTCGCTGACATTCTGCACTTCTGCAGCCGCTTTCTTTTTAGATATATTAACAGAAACAGCCGCAGTCAAAAGCACTGCAGCTAAAACACAAATCAAAGTTGTACTAATTAATTGAGCATGAGAATAAAGCTTCATATATATAATTTAATAAAAACACACATTTTTAACAAGAAAAAAACTATACCGTCTGAGCAGCCGGCCCACTTTTAACAGGACTCAGCATTTTATTTTCCAAAAAACTGAAATATCCTTCCCGGCTCACAATCACATGATCGAGCAGCTCAATACCCATAATCACCGAAACCTTGCGTAGCGTCTCCGTCACCTGAATATCCTCCTCCGAAGGCTCGCAGTTCCCCGACGGATGATTGTGGCTCACAATTATAGCCGCTGCATTATCACGCATAGCCACCGAAAAAATTTCGCGTGGATGAATTAAAGTCCTGTTAAGCGTTCCCACCGTAATCACATGAATCTGAATAATTTCGTGCCCGCCGTTTAAGGTAACAAGCAGAAAATGCTCTTTATCGCAAACTGCATAATTCTTTACAAACGGTACAATATCTGGCGGAGACTTTATCGGGGCTCGTAAATGGCAGCTTCGTCTTCTCCCAAGCTCCAGCGCGGCCGCCACCGCAAGCGCTTTACCAAGCCCCACTCCGTTCAGCCTCACAAGATTTTCCACCACCTCTTCCGCATCAAAATCATAAAGAATACCGACAATTCTTTCAGCCATGAGCTCCACCGGCATCTGCCTCGTACCCGAGCCTAGAATCAGCATTACAAGCTCTTCATCAAACAGAAATGAAAAGCCATGCTCAAGCGCCTTTTCCCGCACATCGGGCTTAATTTTTTCCATAATTCCTCCTACCAATAATATTGCTTTGATATGCCAAAAAAGGAGAAGTTTTTGAAAAAAAGTTTGAGAATTTCAGATTTTTTTTTAATTTCCGAAAATTAACGTATGAATAATATGAAAACTATGAAAAAATTATTTTTTCCTGTAATTGTTTTAGAGCTTACAATTGTGCTTTTCTTTGCACTTTTTACCTTTAACTCCTGTGTTTCAATGCCAAAACAGAAAAAACATGCATCACTGCAGCTTTCGCGTCGCATCTTAGATCAGGGCAAGCTAACAGCAGACCAGCTCACGGATTATTTTGTGAGCCGCAATGCAGAAGCAGACCGCGCCTATATTCTCCAGTTTGCACAGTATTATATTGAAGAAGCCGCTGCAGAAGGAATTAATTCCGACGTAGCCTTTGCACAGATGTGCCTCGAAACAGGCTTTCTTCGCTTCGGAGGACTTGTTCAGCCGGAATTCCATAATTACTGCGGTCTTGGTGCCATGGATGCAGAACACCCTGGAGAACAATTCCCTGATGAACAGACAGGCATACGCGCCCACATTCAGCACCTGCAGGCCTATGCCACAACAGAAGATGTAAAGCTCGTTAAAGAACTTGTGGACCCGCGTTATAACTGGGTCCACAAAACAAAATACATTGAAACTATTTATCAGTTAGCCGGTACCTGGGCAACAGACCCTCAGTACGGCGAAAAACTGGAAGCTAACCTCGTCAATATGGAAAACTTCAACTATTAGCCTATAGTTGTTCCAAAATATTCCTTATCCTCCAGAATTGCCTGGATGTTAGGAATATTTTTTCCACCTGCGCAGATTACCTTCATGCTAAGCTCGCTTGCTTTTTTAGAAGCAATCGGATCAAACGGACAGTTCTTTCCAGGTGTCCATTCATCGCCTACCATTTTACGGAAGTCTGCCCAGGAAATTGTATCAAGCGGCTTTGCATCCGGATTTTTTCTAGGGTCGTCAGTATAAACCTTTTCAATATTCGAAAGATTTACAATTGTCTTTGCATCAAACTTCTCGCCAAGATAAACTGCATCAGTATCTGTAGAAAAGCCTGGTTTCCAGCCAGCTGCAACAAGCACCTGACCATCAAACTTTAAATTATCATCAGTTGGATTATAAACAACATCGTTCTTGCTGTAGTCGCCAAAGCAAGCCTTTAAAAGCTGCGCATTAAGACGTGTTGCCATAATTCCAATCCAGTCTGCAGCATTAGCATCAAAGGCATCGCCTGTCTTTTCACAAACTTCCTTCAAACCATTCTGATATACACGTGCAGGAGCTCCACCGCCGGCAACCAGAATCAGTCTGTTCTGCTTGTCTGCATCAAGCCACTTCTTACACATTGTAACAAACTCACTCAAGAAAGCACTGTCCGGCTTATCCGGAGCAATAATAGAACCACCTACACTCAGAATTTTTGTCATCAATATACCCCCTTCACCACCGGTACAGACCAGTAGCTGCTATATTTTGCTGTATCTCTATTTGCCTCTTCCCAGATAGACTGGAGGGCAAAGCTTCTTGGCTGCTGTACAATCTTGTTATCTGCACTAAACGGCTTAAGCTGACTCCAGCCGCGTGAGAACAGAATATGATGCGAATCCATGTTGCCAAAATAATATTCCTTTACATCAACAACATCGCTGTCCGACCACTGCTTAAACTCAAGCCCAGCACCCAGTGCCGGGTCACAAGGAATCCAGCCAATCTTATCAATATAAAATTCACACCACCAGTGCGACTGAGTAGAAAGATCCGGATTTACAAGCACACCACCGTCTGTATAAGCCGGTACTTCTGCAGCACGCAAAAGCGCAGTACAAATTACGGCAAAATCAAAGGCATCTCCACTTTCTTTTTTTATCAAATCGAGCGGGTCAGAATCATTTTTTCGAACCTTATCCTGAATCTTAAAGTTTTCGCACATATAATTATATATCAGTTTTGCTTTATTCCACGGATTTTTTTCTTTTCCAATAATTTTTTCACAAAGCTCTTTAACAGCCGCCTTATCACTTGGAACAAGAGTATCAGCCCTAAGCGAACCGCTTAAAAGATTTTTTTCTGTGTTTTTGTATGTACCGATTTTTACCGGATTTACATTTGCACGAACCTCAAAAACCGGAAGTACAAAGGTCTGCTTAAAAACACTTTTTGGTGTATTGTTTCTGCTTTTTGTAATCTGATGAATAAGATTATTCTGGTAGTTCATCAGAATAGGCTCTGGAGAGGTTTCTGTAATTTCAACCTGTGGCTGAGCCGGGCACGAAAAAGGAATAGGACAACGAAGTGTAATTGTAGAAACATCATCAGTTACTACATCTGCAATATCAGCCGTATACTGCACCAGATAAATTTTCTTGTTCAAATATTCCTTACGGCCAGCATCTGTATTTATTGTAAGCTCCTTAGGGTCTGATTTTTCGCGGCCGGTATCTACAATCACAACTCCAGTATAAGCTCCATCCGGAACGCGTACTGTAATTTCTGTGTTAGACCACGAAACATAATCAAAATCATCTTCGCTTGCAGGAATCATATTCTCAGTAAGCATAACCATATTTTTATAGTCTGCTTCACTGATTTTATTATTACAGTCCATAGTAAAAAAAACTTTAGACTGATTTTTTGAGTCACCAAAATTATTTCCCGAAATTACAAGAAGCTCTCCTACACTAAGCTTTTCTGCAGAAAGCATTGTAATTACAGGCTTTGTTACCTGCTGAACTGCAGGAACTGGAACCGGAATATCTACTTCATTAGCAAAAAGAGCCGGCTTGGAACGCATTTCCTTTGTACCTACAACAACAAGTCCGTCCTGAACATTTGCAGGAAGTACAATTTTAATACAGTTATCTGCCCAGGAAATATACGAGCTTGCAGTAAGCTTTGAGCCTGCAATTTCAACATAGCCCATATCGCGTACCGAACCAAAGTTTACGCCGTTAATAACAACAAGATCCCCTGGAGAACCAACAGGAGGAACTACAGAATAAATTTCTGGGACTGGTTTTGTTCTGAAACCAATAAGATAAATAGAACCGAGAATTATACCTATTAATAAAATAACAGAAAGTACCCGGACAACCGGATACCTTCGCAATGAATAACTAAACTTTCCAGAAGAATCCACTAATATCTGCCTGATACAAGTTCCATTGGAACGTTGATTTCTGTAGTCATAGGAAAATCACCCATACCAGGAACTGTAATTTTTATGTTGATTGCTTCGTTCTGAAAATCTGGTCTTAATACATCAACATCGTTTACATTTTTTACAAACGATTTGTTTTTTCGCTGCTTTTCATAAGATAAAACAACATCCTGTATATTTCCAGAAATGGCTACACTTCTTCCACTATCATAGCTGACATTATTTACAGTTTTTGAACTGGCAGTCTCAAAAAGCGGTGCAGCTGAATTAGTAGAAGCAACTGTAGGATTTACAGCAGAAGCTTTATTTGATTTTAACCCAAGAGGGAGTACTAATGCAAGAACCGCAGCCGCTGCTACACCCGAGGCAACATAACTAATAACTTTAAACGGAGATTTCTGTGGAACCTTTCCAACATTCTTGGCATAAGCCATTTTAATCTGAAGGCGCTGAAAGCTTTCGTCCATAAAACGCTCATCAAGGTTCAGAGAATCTGAATCTGCCTTGAACATATCACGGACAGCCTTTAACTGTTCCAGCTCTTTACGACATTTTTCGCAGTGCGAAATATGAAGCTCATATTCAGCCTTGTAGTTTTCAGGCAGCTCACCATCGAGGTATACGGAATGAATATCTTTACTCGGGCAAAAAGACATTATCTTCTCCTATAATTTTTACCAGCTGTTCCCTCGCTCTGAAAATTCTTACCTTTACATTACCTTCGGTAATTCCAAGAATTCTGCCGATTTCCTTATAGTTCAGGTCTGCATACTCCCTGAGCATAAGAACATCCTGCAGGTTTTCCGGCAGTTTTTTCAGAGCTTCCCTTGCCTTACCCATAGATTCCTTCTTGAGTAAGTCAACTTCCCCTGTATCCGCTTTTCTATGATCCTCATAAAGGACCTTTTCGTAAGCCTTGCGCTCACGTTCTTTACGTTTTATATAATTTATAGATGCATTCTTTACAACCCGAATAAGCCAGTATTTAGCATCATTAATTGATGGAAAAGATAATTCTTTCTCATTCGCTTTAATAAGTGAGTCGTGTGCCAAATCCTCTGCAGCCTCTTCATCGTTTACAATTCTGTACGATACCTTAAAGAGCATCTGCATTGTAGCATCATAAATTTTCTTAAAATCAACCGGATTTGCGGCATTCAGAGCTGCGTTTTCTTCCTGCTGATTCCCTACTATATTGTCAAACACTTCAATATCCCAAAAGTTACAAAAAATTTTCTAACAGGAATTAGCCGCGCTTCCAGGTTGGACCAGTCGGTGTATCAATAATAATAACACCACGGGCAGTCAATTGGTTACGGATTTCATCTGCACGAGCAAAATCCTTTGCCTTTTTAGCGGCAGTTCTTTCTGCTACAAGAGCATCAATTTCTGCTGCCTCAGGATCTCCTGCATGGGCATCAGCAGCCGCACCCGAAGCATCTGTACCAGAAAGCTTTGCCTGCTCATCCAGTACATCAAAAGCATATTTAATTACATCGAGGCTCAAAACGCTGTCCATCTTAAGCAAAGTAGCAAGTGCTGTAGAAGCCTTAATTCCACCTTTTCCCTGTGCAGCCTTCTGCATTGCAGCCATTGCAACAGGAGTAGCAAGGTCATTCTCAAGACCTTCGCGGAACTTATTCATGCTTTCTTCGTCTACAGCAAGGCCTGCAAGAACCGAAGCATAGTTCTCACGGGTAAGTCCAAGCTTTTCTTCGTCATTTGCGCGGGCAACTAATTTAGCCACACGCTGATTCAAAGCCGCACGACCGTTTTTAGCAGATTCAAGCGCATCCAGACTGAATACCAGCTGCTTTCTGTAGTGACCGCTCAAAAGGAAGAAGCGGTAGTCCAGAGGAGCAAAGCCCTTGTCCTTAAGAGAGAAACCACGCTCAGGTGGAAGTGAAGTCTGCAGGGTAATAAAGTTACCGCTGGACTTACTCATCTTTCCGCCTTCAAGAATAAGGAACTCATTGTGCATCCAGTAGTTTACCCAAGGACCTTTAGCGCGCTCAGCCTCGTCAAAACTTCCCTCGCTCTGAGCAATTTCATTAGTATGGTGAACCGGCACGTGGTCAATACCGCCGGTGTGAATATCAAAATGCTTACCAAGGTACTTCATACTCATAGCAGAACACTCAATGTGCCAGCCAGGGTAACCGCGTCCCCAGGGAGAATCCCAGGTCATAGCCTGATCTTCAAACTTAGACTTAGTAAACCAGAGAACAAAGTCACCAGGGTTGCGCTTGTTTTCATCAATTACAACAACCTTACGTTTACCGGCTCCAGCCTTAAGCTCATCAAGGTTGAGGTTAGCAAGCTTACCGTAATCAGGATAAGTAGAAATATCATAATAAAGATTTCCGCCAGCCATATAAGTGTGGCCGTTAGCTTCAATCTTTTTAATCAGCTCAATCATGTCGTCAATGTGTTCAGTAGCACGGCAGATAACATCAGGATGACGGATATTCATAGCATCCATATCCTTCATAAAAGCATCTGTATAGAAATTTGCAACCTCAAGAACACTCTGATGTCTCTCAGCAGCAGATTTCTTCATTTTATCTTCACCGTTGTCACCGTCATCAGAAAGGTGTCCAACATCGGTAATATTCATAACGTGCTTGATTTTATAACCAAGAAGAGAAAGTGTTTTATCCAGAATATCAAGGAAGACATAAGCGCGCAGATTTCCGATATGCGCATAATTGTAAACTGTAGGACCACAGCCGTAAAAACCAACCTGTCCTTCAACAATCGGCTTAAACTCCTCCATTTTGCGTCCCATAGTATTGTATAATCTCAGTGCCATAATATATCTCCTCATGCCGGTGGTTGAGCCAGTCGAAACCACCTTTTTTAGGGGGAAGTCTCCCCCCGCTCTTATTGGAAATCCGTTAAAAAACGGGCTGCGACAGCGGGCCGTTTTAGGATCCTCCTCCAAAATGCGCACAGACGGGCTATGCCCGGCTGTCCCTCTCACCTAGGGGCTGCACCCCTAAAACCCGCTTTAATTCTTTTAATTATACAATTTTCCGACTTCTTAAACAACACACACCTTTTCCCAAACCCTTTTTCACATTATAATAAAACCATGATAGATTTCCTTGCATCAATGCTAAAAACTGCAAAAATACCTTACAAAGAAAACGAGCCTCTCGCTCCAAAATCTACGTTTAAAGTAGGCGGTACTGCAAGATTATTTATCATGCCGGAAACTCCCGAACAACTCGAATCTGTAATAAGCGCAGCCCGCTCCTCTGAGCTACCTTTTTTCGTTACCGGAGGCGCAAGCAACGTAGTTTACCCGGACGGAGCTTACGAAGGTGCAATAATTTCCACACAGCAAATCAAAGAAATCTTTTACGACCCGGACGAAACCACACCAGACGGTTCAGTTTTAGTTACCTGTCAGTGCGGAGTTCCAATGGCTGCCTTTGTAGATTTCTGTACAAAAAAGAACCTCAGCGGCGCAGAACAGTTTGCAGGTTTACCTGGAACCGTTGGCGGTGCCGTTTACATGAACGCACGCTGTTTTGACCGTTCTGTAAGCGATCTGCTATATTCAACCACTCATATCGAATTTACAGGTGCAAAATCAAAGCTAGTTGAACTTCCATTTAATACCTCAGACTGGGACTATAAAAAGTCTCCATTCCAGGCTCATACAGAGGCAGACGGCTCACAGATTACTCAGCGCTATATCACCCAGGCAACCTTCCGTCTTACACCAGCCGGCGCCGCCGCCCACGACCGCATAACTGCCGACTGCAAAAAATATATCGCCGAACGCGTAGATAAAGGCCACTTCAAATACCCGAGCGCCGGCAGCGTTTTCAAGAACAACCATGACTTCGGCGCCCCAAGCGGCAGGCTTATAGACGAATGCGGCCTCAAAGGTCTTACAATAGGGGGCGCTCAGATCGCTCCATTCCACGGTAACTTTATTATAAACACCGGCAGCGCCACCTCTGCAGACATCCGTGCTCTTGTAGAAGCCGCACAAAAGGCAGTTCACGAAAAATTTGGATTTGACCTTGAACCAGAAATCATTTTTGT
>JAEEGH010027133.1_pt1 | contig 11355 bp, 13 predicted proteins | sample 9134181 | NCBI WGS metagenome assembly JAEEGH01 (sample SAMN16246544, study PRJNA631951) | gut metagenome | biome: gut microbiome; feature: rumen; material: DP-attached | host: Bos | place: Iran: Karaj | collected 2018-10 | reverse complement strand
ACCCCCTACGACGTCGGATACAGCAACGGAAACATCAGCATCGAAGAGGTCAACCTCAAGATGAACCCCGATTACATTGGCCTCGACCAGTACTACGGATTCCTCGAGACCTGGGACGTTGCCAACAAGGCGGACTCCTACGCCAAGATGGTCGACCAGCTCAAGAACACCGACCTGAAGTACATCCAGGCCATCAACCAGTCCCAGGCATACAAGGACGGCGACGTCTTCGGATTCAACCAGGGGACCTACATGGGGCCCGCGTCCTACATCACGATCGCGTACATGTTCAACAAGATCTACGAGGACGTCAGCTCCGTGACTCTGAAGTTCGATGTCGATGCGCTGTTCGCCGACTATCTGAAGAGCTACCACCCCGAGTACAAGGTCGATGATTTCGTCGTCAACGGCATCAACGCCCAGTACTACAACCTCGCGGACCTGATCGCGTCCTCCTGATCATCTTACGGGGCTCCGGCCCCGGTTTTCTATGCGAAGGTATACACATGGAGTTAAAGGACCAGGTTGCAGACTATTGGGACAGGCGCAGCTCCGGGTTTTCACAGGCCGTCAACGACGAGATCCAGAACGGGACCAATCCGTATCGCAAGGACATCATGGAGACGCTCGGGATCGGACCGGGCACCAAGGTCCTGGATGTCGGCTGCGGACCAGGCTATTTCGAGATGCTCCTCGGAGATACCGGCGCAGAGTTCCATGCCATAGACTATTCCAGGGAAATGGTCTTGCGGGCGCGCGACAACATCCGCCTAGCAGGATTCGCCGCCGATGTCCGCCATATGGACGCCCAGAAGCTCGACTACCCCGACGGGATGTTCGACGCTGTCGTGTCCAGGGATGTTTTTTGGAGTCTTCCGGATCCGGAAGCGGCGTATCGCGAGATGCTCCGGGTGATGAAGCCTGGGGCCAAGGCGTACGTCCGCGACGGAAACTATTACCTTCATCTTCACGACGAGACCTACCGTCGCAAGCCGTCGCCTCCTTCGGAGCATGCCGGCAGGCAGGTGGGCTCGCATTACAAGTTCAACGACGACCAGGTCGACTTCAGAGAGATGGACGTCCTGGCTCTGGACCTGCCTGCCAGCAGCCACAGGCGCCCCCAATGGGACGCGGAAATCCTGGCTTCGCTCCCGTGCTCAGAGATACGCATGAAGCTTCGCCGCTTCACATCCGTGAACGAGGAGTCCTTGGTAGGCTCTTTCGAGATTTTCTTCACTAAGGAGGATTCAAAGACATGACAGAATTAGATTCCGATCAGATGGCGGCGAACTATCACAAGTATGTCGCGAAGAAGATCCTCTTCATCATCATCTGCATCGTGGGAGTGGTGTTCGTCATCGGCTATGCGGCCACGATAGGCTCGGCCGACATGACGGCGATCCAGGTCTACGAGACCATCTACAATCACCTTTTCAATCCTGGTAACATCGACCCTACCGACGACTGGGTCGTGTTTACTGTGCGTTTGCCCCGCATACTCACCGGAATGGTCGCCGGAGCCTCGCTCGGAGTGGCCGGCGCGGCCATGCAGAGCATGATGAAGAACCCCTTGGCCGACCCTTACACCACAGGGATATCGTCCGGCGCGTCCTTCGGAGCCACCCTGGCTCTGGGGCTCGGAATAACCTTCGGCCTGTCCGGATCCTTCGGGCTCATCGCGATGGCGTTCGTCTTCTCGCTGATACCCGCAGCGGTCATCATCCTCGTCTCCTCTCTGAGGCACACCTCCGCCGCGACGATGATCCTGGCGGGTATCGCGGTGATGTACCTCTTCAACGCATGCACGACGATAATCAAGCTCACATTGTCGGAGCAGTCGCTATCCGCTGTCTTCCAGTGGTCCATCGGAGACCTGAGCGGGTCCACATGGGAGTCCTTCGAGGTCATCGCCATATTCTGCGTGATAGGCGGAGCCGTCCTGATGGCCATGTCGAAGAAGCTGAACATCCTCATCACCGGGGACAAGAACGCCACGGCGCTCGGCCTGGACGCCCACAAGCTGAGGATAATCCTGCTCATCGTCATCTCTCTGATGGCCGCCTCCGTGGTGTGCTTCACCGGGATCATAGGTTTCATCGGGCTGGTCGCTCCGCATATAGTGAGGATATTCCTGGGATCCGACAACAGGTACCTGATCCCTGCATCCGCAGCGTTCGGAGCAGTCCTGCTGATGGTCTCCGACCTCATATCCAGGGTGATAATCGCGCCTACGTTCCTCCCGGTCGGAGTGATAACCGCCTTCATCGGATGCCCGCTGTTCATGTGGCTCCTGATCAGGGCAAGGAAGAGCATGTGGTGATAACATGGACGATACAACAGAGAACAACGGGAAGGGAAGGGCCACCATCGAGATCAAGGACCTCGACTTCGGCTACAACCCAAACAATCCCGTCCTGAAGAACATCAGCCACATCTTCGACACGCCGGAGTTCATATGCATCATGGGCCCCAACGGGGTCGGGAAGTCCACCCTGATCCATTGCATCAACAAGATCCTCAAGCCCACGCGCGGAGCTGTCCTCATCAACGGGCGCGACACCAAGGAGATGAAGCTCAAGGAGGTCGCGAACGAGATCGGGTATGTTCCTGCCTCTTCCGAGGACTCGTTCCCTCTGACCGTGGTGGACACCGTCATGGTGGGGATGCAGAACGATTATAAGTTCGGAGTGAGGAAGGACGACCTCGACAAGGTGTACGACATCCTCAAGCTCCTGAGGATCGACCATCTGGCGATGCGCGATTTCAACGAGCTCTCGGCCGGACAGCACCAGAAGGTCATGCTGGCGCGCGGTCTCGTGAGGTCGCCGCCCGTGGTACTTCTGGACGAGCCGACTTCCAATCTGGACATCCGCCATCAGATCGAGGTCACCAAGATCCTGTCGGAGATGCCCAAGGAGAAGAACAGCATCGTCATCATGATAAGCCATGATATCAACATCACGGCGAAGTATGCGGACAAGATCCTGATGATAGCCAACGGGGGCATATACGCGTACGGAACGCCCAAAGAGGTGCTGACAAAGGAATCGATCCGCGACGTCTACGGGGTGGATGCGGACATCATAGATGTCAACGGGCGTCCACACGTGATCTTGAACGATTCGATCCCCATGGATGACTGAATGAATCTCCATCGTGAGACACCGAAAACAGTTTAGCAGGGGGTCTGGCCCCCTGTGCTCTTTGTCAGCTCACGAGGTCGCCGGCGTGAGGGCCGGGAGTGGTGTAGTACACCTCGGTGACGTCTATCTTTATCAGGTTCTTCGCGGGGAGGGTCTCCTTCTTGGAGTGAGCGAAGGCGACGGCCTTCTCGTAGTCGGCTCCGGAATTGCAGACGGTGGCGGTTCCCTTGACCTGGAACGACTCCTTGGCTTCGGGGTTCCAGACGTAGAACGACACCCTGGGGTTCTCTTGGATGTTCTTCAAGGTCTTCTTGAGGAAGTTGTCTACGAGCCAGACCTTCCCGTCGTCTCCGACGAACAGCATGCCCACGGGGACGACGTTGGGGATTCCGTCCTTAGTGGCGGTAGCGAGGGCGAAGACGCCCTGCTTCTTCATCTCGGCTATGATTTCAGGAGAAAGATTTGCCATGAGGTTCGAACTTCACGGACGCGATATAAATTTTCATACGGAATCTCAGAACGGTCAGAGACGTGAAAAGCGCAGAGCCGGAATCCGGTCGAGGATTTCGCCCCTGCTTCGTAAGAACAGCGGAAGCAGATGCTGGCCGTTTGATCTCCGATTTTTTGAAGACATAATCCTTTTATAGTGATTTGTCATGCGCTCACTCACCGGATTTGTATTATGGGCAAGTAGATCAGCCCGGTAGATCGCTGCCTTCGCAAGGCAGAAGTCGCGAGTTCGAATCTCGCCTTGTCCACCACTCTCATATCAGCCAGACATGTGAAAACCTTGTCAAAATCCATTGTCCACACCCCCCTTATGCATAATTCAGCAATCCTTCTTCCCGGCGGGACCCTCGCCCTTCGCGGGCTTGTCCTCCGGCCAGGAGCCGCGGGCCTTGCGCATGGCGTCGTCGAGCCTCCTGCGGCTGTAGAAGCTCTCGGTGGTCTTGGTGCTCGAGTGGCCCATGAGGACGCTCACGGACTCGATGTCGAGGTCCCTGTCGAGGTACCTCTGCCCGAACGTCCTGCGGCACATGCGGAGGTCGAAGCGGATCCCGAGGTCGTCCTCGACTATCGCCTTGTACTTCCTCAGGCTGTTCCCCGAGCAGAATCCACTTTCTGCATCCTTCGACGGGAAAAGCGCGCGCGAGTCACAGTTGTTGTCCACCACCCACTTCTTGCGGAGCAATAGATAGTTCAGCAATACCCCGCGTATCTCCGGGGGTATGGGGACGTCCCTCGGCATGCCGTAGGAGGCCTCCCCCTTGACGTGCAGAATGTGCAATACCCACGAGTCGGTGTCTAAATCATCCAACTCAGAAAGGCGTACCTCCTTGTTCCTCGTCCCCGCGTTGATGCAGATCAAAACGAGGGCGTAGGCCCTCGTGCGGCGGAAATCCAAGGGATCGAGGCTTTGCGCTTTCTGCAATATCGAATTGTAAATTTCGTCGCTCATGGCGGACTTCCTCTGCGGCTTGTTCCTCGGCCTGAGGCCGGGGTTGTGGTTCATGCAGACGTCCACGGCATGGTTGTCGGCGAACAGCAGCAGGTTGCGGAGCGCGTTCACCTCGTGCACCATGTCAGACGGGGCCTGCCTCTCCTTGCAGTAGAGGATGTACTGGCGCACGTCCTCCTCCGTCATCGCCTTAGGCGACATCGTCGAAATCAGCTTCTTCTCCTTCAGATCGATTACCTTGCGTTCCATCCTCCTGTACCTGCGCTCCCTGGTCTTCCATGTCTCCTCGGCGTAGACGCCGCGTACGGAGTCCATGTAGCGGGACGCGTACTCTCCGAATGGATACTTTCCCATTTCCTTACCTCCTCTTCGTTCATCGGCACAGGGCGGATACGGAGAATCCTCATGACACTGAACGGGTCCGCTCCGCCCTCTGCATATGAACATCGCCGACCTGGTATTAATAATTGCTGAATGTGCAATTCAGCACTTTATAATTGACGCCGAATAGTGCGATAATGATCAGAATCGGAATCATATAGGACGGAAACCTGTTTTCATTTATAAATAAAAGTTGTGAATCGGGGACATATTCACCATACACTATTACAAATTCAGCAAAATTATATCAACCGTATGGACGATGTGCAAGCATGACACTGAAGAGCAACGACTTCGATCTCCTAGAGAGGAAGTTCGCCATCTACGTCCTCGTGGCGCTTTCCGAGCATCCCTATTCCACCAAGGTGGAGATAACGCACCTGGAGCCGGGGAACGTGCGCACGAAGTTCCAGAGGCTGACGGAGCTCTCGGCGGCGGGCTACATCGACTACGTCAGATCGGAGAACTTCAGGGGCGAGAGGATGGTCCTCACGAGGGATGCGGAGGAGCTCGTCACCTATTTCAAGAAGGCCAAGGTCGTCCTCGACCGCAGAAAGACGAAGCCGGACTCCGCGGACGACTGAACGCCGCCGGCGTCGGCCCATGACGCGGTCGCTTACGGGCCTCCGGATAATGATTCGCCCGCACGATAGCGGACGAAGATCAAGCGTTTTGTCTCCTCGAGAGGATGTCTATGAGCTCCTCGGGAGACTCCATCGCCTTCGACCTGCCGTCGAACCATTCCACGGACACCCCGTCGCCCGTGAAGACGACGAAGAGGTCCGGATGGTAATAAGGTGAGAAGACGTACTACGTGCCGCGCTCGGTCCTCCTCGAGTACTCGAAGAAGAGCGACAGCTGGAGAAGGGCCGGTTCGGCGCTCCTGCAGTCGCTGAAATCCCCGAAGCGGCGGCATACGGGCGAGAGGGGGCACTGCCCCATCCCCTTGGGGATGTAGACGGGCGCCTCGTCCAGGCTTTCGATATCGATGATGTCGAGACCACGATCAAATATGATCTCACAGTCCAATTCCATATTGTCCATTTTCAACACGTTCCTCTGAAATCCTCCGAAGCCGAAGATAAGGATCGCGTCAGGGCCGACAGGGGCCGATGTTTCATCAAGAACTAACCTGTGTTGGTTGTATAATACAATTCATTACATTTGTTTGACAATTGTAAATAAAATCTGTTACAAATGCAATATTAATCCATTATATTCTATTTTTAAAGCGATGAAAGCAATCCGCACCAGACCTATGAAGCGATAAAAATGCCCAATCATAAAATTTGATAGATCGGAGAAAGAACGAACTGTGCCATGTGCGCGCGGCCTCACCCAGTCCTCCATCTCGCCGGGGCGTATCGGGGTTTCGCCCTCCATTCGATACATGGGCGCAACCGTCGTAACGCCCGGCTTCGGGCACCGGCCTCGGGTTTCGGCCCAGGTGCGCAACATGAGACACAGCGCTATTGGAAAGAACTCGAGGACTCCGTCCTCGGCAAACCCGTTAAGAAACGACTTCGAGAGCTTCGGCTTCGCCGACCACGGGGACAGCTTCTCCCCATGGGGATGGACGATGCGCGGGTACCCGCTGGACGACGACGGGAACTACCCCGAGAACGCGAGGTGGTACCGATGGAGGACTGGCAGATCGCGGTCCTCAACAGCGAGGACATACGCGTGGACCAGGACGCCAGCACCGGCTACCGCCTGGTGATCCGCGAGACCACGAAGGACAGGAGGATGACCGTCCCCGAGGTGGTGGCGACCGTCCGCCACTCCAACAGGAAGCCGGTCATCATGATGCCCGGCAGGGACTACGGGAAGTTCGCGCCCAAGAAGGAGGTGCTCTCGCAGCTCATGTCGACCCCGGAGTACGAGGAGTACACGATCTGGATGGCCGAGGCCAGGATGAACGGGGTGATCTGAATGGACCGCAACGAGATCCGCGACGCGATGACCAGGCTGTCCGAGGTACTGCCCGGATACGACGTGATGCTGGAGTACATCGAGGAGAGCCCGTTCAACGAGGAGATCTGGAAGTCCCTGGAAGACAAGGGGTTCCGCGACACGATCGACCTGATAGTGTTCATGGAGGCCTGAGAATGGGAAACAGAGCAGTGATCACGACCCAGAAGGACCTCGACACACACGGCGTCGGCGTGTACCTCCACTGGAACGGAGGATACGACTCCGTGAAGCCCCTGCTGGACTACTGCCAGATGAGGGGCTTCGCCCCTCCGGACAGGAGCGACTACGGGTACGCCAGGCTGGTCCAGACCATGGCGAACTTCCTCGGAGGCGACGGCTACTCGATAGGCGTCGGGCTGGTGGACCACCTGGACCAGGACAACTGGGACAACGGGACCTACGTCCTGAGCGGATGGAAGGTCGTCGCGAGGCTCCACTTCGACGGGGAGGAGCAGAGCGAGTACGACCACGACCAGTTCATGGAGCAGCTGGACGAGTGCCAGCCGGAGGACCAGCGGATCGGAACGGAGATGATGCGCTGCCTCAGGGCCCACGGGAGGAGCCTCCCCGAGGTGTCGAGCCAGTACCACTACAGCATCATGAGGAGGGCGCTGGAGGGGACGACGGCGGCCGGGTTCCAGCCCGGGAGGTTCTACGCGCCCTACAGGGACGCGAGGAAGAACGTGATCGAGGTCCTCGAGGTGGACCAGGACTGGATGACCGTGAACCTGGACGGCGACAGGTGCAGGGTCCCCAGGTTCGTCTGGAGGGACGGATGCGAGTCGACGGTCTTCGAGGACGAGGACCTGGACGAGCACATCGTCGACTCCATGACGGAGGTGGGATCGTGAGCCTCTTCGAGCTGGGCGACGTCGTGATGACGTCCGGGGTAGCCGGCATTGTGGAGGAGCGGGACGGTGCATTCGAGACCGTCCTCGACTGCCTGCAGAGGCACTCCGTGGGAGACTGGGGAGACCTATGCGAGGACGACCGCGAGATGAACGACGCGGCGATAGAGGCCGAGAGGGACGGCGGATGCACCGACCGCCTCTTCAGCGCCTACGAGACCGACTTCGGGAGGATATACATCATCACCGAGTACGACCGCTCCGCGACCACCGTCCTACTCCCGGAGGAGTACCGAGCCTGAACAAGCCCCGCGGGGAGACCCGCGGGGACCCTTACAGGTGATGACATGGGATCGGTGCAGACGAGCCTGCTGGCCTTCGAGACTGCGGAATGCCAGGCAGAGAGGAGATGGCTCGAGGGTTACGACGGACGCCGCGGCCTCTGCAGGACAGACGCGGAGGCCTTGGTTGAATCCCTGAACGCGATGCCCACCGGCAAGGGGATGTGGCTGAGGTGCCTAGAGATAGACAAGTCAGCGACCTACAACTCCTGGTGCAGGGGATGGAGCGCCAGGATATGGTGGCAGAACGGGATCGGCCTGGAGAAGCTCGTGGACCACGACGGGAATGCGAAGGACTACATAGACCCCTACCCGCTGAGCCACTACTACCATGAGGGAAAGCAGTTCCGCCCCATCGAGCACCAGGAGGTCAGGGGCGCTAAGATAGAGGATGATGTCCTCGTCCTCGACCTGCCCTCCGGCGAGTGGGCGGCGGAGATCCATAGCGACGGCGAGGTCCGCGGGTACGACCGCCACCCCTACGATCCGTCCTTCGACCTGGAGCACCTGGCGATAGAGTGCTACCGCAACAAGCTCCCGGAGGAGATGCTCGCGTGGAGGGAGCACTACGTGTACGGCACCCCTGCCCTCAGGCCGTTCTCCAGGACGATGTCCGAGGAGGAGGCGAAGAGGATCGACACCATGGGGAGGATACCCGGCATCCTCGCCCCGAACGGGATGTTCTCCCAGATATGCGAGTGCGCAGAGAGGCTGGGGATCCGGCTGAGGCTGAGCCACGGCGTCCCCGCGCTAGCCAACCTCTCGATGCACCCGAACGAGAGGACCTGCAAATCATGCCTGAGGAGGGGCTGCTCCAACTGGAGGGAGTCCAACCCCTGCTGGGAGAAGGACCGGTGCGGAGGATGCTTCGGCGGGTACGTGTGGGACAGGAGGGCGCCCTCGAGGAGGGGGCGAGGCGGCATCCCCGGATGCCATGGGGCAGGGGGGCTCGAGGCCACGGACCCGCGCTCCCCGACGCACAAGGCCGGACGCCTGCCGGGGACGGAAGAGGTAGCGCATGGAGTTCCTGGGAGTTAAAACAACCCCTTCCGAGGCTCTTCCGGGTAGCGGAGGGGGCTCCCCGGAGGCCTAGGGCGTCCGGATCCGGGCCCGGACGGCTCAGGAGCCGCGAGGGGCGGGAGCGTCTCGGCGAGCGTATTATCTGCCAGCAGGTAGAGGCATCACCATGAAAGACGATTCCTTCAATCATCCGGGCGGCGCCCGGGCGCTCCTCGCGCTCGCGCTGGCCCTGGTCGCGGCCCTCGTGGCCGCATCCGTCGCGGAGGGCGCCGACGCCTACGTGGGCGACACGTTCACGGTCGACGGCATCGACTACAAGGTGGCGGACGAGGGCTCGCACCAGGTCGAGATAGTCAAATGCGGGGGCAGCCCCGAGCATCTGAGCGGCACCGTCAGCTACGGCGGGGCCGACTGGACGGTCGTGTCCGTGGACGAAGCCGTCTTCGATAACTGCGGATCCCTGACGACCGTGGACCTGCCCTCGGCGGCCACCGTGGGGAAAGGCGCCTTCGACAGCTGCATCTCGCTGACGACCGCGGACCTGCCCTCGGCCACCTACGTGGGGGAGAACGCCTTCTACAACTGCGACTCCCTGACGACCGTGGACCTGCCCTCGGCCTCCTACGTGGGGAAATACGCCTTCTTCGACTGCGACTCCCTGACGACCGTGGACCTGCCCTCGGCCACCTACGTGGGGGAGGCCGCCTTCGACGAATGCGGATCCCTGACGACCGTGGACCTGCCCTCGGCGACCTCCGTGGGGTACGGCGCCTTCGTCGACTGCGGATCCCTGACGACCGTGGACCTGCCCTCGGCGACCTCCGTGGGGTACGGCGCCTTCTACGGCTGCGACGCTCTGAAGCACGTCAGGTTCTCCGACGAGCTAGAGTCGGTCGGGGACCACGCGTTCTCGGTGTACTTCTACAGCGGCTCCGAGCAGCTGGCCGCCGACGCCGCCTCGCTGAAGGGGAGGATGTTCATGGGGAGTGGCAACGGCGTTCTCTACGAGGGTTTCAACGTCGCCAGCCCGGACGGAGGGGGAGAGTTTCTGTGCATGGTGACGGACGGCGCCTCGCACGAGGTCGAGATATACGGGTACGAGGGCAGCCCTGCCGAGGCGTCTGGTACCGTTAACTATGGCGGGGCCGACTGGACGGTCGTGTCCGTTGGGGCCAACGCCTTCGACGGCTGCATCTCGCTGACGACCGCGGACCTGCCCTCGGCGACGTCCGTGGGGGACTTCGCCTTCGAAGTCTGCGAATCCCTCCAGACTGTTGACCTCCCCAAGGCGATCTCCGTGGGGAAGGAAGCCTTCTACGGCTGCGGCTCCCTGACGACCGCGGACCTGCCCTCGGCGGCCTCCGTGGGGAACAACGCCTTCTACAGCTGCAGCTCATTGAAGTGGATCAGGTTCTCCGAATCCTTAGAGAGCGTGGGGGACCACGCCTTCTATTTTTTGTTCTTCTACAGCGGGGATGCCGAGCTGACAAAGGACGCCGACTCGCTCAGGGGGAGGACGTTCGTGGGGGGCGGCAACCGCGTTCTCCACGAGGGTTTCGCCGTCGCCAGCCCGGACGGGGGAGGCGAGATCCTGTGCAGGGAGACGGACGCCGTTTCCCGTGAACTCGAGATCGTCGGCTTCCTAGGCAGCCCCGCTCAGGTCTCCGGGACCGTGGGATACGGCGGGGCCGACTGGACGGTCGTCTCCGTGGGGCGCGAAGCATTCTGCGAGTGCGGCTCCTTGGAGTCCGTGGACCTGCCCTCGGCGGCCTCCGTAGGGGACGGCGCCTACTACAACTGCAGCTCTCTGAAGACCGTGGACCTGCCCTCGGCGGCATCCGTGAGAGCTAGCGCCTTCCATGACTGCGGCTCCCTGGAGAGCGTCGACATGCCATCGGCGACCACAGTAGGGACCAACGCCTTCCACGGCTGCGGCGCGCTGGCGTACGTCGGGTTCTCCGACGCGCTGGAGTCGGTCGGCAACATGGCCTTCACGGTGTCCTTCTACAGCGGCTCCGAGAAGCTGTCCGCCGACGCCGCCTCGCTGAGGGGGAGGACGTTCACGGGCGACGGAGACGGGAGTCTGTACGAGTCGTACGAGATCTCCTGGCTGGACGACTCCGGGGCGCTCGCCGACACGACCCTCGCCAGGAAGGGCGTGATGCCGTCGCACGACGGCCTGACAAAGG
>JAEEGH010027130.1_pt1 | contig 11356 bp, 10 predicted proteins | sample 9134181 | NCBI WGS metagenome assembly JAEEGH01 (sample SAMN16246544, study PRJNA631951) | gut metagenome | biome: gut microbiome; feature: rumen; material: DP-attached | host: Bos | place: Iran: Karaj | collected 2018-10 | reverse complement strand
ATCTGATTGAAAAATACTCAAAAATCTATGCAAAAATGCAAATTTCGGAGCTTTTTAGTTTTGTCATGAACGAAAGCGGTTACGAAATTGCCCTTAGAACAGAAGGTAGCCAGGAACGTTTGGACAATCTTGCAGAATTAAAACAGTCAATTTATGAATACGAAACTTCTTGTGGAGAAGAAGCTACCTTAGAAAATTACCTTAAACATTCGGCACTTTATACAAACTCGGACCTTGGTACTACAAAAAATGCTATCCGCCTTATGACAGTCCATACTGCAAAAGGTCTGGAGTTTCCGGTTGTTTTTATCTGCGGCTTAAACGAAAATATTTTCCCAAGCAAAAAGGTTTCTTCTCAGGCAGAAATGGAAGAAGAAAGACGGCTTGCTTTTGTTGCTTATACTCGTGCCCAGCAAAAATTAATCCTAACGGAATCAGAAGGAAATATTCCTCAGTCTGGCTTTAGATTCCCTTCCCGCTTTATTCTGGAAGTCGATAAAAAGCACATAAATTATCTAAAAGAACTGCCAGAAAACATAATTCACGATTCAAAGATTTATATCCAGAGCTCAGAGGAATTATTAAAAAAATATGCCGAATCCAGCAGCCTTCAGACGGGCGATAAAATTAGCCACAATATTCTTGGAAAAGGCACAATTCTTGAAGTTGATAATTCCGCTCATTTTTACATCGTCAAGTTTGATAATTTGAACACAACGCGAAAAATGAGTTTTAAATCTCCATTAAAAAAGCTTTAATATCCAGATAAAAAAATGCACCTCCAAAATTGAACTTTATTAGTCCAACTTTAGGGGTGCACTTCTTAAAAGGACAGGCTGAATACAGGCTTCTTAAAGAAGAGATTATTTTACAGGGATTCCGCAGCCCTTGTGGGATAATTCATAATTCTGTGCAATTCTAAGTATTTTTGCCTCACTGAACATAGGACCTGCAAACTGAATACCAACCGGCATCTTATCTTTAGAAGTTATACCACATGGTACAGAAATTGACGGAATGCGAGCAAGATTTACAAAAGTTGTGTACAAGTCTGAAAGATACATTTCAAGAGGGTCATCAACTTTTGAGCCAAGCTTGAAGGCAGCAGTAGGACAGGTTGGACAGATAATTAAATCATATTTTTCAAAAACTGCCGCAACTTCGCGCTGAATGCGTGCACGAACTGTCATTCCCTTTTTATAAGTATCGCCTGAGAACTGTTCAGACAAAACGTAATTTCCAATAATGATACGTCGTTTAACTTCTGGTCCAAAGCCTTCTGAACGGGTATCAACATAAAGTTCATCATAACCTTTCTGATTGTCTATGCGCAAACCATAGCGGATTCCATCAAAACGGCTGAGGTTAGAAGCTGCTTCGGAAAGAGCAATAACATAGTAGGCAGCTATTGAAGCATCCAAAATTGGAAGGTCAACAATATCAATTTTTGCACCATTAGCTTGAAACCAGGCACGAGTTTCGTCAAAGATTTTTCCAACTTCAGGGTCAAGACCTTTTGTTTCGAGGAACTGCTTTGGAATTGCAACTTTAAGAGCAGCGAATTCTTCCTTTGAAAGTTCCTTCAGATTTTTTAGCTGCTCAGAATTTGGCAAATCAGCAGAAGTGTCATCATAAAAATCTACACCGCACATTACAGAAAGCGGTTCGGCAATATCTTCCGGTGTATGACCTAAAATACCAACCTGATCCAGAGAACTTCCATAAGCAACAACGCCCCAGCGGCTGAGAACACCGTAAGTTGGTTTTAATCCGTAAAGACCGCAGTAAGAAGCAGGTAAACGTACAGAACCACCAGTTTCAGTTCCAAGCCCGAATAAAGCCTGATTTGCAGAAACAGCAGCTGCAGAACCACCAGAAGAACCACCAGAAACATATTCACGGTTTATAGGATTTCTAGTTGGTCCATAGCAGGAATATTCTGTTGAAGAACCCATTGCAAATTCATCCTGATTACAGCGTCCAAGAGGAATTGCGCCAGCTGCTTCCAGACGATTTATAACAGTTGCATTATAAGGAGCAACATAACCTGTCAGAATTTTTGAAGCGCAAGTGAGGCGGTGACCTTTTGAGTTAATATTATCTTTGTTTGCAAAAGGAATACCAAGCAAAGGCTTCTGTTCATAAAGCTTATCTATTGAACCGTCTGCAATTGCGGCTTTGATTTCATTATCAGCAGCTTCGGCTTTTGAAACCGCATCATCATACATTTCTATAAAAGCATTAAGAGGAATCGGGGCAGATTTATCTTTTTCAAAAGTATTGATAGAGTTTTCCACCAGTTCCTTACTTGTGATTTTGCCAGATTTTAATGCTTCTCTTGTATCTTTTATTGTATAAAACATAATTCAATTTCCTATAATAATTTAACTGAAAACAAGTGCTGAATTAAGCTCCGCCACCAATAACTTTTGGTACCTGGAAATATCCGTCCATAAAATCCTTAGAGATTTTTTTAACGTCAGGCATAGCAAGCCCTTCTACAACAGTGTCTCCCCTTAATTTGTCTGCTTCTGTACTTGGATAAGCATCATAAGGATTTTCGCTGTCATCGTATTTAGAGAGAATATCAAAATATCCGACAATATCATCAACCTGCTTTTTTAAGGTTGCCATATCAGTACTTTCTGGAGAAAGTCGTGACAAATAAAGCAGGTTTTCTAGAGTCTCTTCATCAATTTGTTTATGTTGTGTAGCCATAGGAAGTATTATATAGAAAAACAATAAATACTTCCACTGCTTTTAAAAACTGTGTTTTTAAAAAGTGATTGTCTTTGGTGCAGCAGAAAAGCTTGAAATTGTTGCTCTAGCATTTTTGAAGTATAAAACTTCTGTATTATCGTCATCTGGAGAATACATTGATTTAAGCTCTGGATAGTGTTCAAGCATATCAACCTTTGCTTCACGGCGGTCATCACGTACAAGTTCTCCTGCAAGTCTCAACCACTGACCAGAAGGACCGTCAAAACAGCAGATTTCTACCTTATGATTTTTCTGAATCTGTTTTGAAACATCCTTTGATTTTCCAGTCTGAATATAAAGTTTTCCTTCAAAAAGATTTATAGTTCCAAAAGGTCGGTTTCTTGGCTGACCGTCTTCAACTGTTGCGAGATAATAAGTTCCGCATTTTTTTATAAACTCGTAAACTTCATTCATATATGGCTCCTTTTAATATAATTATATCACTTAATCTTTAACTTTGTATTCAAAAATAGTTTTACTTCCATTGCGGTATTCTTTTACATCATAAAGATTTGAATATTTTTTAAGATATTCCGTAAGCTTTTTGGCACCATAAAGTTTGATGTCAAAGTCAGGTTTTACACGCTTGATATAGGAACCAGCTGCCCCAACATTTACATAGCCGTCATCATTTTGATAAGTTTCGTAGGCAATTTTTATAAGATTGTCCAGTTCCCAGTAAACAGGCTCAATTTCCTTTTCTTTTTCTTTTCCAGAAAGATTTTCCAGATAAATAAAATTATCACAGGAAGAAACAAAAGCTTCTGAAGTTTTTTTATTTCCGATTCCGATTACGTTTTTTCCTGATTCCCGCAGTTTAATTGCAAGAGGAGTAAAATCACTATCACTGGAAACAATTGCAAAAGAATCGTAATCAGAATTATAAAGAAAATCAAGGGCATCAATTGTAAGAGCCATATCTGTTGCATTTTTGCCCTTTACATAATCAGGCTGCTGCATCTGTTTTATGGCAAGCCTACGGATAATATCTCCCCAGCTTTTTAGGGCAGATTTTGTCCAGTTTCCATAAGCACGCTTTACAAGGATTTTCCCGTACTTTGAGATTTCGAGTATTGCGGATTCAATTTTCCCCACCTGAGTATTATCCGCATCTATGAACATTGCAATTCGCTGTATTTCTTCTGTCATAAAATGAATTATAACATATTAGAGGAAAAAGTTCATCGAATTATCAAAGCAAATATTTTTTACAATTTTACCCAGCTGCTCTTCATTCCACGGGAACTCGCCGTCTTCAACCAATTTTCCAATAAAGTTACAAAGGATTCGGCGAAAATATTCATGACGTGGATAAGAAAGGAAGCTGCGGCTGTCAGTAAGCATTCCAACATAGCGGCCAAGCGGTGCAGTACGGGCATACACACGAATCTGCTCTTCAATACCATCTTTATGATCATTAAACCACCAGGCTGGTCCAAACTGACAATTACGGAAATTGGCTGCCATTGTTGCAAGCGCTTCGTTATCTTTTGGATTAAGATTATAAAGAATTGTACGGGCATTTGGCTCTGCAGAATAAATTGCATTTAGAACAGCGCCAAGCTGAGCAGCAAAATTAAAATCCTGAAGACTGTCTTCACCAATATTTTTACCGGAAGCCTGGAGCATTGCAGTGTGATTGTCTCTTAAAGCTCCAATATGAATCTGCATTACAAAAGCTTTTTGTGCATACAGCTTGCCAAGTTCAATCAACACCCAGCCCTTGTATTTTGCAATTTCATCATGAGAAAGTTTTTTTCCAAGCCAGGCTTTTTCAAAAATATAATTAACATCGTCGTAGCTGGCAGGAAGATAAAAATCATTTTCAAGAGAGTGATCGCTTACTACCGAGCCATTTTCTTTGAAAAAATCCATACGTCGACTGAGGGCGGCAATCATATCAGAAATAGATTTAAACTTGCTTCCATCCAGCTGCTGAAGACGGGAAATATATTCAGGGAAAGCAGGACTTTCGGCATTTATAACAAAATCTGGACGGAAGGAAGGACGAACCTTGCAGTTTTTCCAGTCAGTAGCAATTTTTTTATGCCATTCCAAAGTATCAAGCGGATCATCGGTTGTACAAAGCTGGCGGACATTCATTTTTTCCAAAAGTCCGCGTGGTAAATATTCACTTTTAGAAAGAAGGGCATTGCATTTATCCCAGATTTCGCGGGCATTTTGCTCTGTCACTGGCTCACAGATTCCAAAATATCGCTTTAATTCCAGGTGGCTCCAGTGATAAAGAGGATTGCCAACACAAAGCTGAAGTGTACGCACAAATGCAAGATAACGTTCGTAATCTGCCTTTGCAACAGCATCACTTCCACCACGTTCTTCATCACTTTTTACAGAACCATCCTTATTTAGATGCCCCGTAATCAGTTTTTCATCAACGCCAGCCGCCCGCATTGCCCGCCATTTATAGTGGTCATGGTCCAGCCAGGCGTTTGCAAGATTTCCGAGCGTTTTATTTTCAAAAATCTCCTGAGGACTTAAATGATTGTGAAAGTCAAAAATTGCTTCGTTTTCTGCATATTTATGATAAAGAGTACAGGCACTTTCGCTCTGCAACAAAAAGTTTTCGTCTAAAAAAGTTTTCATAATAACTCCTTGAATACTAGTATATCACAATACTTATAATCTTCCTAGTCTGAGTTTATTATTGGCAAGAGTATTTTTATTATCAAACTTAACAGTGGGATTTTCGTCTTCACAGTCTTCATAAAGGCCAAGACAAATACAGTCGCCATCACAAAGAGGCTTTAAGCAGTCAAAAGATAAATCAGAAAAAACAAAGGTCTTTTCATCTCCATCTGCAAAACTTCCTTTTTTAATCTGCTTAGTTGAACCTAACTGATACTTGCGTTTACCGCTGGAATCTGTAATATCCGCAATAAGATTTACGTCAAAAAAGGCAGGGGCAAGTCCTGTATTTTTAATGGTCACTGAAAGAAGGAGGTTTAAATCATCATCATAAGAAAGACTTGCAGAGGTGACTTCAAAATTATAACCAAGCTTATTGTTCATCTCCTTAACCGACTGCAGATTATCTTCAAGGAAAACCCGGCCACAATAACCACCGCGGTCCAGTTCGTAATAAGAAAGATGAGCTATGTTTATAACATTTTTCCATCGTTCCAAGGTCCATTTTCTATGCCATCGGTCGTTGTCATCCAGCTTTAACATATCTTCATACTCGCTGCAATTTTCACCAATTGTTGGCAAGCCTGCCTGATAGCATTTTGCGAGCACTTCTTCACGGTCTTTAATCTGAACTAATCCGTCATCACGCTTTGCAACCCCAATCGAAAGAGCAAAATCATAAACCTCCCCCTTACAGTCACTTGGAACAACAAGCTGGGTGCTTTTAAAAACCGAAGCATAATAGGCAATCATTTCCTTCTGGATTTCATCTGACGGCATTTCACTTCCTTCCAGCTGAGAACAATGCCATTCTCCCCAGTTTCCAAAGCAGCGGATATCAATAAACTCAACGCGCCTGTCGCCATCATAACGCCGCGATATTTCGTCTGCAAAAGATTTACAAGCCTGGAGGTAAATTGGGTCAGACCAGTCTGGCACTCGCAGCTGCTCTGTTGTTCCCTTTATTGTAGCCATAACAGACTTACAGCCTGCATCATAAATAAATTGGGGAACATCATCAGCGCGGGCGGTAGAATTAAGAGGATAAATACGCCAGCCTAAAGTTCGACCACTGTTTGCACAAAGCTCCAGCATTTTATCAATTGTTGACCAGTCAAACTCATTCCAATCTTTTTGAACACTATTCCAACCACAGCCCGTATAAACTACAGAACAGTAATCCCAGGCAGGATTTTTTCCAGAAGCGAGCGAGGCATCCCAATACACATTATCCAGATATTGCGGCGACCAGGCATACATAACAAAGCCCTTGTGAGGATTGATGATTACATCGCCGGATGGAGCAAGGTCAAAATCTTTACTGAACGCAGAATGAAGTCCTGAAAGCTTGAATGTAACTTTTGAATCAAGCACCTGCTTGGAATACGTAAAATTGAGAATCACCTTTTCAATTGGATTTGAAGTGATTGTAAAAATATAGTCTATTATAAAATCCTTGCCATCAGTAATCTCAGGAAGTGTTGTTTTGTCAGAGCGTGCTTTTCCCCACTCTGCCGTTTTTGTGTTTGCATCTACAAGTCTAAGATTCAAACTGGATTCTGGGAATGATTTGTCACAAGTTCCGCGCCATACAATTCTTACCTTTTCACCAGTCTGCGGCATTTTTCCATACTGACTTATAAAAGCCGGGGTCAAATCAAGATTGTAAATATAATTATTGTATTCTTCAGTTTCTTTACCGCTTTTCCAGATAAAACTTTCTTTCGATTGCTGTTTGATAAGAAGATTTGATAAATCAATTTTGTAATTATATGATTGTCCGTCCCCACCAGATAAATTACCAGAATCTTCAGATCCGCCCTGATCAGCCGGATTCTTTTCTGAAATTGAAACTACCACCGAAGAAACTGCGCTATCTTCCAATCCGTTTTTTACAGCCTTTGCAAGAATCGTTACATTTTCCGTAAAAACAAGAGGCCGCGTGTACTCAAAGGATTTTGCATTGGGAGTTGTGCCGTCTGTAGTATAATAGATTGCCGCACCTTCCGTTTGCGTCGCCATAGAAACAGAGACACTTCCATCATCATTCACAGAAGATGAGAATATTACAGGGGCAGTATATTGCTTTTCGATATAAGTGTTTTTTTCTATATAGCTTACCTGAACCTCTGGTTTACATGAAGAAAATATCACAAGAAGTAATGTTACAAGAGCAGCAACCTTTGCACATATGAAAGATTTCATTTGCATACTTATAATTTTACTACATCTCAGCGTTTTTTCAACAAACTATTTCTTCCCAAACTTTTCAAGGAACTCTGCCCGGTTGTGAACATCAGCAAGAGTATAAATGTAGGTAACATAATTGTGAACACTGTGAAGTGAAATAAAAAGCTCCTTGCTGATTTCTTCGTTGGATTTTCCCTGGAGCATTTTTTCAAAAACAATGCTTTCCTGCTTTGAAAGGACAGAGGTAATCGGTTCAAGATTTTCCATAATTGATTCAAAGCGCGATTCAAGATAAGTTCCGCCGTTTTTTACAATATCCAGACATTTTAAAAGTTCTTTTTCGCTGGCAACCTTTGAAATGTACCCCTTTGCACCGGAGTTCTTTGCCTGTAGAATATATCCAGCTGTATCGTACATTGAATACATTACGCATTTTATCTGTTTATAATTCTTTGTAATTTCCTGAACTAAGGTAAAGCCGCTTTCTTCTGCCAGCTGAATATCTACAATGATAATTTCCGGGAGATTTTCTGGAGCGGTTTTTGCAAGGATTTCAAGGCAAGGCTGTACGCTTTCAAAGGCTCCGGTGATTTTCCAGCTTGAGTTCTGCTCAAACCAGAAACGCAAGCCGTTCTGCAGCATCTTATGATCATCAACAATATAAATTGTATTTTCCATAAGCAATTACGCCTCCGTTTTGATTTTCAGCACAACCTTCATTCCTTCGTCCGGCGAACTGAAAAAATCTACGCTTCCACCAATAGAAGTCATTCTTTCCCGCATGTTCCTTATGCCAAAATGATTTTTAAGATTTTTCGGATTGAGTGATTCAATCTTGCAGCCAACACCATCATCAATCACAAAAATAGTCAGATAGTTTTCTGCCGGCGGTTTTATAAGCACAATTACTTTTGTGGCATAGGAATGTTTATTTATATTATTCAAAATCTCCTGAAAAACGCGTACAACATTCAGACAAGTAGTTTTATCAAAGTCAGGATACTTTATGCTTTTATCAATCTGAATGGAAGAATCAATATTTGTTTTTGTAGCAAACTGCTTGCATAAGTTTTCGATGATAGAAATTAAGTCAATTTCATCATCATCTTTTCTCACAGCATCTGCAAGTTCAGCCGGAGACAAATCATAACAAATGTTGCGCATTTTAATAATGCATTTTGTTATATCTTCAACAACCCTGTTCTTCTGGTTCAAATCATCTGTCTGAATTGCCTCGGCTTCTATTCGGATTGCACGTAAATCCTGAACTACAGTATCATGTATCTCCCTGCTGATTTTTGACTTTTCTTCTTCCTGAATCTGTAGAATCTGGTTTTGATGTAATTCAAGTTTTTTACCAGTTTTTCTTATGATAAAAATAATTACAACTACAAAAAGCAGACAGAATAAAACTCCACAAATAATCTCAAGTATAAGGATTTTTGTTTTAAGTTTTGAAACATTCTCCAAGGCCCCAACATTATCATTTGTAATTTCAATTTCATAACTGTCTGCTTTTACAATAAACTGAAGGCATCCTTTTGTAATAAAAGTATAATCTTCCGGTACAATAAAGCCATTATAGCCGGATAATCCTTGTCCGTCATAAACGACATCAGAATATTCAGCTATAAGCTTTTTTGTAGTCTTGTTTTTTACCTTAATAGCATAAGGTACTGTCGAATTAAGGGTTTCCTTAAAACCAATATACGGTTTTATTATGTATATTCCAGGTTCTTCTGTAGTACGCAAAGGATTCGGTTCATACAGATTTGCAAAACGAGTATCATTTGAAGCCGCAAAACAAAGATTTGCAGAACCTAAACTTAAGACAAATATGAAAAATATAAACAAAGATTTATTTTTCATAAACTAATCTTCAACCTCTACATCATATTTTTTAAGTTTTATAATATACTGTTTGTAATCTGCCGTAACAAAAACAAAATCATTTGCTCCAACTGCACCGCTCCAACCAGTCATTCCCTGCCAGGCTGAAACAACATTATCAAAAACCTTTACAATATCATCACTACCTTTTTTGTAAACTACAACCTTATACCACTTTCCAGATTCAATAGCAGCTTTTGAACCAAGATAAGGTTTAATTACAAAAATATCAGGATACTCTGTTTTAACTAAAGGATTTGGAGAATCATCACTTGCAAACCGCTCATCAATTATATACTCCACACGATAAGTTCTTGCCTTTACGACATACTGTTTATAGTCTGCTGTAACAAAAGTGTAATCTTCAGCCAAAACCCTTCCGCTCCAACCATACATTCCCTGCCAGTTTGAAACAACATTATCAAAGGTTTTTACAAGTTCTTTTGTTTTCTTGTTGTAAATAAAGGCTTTGTACTGCGTACCATTTTCAATCACATATTTATTGGAATAATGGGGCTTAATTACATAAACATTTTTTATTTCTGTTTCGAGTAAAGGATTATTTATATTTTCGTAATCAAGTCGAGAATCCCTTTCTTCTTGAGCAAAGCAAAAACTAAGGCTTAAAAGACATAAGAACAAACTAATCAGTTTTTTCATAATGCCCCCTTTTTAATTTCGATACGTATTATTTTATCACCTTTATAGAATATTTTCTTGCTTTTACAACATACTGTTTTACATCTTGTGTAATAAAAGTGTAATCCTCCTTAAGAACTTTTCCATTCCAACCAGACATTCCCTGCCAATCTGTAACAACATTGTCAAAAGTTTTTACTACATCGCCTGTTGATTTATCAATAACTTGAATTGTGTAGATTTTACCATTTTCAATAAATTGTTTTATATTCTTATAATAACCAGGCTTTAAAACATAAATGGAAGGCACTTCAGTTTCTACAATAGTATTATCCATATTATCAACAGCATAACGTTCATCCATAAGTATATTCCAGGTAAACAGATTTGCCTTTACTACATACTGAATGTAATCAGTTGTTATAAAAGTTAAATCCTCCTGTTTAACCATACCATACCATCCAGACATTCCATTCCAATGAGTAACAATGTTTTCTATAGTATAAACATTACCAGATTTTTTTTCTGTAATTTCAATTTCATACTGGCATCCATTTTCAATTGTCCATTTAAAATTTTGATGTGGATGGATAACATAAACACCTGTTACATTTGTTTTAGTAAGAGGATTTTCATCATTGTCTCCACAAAGCTTCTTTCCTATTTTTGGCACAACTATTTTATTCTCTTCATCTACCGAAGCAACAGCGCGTGTTGAAGCACATCCAACCAACATTACCAGACAAGCCAGTAGGCCCAAAACTAAAATTGTTTTTTTCATAAAAACTATAACTCCTTATAAACTCTACTCTGAGGTTTCGTTTATATTTAGGATTATACTGTCTTAGCGATTTTGTGTTTAGGAGTCGGACTCCTAAATTTAAAAAAAGAACAATAGTCTTGAAGATTTGAGTAATAACGTTTGATATTTTTGTGGAATTTTAATCGGGCATTTTTGCGATTGAACAAAAACACCTGATTCTTATTTTACAAACTCTGCAAAACTTTTCTTACCGCACCTTTTCCGGCAATCAATTTTGCAAAGTATGATTTTACTGCATCAGCAAGTCCTGCTTCGAACAAATCTACTCCAAAGATTTCTGCACGATGAAGAAGTGCGTCAATGTCAGCGGCAACTGTTTCAATCGAATCGTCACCAAGTTTGATTCCAGCCACGTATTTTCTGCACTCTTCCAAAAGCGGATCCGGGCTCAATTCAAAGGCATTACCA
>JAEEGH010027127.1_pt1 | contig 11357 bp, 8 predicted proteins | sample 9134181 | NCBI WGS metagenome assembly JAEEGH01 (sample SAMN16246544, study PRJNA631951) | gut metagenome | biome: gut microbiome; feature: rumen; material: DP-attached | host: Bos | place: Iran: Karaj | collected 2018-10 | reverse complement strand
CACGACCTGCAGGGCTTCCTCGGAGGCGACATTCAGCCCATGATCGATGCCCTCACTGTGGCTGAAAATGCAGAGCGAATGAAAGAGACAGAACTTTAATTGAAAGGAAACAATTATGAATAGACAAGAATTAGTTCGACAGATAAAGGAAAAGCAGAGTTTTCTTTGTGTGGGATTAGATACAGACATAGAGAAAATCCCTCAGTGTATCATTGACGAAGCTAAAAAGCATGATGGCGAAGAATTCCTCTTTAGAGCCATCTGTGAGTTCAATGCCTTAATTATCGACGCCACAGCACCTTATTGTGTGGCTTACAAACCCAATTTGGCTTTTTATGAAGCCTATGGCGCGGAAGGTATCATGGCTTTTGAAGCAACTATCGACTATTTAAAAGAAGAATACCCCAATCATTTCATTATCGCTGATGCAAAGCGTGGAGATATAGGCAATACCTCAAAGATGTACGCCATGACTTTTTTTGAGCAGTATGATGTTGATGCCCTTACCGTTGCACCCTATATGGGTGAAGATTCTGTAACCCCATTCATAGGTTATGATGATAAATGGGTTATTCTTCTAGCTCTAACCTCAAACAAAGGGTCTCACGATTTCCAGTTAACAGAGGATGCCAATGGTGAGCGCTTGTTTGAAAAGGTATTGAAGACTTCTCAGCAGTGGGGCAATACAGACAACATGATGTATGTCGTAGGTGCAACCCAGGGAAAGATGTTTGAGGATATCCGTAAAATTGCTCCAGAGCATTTTCTCCTTGTTCCTGGTGTTGGTGCTCAAGGAGGTAGTCTGCAAGAGGTTTGTCAATATGGTATGACAAAAGACTGTGGACTTCTGGTAAATTCCTCCCGAGGTATTATCTATGCTTCCAAAGGTGATGATTTTGCTGAGGCAGCAGCGGAAGCCGCTAAGAAACTACAAGAAGAAATGGCAGTAGAATTAAAGAAGGCAGGAATTTAATCCCTGCCTTCTTTTGCAGACAAGATTATAAATATTACGAAAAGTGAAAGAAGCAAAGATCATCAACGATCCTGTATTCGGATTCATTAGAATACCCCGTGGTTTACTCTATGGCATTGTGGAACATCCATTGTTTCAACGTCTGAACAGGATTAATCAGTTAGGGCTTGCCTCTGTGGTATATCCAGGTGCTCGTCACACACGATTCCAGCACTCTCTTGGCGCTTTTCATCTAATGGGAGAAGCAGTCATTTCTCTCCAACAAAAGGGTATCTTTATTTTTGACGCTGAAGCTGAAGCTGTTCAGGCTGCTATTCTGATGCATGATATCGGACACGCGCCCTTCTCACATGTATTGGAAAACACCTTGATTCATGGTATCTCTCACGAAGATATATCATTAATGATGATGGAGGAAATCAACGAGTATTTCAATGGACAATTAAATCTCGCAATATCTATCTTTAAAGGTAATTATCCTAAGAATTTCTTACACCAACTCATATCGAGTCAGCTCGATATGGACAGACTGGACTATTTGCGTCGTGATTCTTTCTATACAGGTGTGACAGAAGGCAACATCGGTTCTGCTCGCATTATCAAGATGCTTAATGTTGTTGACGATTCATTAGTTGTCGATCAGAAGGGAATATACTCTTTAGAGAACTATCTGACAACAAGACGCCTCATGTACTGGCAAGTATATCTCCATCGCACATGTGTTGCATACGAAAAAGTTCTTGTAAACATGCTTACCAGAGCTAAAGATCTTGTCAGAAAGGGTCAGATCGTTTTCGCCTCTCCTGCCCTACACTATTTCCTTGAGAATGATGTTGATAATGAATGGTTTAATAATCATTCCGAAGCACTTAGGAACTATGAAGAATTAGATGATTCCGATATATGGAGTGCTATGAAAGCTTGGCGTCATCATGAAGACAAGATCCTTTCCACACTCGCTACGGATATGTTGGATCGTCATATATTCAAGGTAGAGGTCTCAGAAGAGCCTTTTGAAGAATCATATATCATGGAGATTGCCCAAGATATTTCGAATCGTATGGATATATCCATCGAAGATGCCCGACATTATATGATGAGCTCGAATACCATTTCAAAAGACATGTATAATGTAGATGATGATAGCATCTCAATACTTTACAAAAATGGTGATATCCGTGACATTTCAGAAGCTTCTGAATTGCTAAATGTTCAATTACTTTCTAAAAAAATAAGAAAATATTATCTCAGTTATCAAAGATTTGAGTAATTTTTGCTATCTTTGCAAAAATAATACATAAAATTCAGAATTATGGAATTTACAGCCAAACAAATTGCGGATCTGATCCAAGGAAGAGTAGAAGGCAACGAGGATGCAGCCGTCCGCACTTTTGCCAAAATCGAAGAGGGAACAGAAGGAGCCATTTCATTCCTGTCGAACCCCAAATATACCCATTATATATATGATACCAAGTCGAGCGTAGTGCTCATCAACGAAGATGTAGAACTGGAGAAACCCGTCAGCTGCACGTTGATTCGCGTTAAAAACGCGTATGAGTGCGTAGCCAAGTTGTTGCAGTTATACGATTCCATGAAACCCGCCAAGACTGGCATCGACCCATTGGCCTCCATCTCAGCCAAAGCTAAGGTAGGTAAGAATGTCTATATCGGGGCTTTTGCTGTGATTGGCGATGGTGCTGTGATTGGCGATGGCACTCAGATTTATCCCCATACCGTTATCGGCGAAGGCGTACAAGTTGGTGAGAAATGTGTGTTCTATCCCCACGTAACCATCTACCAGGGATGCAAGATTGGAAATAATGTGACAATACATGCTGGTAGCGTGGTAGGTGCCGACGGATTCGGATTCGCTCCTAACACCGAGGGTTACGACAAGATTCCACAGATTGGTATCGTGGTTATCGAGGACAACGTAGAGATTGGTGCCAATACTTGTATTGACCGCTCTACTATGGGTCAGACCACCATCCACAAAGGTGTGAAGTTGGATAACCTGATTCAGGTGGCTCACAACTGTGAGATTGGCGAGAACACTGTGATGAGTGCTCAGGTAGGTCTCGCAGGATCTACCAAGATTGGTGCTTGGTGTATGGTAGGTGGACAGGCTGGATTTGCTGGTCACATTCAGGTAGCCGACAAGACATTCATAGGCGCTCAGTGCGGTGTTATCAGCAATACCAAGGGCAACGGCGAGCAGCTTATCGGGTCGCCAGCTGTTAATCCTAAGATATTCTTCAAGGCAAGAGCCATCGACGCCAAGTTGCCTGATATGTATCGTCAGGTAGCAGCCCTGCAGCGTGAGATAGATGAACTGAAGGAAAAATTGAAAAACTGAATGATTTAAGGATATGAAACAAAAGACTTTGAAAGGCAGTTTCTCTTTGTTTGGAAAAGGACTGCATACAGGTTTAAACCTGACGGTTACATTTAATCCAGCACCAGAAAATACGGGTTATAAGATCCAGCGTATCGACTTGGAAGGACAGCCAGTAATCGACGCTATAGCCGAGAACGTAATAGATACCCAGCGTGGTACTGTATTGGGCAAGGGTGACGCACGAGTTTCGACTGTAGAACATGGTTTGTCTGCCCTTTATGCTTTAGGAATAGATAATTGTATTATTCAGGTAAACGGTCCAGAATTTCCTATTCTCGATGGTTCCGCCATCCAATATGTCAACAAAATAAAAGAAATTGGCGTTGAAGAACAGAATGCCCCTAAGGATTATTATATAATCCGTAAGAAGATAGAGGTTAAAGATGAACAAACTGGGTCGTGCATTACAATTCTGCCTGATAACGACTTCTCTCTGACAGCCATGTGTTCGTTTGAATCGAAGTTTATTAATAGCCAGTTTGCTACACTCGACAATTCAGAAGACTACATCAATGAAATAGCAAGTGCTCGTACATTTGTCTTTGTACGTGATATTGAACCACTACTTCAGGCTAACTTGATAAAGGGTGGCGACTTGGATAACGCCATTGTTATATACGAGCGTCAAACCACTCAGGAGCGTCTTGACATGTTGGCTGACATGTTGCATGTGGAGCATCGTGATGCTACGGATCTTGGTTATATCCAGCATAAGCCTCTCCAATGGGAGAATGAGTGTACTCGTCATAAACTGCTTGATATCATTGGTGATATGGCACTGATTGGTAAACCCATCAAAGGTCGTATCATTGCCACACGTCCAGGTCACACCATTAACAATAAGTTCGCTCGCATGATGCGCAAGGAGATTCGCAAGCACGAAATCCAGGCACCTATCTACGAGCCAAACGACGAGCCGGTAATGGACGTTAACCGCATCCGTGAACTGCTGCCCCACCGCTATCCCATGCAGTTGGTTGACAAGGTTATAGAGCTGGGAGCAACAACTATTGTTGGTGTAAAGAACATCACATCGAATGAGCCTTTCTTCCAAGGGCACTTCCCACAGGAGCCTGTGATGCCTGGCGTACTGCAGATTGAGGCAATGGCCCAGTGCGGCGGACTGCTAGTACTGAACACGCTTGAGGAGCCGGAGCGCTGGAGCACATACTTTATGAAAATTGATGGTGTGAAATTCCGCCAGAAGGTAGTTCCTGGTGATACTCTGATCTTTAAAGTAGAGCTGTTGGCTCCAGTACGTCACGGTATATCTTCAATGAAGGGTTATATTTTCGTGGGAGACCAGGTGGTAGCCGAAGCTACATTCACTGCACAAATCGTAAAGAATAAATAAAATATGAATCAAATACATCCATTAGCCGTAGTAGATCCCGAAGCTAAGCTTGGTGACGGCAATATTATCGGTCCTTTCTGCGTAATAGACAAGAATGTGGTAATTGGAGATAACAATAAGTTTCTCAACAATGTAACCATTGATTATGGCGCACGCATAGGAAATGGAAACGAATTCTTTCCTGGTTCCAGTATTTCAACAAAGCCCCAGGATTTGAAATTCCAAGGCGAAGAAACCACATGTGAGATTGGCGACAACAATTCTATCCGCGAAAATGTAACTATCAGTCGTGGTACCGCTTCGAAGGGTAAGACTGTTGTTGGTTCTGGTAACTTGCTGATGGAGAATATGCATGTAGCCCACGACTGTGTAATTGGAAATGGCTGCATCATTGGTAACTCAACCAAGTTTGCAGGAGAAGTGGAAGTCGATGATTATGCCATCATTTCTGCCACTTGTCTGTTCCATCAGTTCTGTAAGGTTGGCAGTTATATTATGTTCCAAGGAGGTTCACGCACAAGTCAAGATATTCCACCTTATGTGATAGCTGGCAAAGAGCCCGTTCGCTATGCAGGAGTGAATCTGGTAGGACTTCGCCGTAGAGGTTTCCCACGTGAGACCATAGAGGCTATTCATGAAGCCTATCGTATTATCTACTCTCAGGGTGTACTGAAAGATGGTGTTAATATGGCACGTGCACAGTTCCCTGATTCAAAAGAAGTAGAGTATATCTGCTCTTTCATCGAGAATTCGAAACGTGGAGTAATTAGATAAATTCTCACTCTCTCACCATTGAATAAAACGCTGATAGTCATCACTGGACCTACCGCTGTCGGAAAAACCGCGCTCTGTTTGGATATTGCCACACACTTTGGCATTCCTATCATTAATGCCGATTCACGCCAAATCTACCGTGAACTCAAAATTGGCACAGCGTGCCCCACAGAAGAACAGATGCAACAAGTAAAGCACTACTTTGTAGGCACGCTCGGACTGGAAGACTATTACAGCGCCTCGCTCTTTGAACAACAGGTTTTGGAACTGCTCAGTCAGTTGTTTCAGTTACATGACTATGCACTCATAACTGGCGGTAGTATGATGTATATCGATGCAGTCTGCAACGGTATTGATGACATCCCTACTATCGACGATCAGACACGCACGCTGATGAAACAGCGACTCGCCAACGAAGGACTCAAGACGCTGGTGGAAGAACTGAGACAGCTCGATCCTGAATATTACGAGATTGTAGATCGTCAGAATCCCCGTCGTGTGGTACATGCGCTCGAAATATGTGCGATGACTGGCAAGACCTACACTTCATTCCGTAAGCGCGAAAAACGTCACAGGCCTTTCCGCATTGTAAAAATAGGACTCAACCGCGAGCGCGATGAACTTTACGAGCGCATCAACCAGCGCGTAGATCAGATGATGGCCCTCGGACTGCTGGAGGAGGCGAAAAGCCTCTACCCCCTGCGCCATCTGAATGCCCTGAATACCGTAGGCTATAAAGAGCTGTTCGACTACCTCGAAGGTCGCTGGTCGCTGGAAGAAGCCGTAGAGCGCATCAAGGGCAACACACGACGCTATGCCCGCAAGCAACTTACGTGGTACAAAAAAGACGAGCTCATCCGCTGGTTCCACCCACATGACAAAGAAGAAATCATTAGATATATCATGTCACAAGAAAATAATCAATAAAAGACTATGAGTAACGAATCTACTGCATCAAAATACGGCTGGTTCAGTCTTGCCTGGTCAAAAGTGAAAGGCATCTGGCCTTGGTATAAGAGTCTCTACAAGGGTCGTCCCTGGTACCTGAAAACCATAGTGGGCATCGTTTCCCTGATCGTGGCATTCTTCCTCTATCTGGGAGCCGTCGACATGAACTTCCTCTGGCTCTTCGGAAAGTCGCCCTCCATGTCTACCATCAAGAACAAGCGCCCTGCCGAAGCCTCGATGATCTACAGTGCCGACGGTAAGCTGATAGGCAAATTCTTCAGTGAGAACCGTACGCCCGTGACCTACGAAGAGGTGAACCCCGTCTTCTGGAAAGCCCTCATCGACACGGAAGACGAGCGATTCTACCGTCATCACGGCATCGACTATCAGGCCTTTGCGGCTGCACTCAAAGACTATGCCCTGCATCACGATGCACGCGGCGCCTCCACCATCACACAGCAGCTGGCCAAAAACCTCTTCCGCACACGAAGCGAATACTCCACTGGTCTGCTGGGCAACATCCCCGGACTGAAGATGCTCATCCTGAAAAGCAAAGAATGGATCACGGCCTACAAGCTCGAATTCTTCTTCACCAAAAACGAGATCCTGACGCAATATGCCAACACCGTAGACTTCGGCTCCAACGCCTTCGGCATCAAGACGGCCTGCAAGACCTACTTTAACTGCAAGCCCCAAGACCTGACGGCCGAGAATGCCGCCATCCTCGTGGGTATGCTCAAGGCCACCACCTACTACAACCCCCTCATCAACCCCGAAAACTCACTGAAGCGTCGTAACATCGTGCTCGACCTCATGCGCCAGCACAACGACCTCACGCAGGCCGAATGCGACTCGCTGAAGCTGATAGACATCAAACTCGACTACAGCGTGGAATCGGCCTACGACGGCGATGCCAACTACTTCCGTGAGGCTGTGGCCGACTATCTGAAAGACTGGTGCGAGGAATACTTCGACAACCGCAACGCCCTCTATACCGAAGGTCTGAAAATCTACACCACCGTCGATTCGCGCATGCAGAAATATGCCGAAGAGGCAGCCGTCAAGCAGATGAAACAGGTGCAGCAGACCTTCAATCAGCACTGGGGCTCCACCAATCCTTGGCAAGACGAGCGCCATCAGGAAATCAAAAACTTCATCGAAGACATCGCCAAGCGACAGCCCGTCTACAAATACCTCTCGAAGAAATTCGACGGCAACGAAGACTCCATCAACTACTATCTCAACCTGCCCCATCCCGTAAAAGTGTTCGACTACGAACATGGTAAGGTGGAAAAAGAACTCTCTACGATGGACTCCATCCGCTACATGGTGCGCTTCATGCACTGCGGATTCGTGGCGATGGAACCGCAGACGGGTCATGTGAAAGCCTGGGTGGGCGACATCGACTTCCACTCGTGGAAATACGACAAGGTGACGGCCATGCGCCAGCCCGGTTCCACCTTCAAGCTCTTCGTCTACACGGAAGCCATGAATCAGGGCATCACCCCCTGCGACTACCGCAAAGACGAATACTTCTCGATGAAGGTGATGGATCACGGCAAGGAAGTCACCTGGGCGCCCACCAATGCCGACGGCCACTTCTCGGGTGCCAACATCTCACTGAAGCAAGCCTTCGCCATGAGTATCAACTCAGTGGCTGTGCGACTGGGTCAGGAGTGCGGCATCGACAACATCGTGAAGACTGCCCACGACATGGGTATCCGCTCGAAGCTTGACGCCACACCATCGCTCACCTTAGGTGCCAGCGACGTCAACCTGCTCGAGATGGTCAATGCCTACTGTACCCCCGTGAACGACGGCAAGCAGATTGGTCCGATTCTCGTGGCCAAGATTGAAGACCGCGACGGCAACGTGATCTACGAAGCCCCCACTGAGGCCAAGCAGGTCATTCCCTACCGTTCGGCCTTCCTCGTCCAACAGCTGCTCATGGGTGGTATGAGTGGTACCAGCTCACGCCTGATGGGATTTGTAGGTTACGACAAGGCAACAGATACCGATTTCGGAGGCAAGACAGGTACTTCGAATAACCATTCTGATGCCTGGTTTATCGGCACAACTCCCAAGTTGGTTTGTGGCGCATGGGTAGGTGGAGAATATCGCTCGATCCATTTCCGCACAGGTATGCTCGGACAAGGTAACCGCACCGCTCTGCCCATTTGTGGCTATTTCCTCGGCTCAGTACTAAACGATCCGACCTTCAAGCACTATCGTGTGAAGTTCGGTGCACCGAAGGAAAGTGGACTCTCACCAGAGATGTATAACTGTGGCGGTTATTTCAAGGCACCCTCTGATTCCGACTCGATCCGTACCGACTCACTGCATCTGAATGAAGGGGGTGACGAGTTCATTGAGCTCGACGAGCACGGGAACCCGATGCCAAAGCACAACCCGGCAAATCCCGATCAGATGAATGCCCATCCGAATCATGCACCCCACGGAGAGGCAACGCTTGAGGAAGAAAAACATCAGACCATCTGAACCCAAGCCCATCCCGATGCAGCTCGACTTAGACAATAAAGAGTGGCAAGATGCACTCCAGATTATAAACTTTACCCGTCGCTCGCTCTTTCTTACAGGAAAGGCTGGCACGGGTAAATCTACTTTTCTGCGTTATGTGGCAGAACACACGAAGAAGAAGCACGTGATACTTGCCCCAACAGGTATCGCCGCCATCAATGCCGGTGGCTCTACACTGCATAGTTTCTTTCGTCTACCTTTTCACCCTTTACTGCCAAACGATTCGCGATATAGCTGGCGACATATCAAAGAAACTTTGAAATACACGGGGGCCCAGCGCAAACTGATTCGTGAAGTAGAACTGATCATCATCGATGAGATTTCAATGGTCCGGGCAGACATTATTGATTTTATCGACAAGATTCTGCGCGTCTATACTCGCAACCCCGAGCCCTTTGGTGGCAAGCAGTTGCTATTGGTGGGTGATATCTACCAATTGGAGCCAGTATTGAAGGATGAAGACCGCCAACTGCTGCAGCCATTCTATCCCAGCTCCTATTTCTTCAACGCCAAGGTATGGCAGCAGATGCCCATTGTCTCGATAGAACTGCGCAAGGTGTATCGTCAGAGTGACGAACGATTTATCGCCATCCTCGACCGCATCCGCAACAACACCTCTACCCCAGCCGACCTTGATGCGCTGAATGCAAGAGTAGCTGCTGATACCTCACAGAAAGGCATGAGCATCACCCTTGCTGCCCGCCGTGACACGGTAGATTACACTAACGAACAGCATCTGACAGCACTCGATGGCGACCCCATCACCTTCACAGGAGAGATCAAAGGCGACTTTCCTGAGACCTCACTTCCCACACCGATGGAACTGCAACTGAAACCAGGTGCACAGGTGATTTTCATTAAGAACGACAAAGACAAGCGCTGGGTGAACGGCACACTGGGTACCATCGAATATATCGACGAGGAAGAAGGCGTCATTGGCATTATCACCGAAGACGGCCACGCTTGGGATGTAGAACGTGAGATCTGGGAGAACATGCGCTATACTTTCAACGAGAAGGAACAGAAGATCGAAGAAGAACTCTTGGGCACCTATACCCAGTTCCCCATCCGACTGGCTTGGGCGATTACTGTTCATAAGAGTCAGGGACTCACCTTCAACCAAGTATCGATAGACTTCGGAGGTGGCGGTGCCTTTGCGGGCGGACAGACCTACGTGGCACTCTCACGCTGCACCTCGCTCGAAGGTATCACCCTGAAAGCCCCATTGCGCCAGAGCGATATCTTCGTACGAGCAGAAGTGGTGCAGTTTGCCAACCGTTACAACGACCAGACACTCATCGCTCAAGCCATGCAGGAAGGTAAGGCTGATCGTGAATACCACGATGCCGTAACAGCCTTTGACCAAGGTGATTTCGAGAAATTTCTCGAGAATTTCTATAAGGCCATACATTCACGCTACGACATCGAGAAACCACATATCCGCCGTTTCATCCGCAGGAAACTGGAAGTCATCAACCGTCAGAAACAAGAGATAGAAACACTTAATAAAGAACTTGCCTCAAAGCAAGAACTTTTGAAACGTCTGGCAGCTGAATACACGATCTTGGGTCGCGAATGTGAACACGAACACATGACCGAAGCCGCCATCCGCAACTACGAGAAAGCTCTCGAACTATACTCCGATGCCGGCGATGCCCGCCGCCGACTCAAGAAACTCCAGCCCAAGAAATAGTTTTTGTCATCCCGACAAATACACCACCCTCGAAGCATCGCGAAGTAATCTAATCACAAAATACACTCACGAAGCCAGACAGCTGCTGTTTTTATCGACGAGATAAATCGATTGCGCAACTTTTAGTGTTAACATTTGATAAAATTTGCTTTTGTGTGGGCACACACATCATACCCGTTAAAAATAGTTCGATAAAAGTTTGGATATTAAGAAATTTTGTTTTACCTTTGCAAACGTTATCCTGAAAACAATCTTTTTACCTTAGAAAACTAATACCTATTGAAGATATGGAGCGGTTGCTTGCGAAAGTCATCGCTTTATTTTTTACCCTTACCTAAAGTGTTAAACTTTCCTAAAAGTAATCATAAAGCTTAATGCTTAATGCTTAAAGCTCAACTAAAAGTTGTACCTTTGCACCCCGATTAGAGTCCGTAGGGGCAGAATGAAGTGTGTACGAACGTGCATCGTGTCGCGGAAAAAATCCCTTTAATACAATATAATAATGTACGCAATTGTAGAAATTCAGGGTCAGCAGTTCAAGGCCGAGCAGGGCAAGAAGCTCTTCGTGCACCACATCAAGGATGCCGAGGCTGGCAAGACTGTTGAATTTGACAAGGTGCTGCTCGTAGATGCTGACGGTGCAGTAAAGGTAGGTGCTCCGACCGTAGAGGGAGCAAAA
>JAEEGH010027124.1_pt1 | contig 11358 bp, 8 predicted proteins | sample 9134181 | NCBI WGS metagenome assembly JAEEGH01 (sample SAMN16246544, study PRJNA631951) | gut metagenome | biome: gut microbiome; feature: rumen; material: DP-attached | host: Bos | place: Iran: Karaj | collected 2018-10 | reverse complement strand
AAACTCCGAGTAATAAGGTTGTTGTAAATAAAAAAATGGATCTTTTCAAATCAACTCCTTGTAGAGTTTGTACACGGGGTCCCTGAGTTTATCGAAGGGCCCCTATAGCAATTATCTAATTCCCTTATACAATACTCTTACCTGCTTATATAAACCATCGCCTTCACTTTTGGTTTCAACATCAGGAATTTCGTTGAGTGTTGTATGAATAAGTCTGCGTTCAAAAGGATTCATTGGTTCAAGCAAAATTGAGTTGCGGCGTGAACGAACCTTATCTGCAGTTGTATAAGCAAGACGAACAAGAGATTCTTCGCGGCGAATACGATAGTTTTCTGTATCCAAAATTACGCGAACTTCTTCGTGTCCAAGGCGTCCTGCATAAATATTTGCAAGAAGCTGAAGTGCATCGAGGTTCTTTCCTTTGCGTCCAATCAAAATTGAAGAGCTTGAAGAATCCATTCTAATTCCGATTTTTTTATCTTCGCGGTAAGAAACCTGAACCTTTACTTCGTAACCCATCTTTTCAACAATTTTAGTAATGAATGCAATGAGCTTTTCTTCGAACTCACCCTGTGGAAGTGGATCTGCAACAAGGCGTGAATGCTTTTCTTCAACATCAGCACCTTCAAACATTGCGTGTGATGGTTTTACATCTTCAAGAGTGTGAACTCTGATTTTTACATATCCTTTCTTGAAAAGAGAATTTTTCTGTGTTTCAAGAATCTCTACATCAAACTGATCTCTTTCGAGTCCAAGCTCGCTTGCAGCCAATTCAATTGCTTCTCTTTCTGTTTTTCCTTCATATTCGTAAGTCATTTTTTATAACTCCTATATATATTACCGAATTTGGTTCGGCACCTATTTATTTTTTCTGTTTAGCCTTTGCTTTTGGTGGAAGTGTTTTTTGAACAACTTCTTTTTTTGCAACTCCAGCTCCTGCCTTTTTCTTAGCCATGTACTTATTGATTATAAGCTGCTGACCAATCTGCCAGATATTACTTGTGAGCCAGTAAAGCAAAAGTCCAGATGGAGCGTTGTAGAAAATAAAGAAGAACATGAAAGGCATACCGTAAGTCATGAACTTCATAGTTTTTTCAGTCTGTCCACCTGATGATGGTGTTGTTTTCTGTGTAATAATTCCCGAAAGAATCTGTGATGCTACGTAAATGATTGGTAAAAGTCTAAGAGTATTACCAAAAAGTCCGCTGATAAGTGGAATAGATTTTTCAAAAGTATAAACAGAATCACCTTCTGTCAAATCTGGAATCCAGCCTCTAATAAATTCAGAACCGCGGAATTCAAAGTAGTTGTTGAACAAGTTATACATTGCAATAATTACAAGGAACTGGAACAACATAGGAAGACATCCAGAAGCTGGATTATAGCCTGCTTCCTGATAAAGCTTACTTGTTTCCTGCTGAAGCTTCTGCTGATCACCTTCATATTTTTTCTGAATAGCCTGAAGCTTTGGCTGTAATTCCTGCATCTTAAGAGAGCTTGTTGACTGCTTAATAGAAAGAGGGAACATCAAAATCTTAAGAATAACAGTAAGAATAATGATACAAATACCCCAGTTCTTAATTACCTTATGAAGAGTTTCAAGACACCACTTCAAGATTGTTTCAAGCCAGCTGAGCCATCCGCTAGACTGAAGTGCTTCTGTAAGCTTATAGCTGTTGAAATTCCATGCGTTTTTATCTGAAGCATTGTAAACCTTAAGGCTCTTTTCTTCACGTGGACCAAAGTACATATAATAAGTATCACTAATGTCCATTCCTGTATAAGCACGTCTATCAAAAATTGCCTGAGCATTTGAGTAATTGTTCAAACCTGCTTTAGCAGAATATGTAGGCTTTCCCCAAATTGTAGAATCTGTAGGAATTACAAGCTCTGTAAAATATTTACCTGCAATTCCACCCCAAAGAATTTCTTTGTCGTATTTCTTTTCTACATTATTTGAAAGAATAATCTTCTTAACCTTTTTGCCGTTGTAAGCAAGGAACTGTCTGTTTTCGTAACGATTCTGCTTCTGATTAAAGCGAGGTCCAATTGCTGGAGAAGTTCGCAAGGTATATGCTGTTCCATTAAAATCAAGACCTGCTGAATCTTTGCCATGAATCATAATATCAAGCTTGAACATATATTCGTTTGGCTTGAATGAATATTTTTTTCCGATTGTATAAGAATGAACTTTGCCGTTTGAATCTTTTATGGCAACATTTTTCTTAAAAAGAATTGTGTAAGCATCTGGCTTTTCATAAGAAAAGATTTCATTGATGATTTTGTTTTCGGCACTACCAATTGTCAAAGCACAAGTTCTGTTTGCTTCTACAACGTTGTCAGAAAGCTGAACATAATCACCTGTTTCCTTGTCATCATGTCCCTTTAATTTGTAGCTTACAATATCGCCGCCCTTTGTTGTAAAAGTAACTTCTGCAACGCCGGTATCAATAAATAATTTTTCTTCAAAAACAGGAGTTTCTTCTGCATTAACAGATTCACTTTCTTCTGCCTGTGCAAGAAGAGCACTTGTTTCTTCATCAAACATTGTGTCTGTTAACACATCTGCCTGATTTTCCTGACCATTATTTGCAACAGAATCATCTGAAACAATTTCTATAGATTCTTGTTCTGCAGGAACTTTATTAACGCCAAAAAGCTTTGGAATTAAAAAGTAAGATCCAACAATTACAAGTGTAGAAAGAACAATGGCCCAAATGGTATTTTTATCCATGGTAATTTCTCCTATGGGATGTTAAGGCACCGGGTCGTAGCCGCCTTCGTGAAAAGGATTGCATCTTAATATTCGACGGATGGCCAGCAAAAGACCTTTACCCGGTCCGTATTTTTGAATTGCTTCCAAAGCGTATGCAGAGCAAGTAGGTGTATACCTGCATACCGGCGGAAACAAAGGAGAAATACATTTTTGATAAAAGCGAATTAGTAAACAGAAAAATTTAGTTAAAAATATTTTTAACCACTTAAACATTATTCTTTTAATAATCCTGCCTTTTGGCACAAACTTCGAAATTGTTCACATCGCGAGCTGAACGAATCATTTCCTGGATATACTAGAAACAACATATCATATCCGGTGTTCAGATGTGATTTTATTAAACGATAGACTTCCCGGCTGTATCTTTTTGATAAGTTCCTTTCGACCGCGTTACCGTAGCCACGAATCAAAGGAAAACCAACTCTGTTCATTTCCAGGTTATTCTCAAGGTAAAACAACTTGGCACCTGGAATACTTATCTTTTTTCCTTTATTGTACAGCTTTTTAAAATCGGCGGGATTTTTTATACGTTCGTCCCGTCTAAAAAATCCCGTTTTTATCAAGACTGTGTCCTTCCCTTAAATTAGTATTTCTTGTGTTCGTCAGAAACAGTGAGCTTTCTGCGGCCCTTTGCTCTTCTTCTTGCAAGAACTTTACGTCCACCCTTTGTAGCCATGCGGGCTCTGAATCCGAATTTTCTATTGCGTTTTACTTTGCTTGGTTGATATGTTCTTTTCATAGAACGCTCCTTTTATATATAAAAAAATTGTTTTCTTGTTAAAAATCCTTCCGAAAATTGTTCAGAAAAATAGTACTCTAATATATCATTATTTTTTGATATTGGTCAATTACTCTCCAAAAAACTTACTCACTTCCTCTTCGTTCCTGCGCATCTGCTCTTCCATCTCATCGCGTGCCTTTTTAAGGGCATCTTCATAGACATCAGACTCTTTTTTTTCTTTGCCCTTCAGTTTGAACGCCAGTGACTGCACCTTAAGATCAGGACTTTCCATTTCCAGACCCTTGATAATAAATTTCTGGTAGAACTTTAAATACTGTATCCAGCCCGGATGATCCGACTCAATTATGAGAACTCCGTTTTTAAGATCAACAACGCGTGTGTTTGAAGCAAGGCGCTCACCAAGCGGAATGCGTTTATCTATAAGGTCTTCACGTTCAGAATTTTCTGCAGAGGACTTTATGCGCGAAACAACTGTACGCCAAACAGACGGAAGCTGCCCTTCTTCAGATTGAGAAAAAATTCTGCACTGTTCAAGAATGCTTTGCATTGAAACAATATTATCTTCACTCATGCCATTCACCATTCTCTATTTTATAAACTTTTGTGGTATCGTGCATATACCTTTCGTATGGTTCGCCCGGTAAAAAAGTACAGAAGAGTTGTTCATATTCAGGAAGCATTGCTGTAAGCTTTGCACGCTTGTCGGGGTCAAGCTCCAGCAGAACATCGTCCATTAAAAGAACGGGCTTCATGCCGGTGGCGCGGGTATAGTAAATAGCTTGCGCAACACGAAGCAAAAGAGAAACCAGGCGGCACTGTCCTGTTGAAGCTGTCTGTATAAAATTTTGTCCACCCTTCATAAATAAAATTTTGTCGCGGTGCGGGCCGGTCATTGTTGTTTCTATAACCTTATCCTGGTCCCGTCGTGAAAGCAGAAGGGAGACTATATCCTGCGAAGCAGGGAAAAAAATTTTTTCGGAAAAATCACTTGAGTTTTGCACAGAGTTATCAACATTTTGTGGATTTGTAAATTTCCAGGACGGCTCATATACAATGTTCACGCCGCTTATTCCTGTAATCTCTTCAAAGATTTTTCCAAAGATTTGATTAAATTGGAAAATTGCTTTTTTTCTTTTCTGCTGAATTACAAGTCCGTACTGTGCAAGCTGACTGTCATAAACATCAAGCATTTCGTACTGCTTATTTTTTAAAACAAGATTACGGCTCTTCAGAACTTTTTTGTAATTGCGCATGTCGTCAATGTAAAGATTGTCATAAAGCGTGAGCGATTGATCTATAAAAAATCGGCGGCACTCTGGTTCACCAGTTGCAAACCTCATATCATCATGACAAAACAAAATGCACGGAATTGTATTTATGAGCTCTTTACGATCCTGAATTTTTTTTCCGTTTTTTTCTATCCGCTTTTTCCCGTTTTCAAAAATGACAGAAACCTTCTGGGAGCTTTCATCTTCGGTTTTGTAAAACGCGTTTATACTAAAATCTTTCTGTCCGTTTTTTACAATCTGCGCATCTACGTGAGTTCTAAAACTTACCCCATAAGAAGTGTAATAAAGTGATTCAAGAATATTGCTTTTTCCCTGCCCGTTTTGTCCCACAAAAAAAATTTCGCGATTAGACAAATCAATAGTGTCGTTTTTAAGATTGCGAAAATTATAAAATGTCTGATAAAGAAACGGCATTCTAGCCCTTCAATGGCATTACTACGTGCTGATAATCTGCAGCTGGTTCTGAACGAATAATTACAGCCTTTGTAACAATTCCTTCATCTTCGCGGAATTCATCAACATTAAATTCTACAACAACATTTTCTGTATCAATAACCTTAAGCGGTTCTGTTACATAAACAAAGTTCATTGCAATTGTAATATTCTGTCCGTCGTAGCGGCATGGAATTTCTTCTTCTGCAGCACCACTGTCTGTTTCCGGCGAAATAAGTTTAAGAACTCCAGGTCCAACTTTAAAGAGAACTCTGTAGATTTCCTTATCTGCCATGATTGTAATTCGCTTAAGAGCAGATTCAAGATCGGCCTTGTTAACCTGGAACTTAGTTGTAAGATTTTCAGGAATAACTTTTTTGTAGTTAGGGAATCGGCCGTCTATTAAGTTAGAAGAGAATTCAAAATTAGCAAACTTTATGAAGATAGAATTATCAATTACAGCAACACTAACATTTCCTTCATCAGAAAGATTTTTAAGAACACATGAAAGAATTTTTGTAGGAATATTTGCTGCAGGGAAATCTGGAACATTAGTTGCAGTTTTAGAAATGCAGGAAAGTCTGTTTCCGTTTGTTGCAACCATTGTAAGAGTGTCGCCTTCTTTTTCAAAGTAAACACCAGTCATAAAGCTGCGGCTCTTAATATCTTTAACATCTTTGAAAACTGCAAAAATTGTATGACGAATCATCTCTTTAAATTCTTTTGCAGGAAGTTCAAAGAATGGAACGTTTTCTGAAGATCCAAGCTCAGGGAACTTATCACTTGCCTGACTCTTAAGCTGGAACTTTACACGCTTAGAAATTGGTTTGATTGTTACTGCAATATCTTCCTTGATGAACTCAATATCACCAGAAGGCAAAGAAGAAATAATACTCATGAACTTGTCACAGTAAATTGTTGTGCGTCCTTCTTCCTGAATATCAACTGGAATAGTAGTTGTAAATTTTACAGTAGAATCAGTTGCTTTAATTGTGAGCATATTGTTCTCTGCAATAATTAAAATATTAGAAAGAATTGTAACTGGACTTTTGTTAGTTATAATTTCCTGTGCAATAGAAATTTCCTTGATCATTGCATCTCTGTCGAATGTAAATTTCATTTTTTTATTTCTCCTATATGATGATAGCAAACTTTTTTTGCCACATTTTATACGGTTCTTTATTTATATTATAAATTTAAATTTAATAGTAGTAGTATTAGGTTATGTTGATTATGTGTAAAAGTGACTTATTTCTTTATATTATCACGATTTACGAAGTTTATAAAAAGTGATTTTCAATTCACAAGTTATCCACTTTTCCACATCATTTTTGACATAACTTGATTTATCCACAATTATACAACACTTTTTCAACATTTTAAATAAAATTATTTCTTATACTCTTTAATTTCCCTCATCATAATATTTATTTTAGCTTCAAGGCTTGAATCAAGTTTAATGCTTTCTGCAATTTTATCGTAAGCATGCATAATCGTAGAATGATCCTTACCGCCAAATTCATTTCCAAGTTCAGAATAAGAAATTTCAGTAAGCTCGCGTGCAATATAAATTGCAACCTGACGAGGGAATACATATTTCTTATCGCGCTTTTTACTCTTAAGATCAGAAATTGAAATTTGATAATTATCAGCAATAACCTTTTGAATAATATCTAGAGAAATATTTTGAGTAGAATTAGAATTCAAAATATCCTTAAGCTGACTTTTTGCCATTTCCAAAGTTGGTTCCTGCTCAATAATATCAGCATAAGCAAGAATCTGTTTTAAAGCAGCTTCAAGCTCGCGAACGTTTGTTTCAACATTTTTAGCAATGTAATCAATTATTTCTGTATCAAGTTTTTTGCCAAAAAGCTGCAGCTTCTTTTTTAAGATGGCAACTCTGGTTTCATAATTTGGAATTGTAATATCAATACACAAACCGTTTGAAAGTCTGCTTACAAGACGGTCAGTCATATTTTTAATTTCTTTAATAGGACGGTCGCATGTAAAAACCATCTGTGCCTGCTTTTCGTGAAGGGCATTAAAGGTGTGAAAAAGTTCTTCCTGAATACCTTTTTTGTTATCAAGAAAGTGAATGTCATCAAGCAAAAGAACATCAAGATTTCGGAACTTATTTATAAACTGAGTAGTCTTTTTTGAAGTTAAAGAGTTAGTAAATTCATTTGTAAAGCTTTCTGCAGAGCCATAATAAATCTTAAGCTTGTCATCACCATTGCTGTAAATGTAGTTACCAATAGCCTGCATAAGGTGAGTTTTTCCAAGACCAGATCCACCGTAAATCAAGATCGGGTTATATTGTTTACCAGGATTTTTTGCAACAGCCATAGAAGCCTTATAAGCAAAATTGCTGTTGTCGCCTGGAATAAAAGTATCAAAAGTAAAGTTTTCAAGCAGCATAGGATGCTTTTTTGTTTTAGGAGCTTCACCTGCTTCTGCCTTAGGTTTGTCTGCAGCTTCCTGTTTTGTTTCTTTTACAGGAGCCTGTTTTTCCGGAATATCATCAATAGTTTTTTCTGCATTTTCTTTATCTACAATACATTTAATTTTTAAATTCTGGCCAGTAATTTCTTTAAGTTTCTTTTGCAAAAGATCAAAATATCCTTTGTCAGTAATCATTAAATTCATAAAATCAGACACAACAGAAACAGTAATTGTATCAATAGAGTCCTCAACATATGTCATATTAAACCAGAGAGAATATTCATCTTCGTTGTTTTTTTCTTTGAACTCTTTTTCAAGTTCCTTCATTGCATACTGGAACGCTTCTTTAAATAACTCTTTTGCCATGGGTTTATTATCATCTAGTTATGCAATTTCTTCAAGAGAATTTTCTTATTGTTCTAAAAATTCTTTGTCGGCGGGTCCCAGCGACGGAAAAAAAAGCAAGGTATCCCCCGGCATCCGTGTTACGTCCGGCGTAAACGCGGCCGTCCCACTGCCGGTCCCCCCTTACTTTCTTTTTCCTGCGTCCCACTCGTCAAAGATTTTTCAAATACATATTATTAAAAATAGATATTTCCAAATACACAAACATTCATTATAATAAATCAATATATTTATATATTGAGGTAACCCCATGTCTCTAGATAAGATGAGAAACATCGGTATCATGGCTCATATTGATGCTGGAAAAACAACAACAACTGAAAGAATTCTTTATTATACAGGAAAAATCCACAAGATAGGTGAAATTGATGACGGTCAGGCTACTATGGACTGGATGCAGCAGGAGCAGGAACGAGGAATTACAATTTGTTCGGCTGCAACTACAACTTACTGGCGCGATCATCAGATAAATATTATTGATACACCGGGGCACGTAGACTTTACTGCAGAGGTTGAGCGTTCACTTCGCGTTCTAGACGGTGCAGTTGCTGTAATTTGTGCAGTAGACGGAGTTCAGCCTCAGACAGAAACAGTCTGGAAACAGGCAGATGAATTTTCTGTACCACGTCTTTGTTTTATGAATAAAATGGACCGAATCGGTGCTGACTTTTTTGGTTCAATGGAAGACGTTGCAAATAAGTTTGGCGTAGAAACCTTAGCCCTCCAGATTCCAATTGGCGAAGGTGCAGACTTTGAAGGTGTAATTGACCTTTTAAAAATGAAAGAACTCCGCTGGTCTGCCGAAGACGAAGGTGAAACAATTACAGAAAGTGATATTGACCCAAGCCGCTTAGACCAGGCAAAGGAATGGCATGAAAAATTAGTAGAAACAGTTGCCGGTGCAGATGATGCACTTATGGAGCTTTACCTTGACGGAAAAGAAATTACAACAGCTCAGCTTAAGGCCGCTATCCGTAAGGGTACAATCAGTCGTGCCTACGTTCCTTTTGTAATGGGTTCTGCCCGCCACAATCAGGGAGTTCAGCCTCTCATCGATGCAATTGTAGATTATCTTCCTTGTCCAACAGATGTACCTCCTGCAAAAGGCCTTAAAATTAAAAAAGATCAGCAGGAAGAAATTGACGTTCCATGCGATCCATCAAAAATGGCACTTGGTCTTGTTTTCAAAATTCAGTATGACCGCGAAATGGGACCACTTTGTTATGTACGCATGTACTCAGGAAAAATCCAGAACGGTATTCAAATTTACAATGTAAACAAAAAGAAGCGTGAACGTGTAAACAGAATCCTTCGTATGCATGCAGATAAATCAGATGCAATCGACAGCCTGGTAGCAGGAGACATTGCAGTATTCATCGGTCTTAAACTGGCCCAGACAGGTGACACAGTTGGAACAGAAGCTTTCCCTGTTTTACTTGAACAGCCAACATTTCCTCAGCCGGTTATTTCTGTTGCCCTTGAACCGGAAAGCATGAGCGAAAAAGACAAGATGACAGAAACTCTCGAGATTTTGTCGCGCGAAGATCCAACCTTTACAAGTCACGAAGATGCAGAAACTGGTCAGCTCATCATCAGCGGAATGGGCGAGCTTCATCTTGATGTTCTTGTAACTCGTATGCGTGATGATTTTGGTGTAAAGTGTAACGTTGGTGCTCCTCAGGTTACTTACCGTGAATCAATCAGCGGAAGTGGAGAAGCAACAGAAGAATATAGCCGAGTCCTTGCAGGTAAAGAAAATACAGCAGGTCTTACAATTTCAGTTGAAAAACGTGAACGAGGTACTGGCAACAACTTTGAAATTACATGCCGCTATGCCGAAATCCCAGATGAAATTATTGAAGCAATCCGCGAAGGCTTTAAGAACGCACTTGATTCAGGAATTAACTACGGTTACCCATGTACAGAAGTTGGCGTAAAAGTAACAAATATTGTTTATAACGAATTAACTTCAACTCCATTTGCATTCGAAGCATGTGCCGCTCAGGTTTTTGATAAGGCTTGTAATGCTGCAGGCCCAGAAATCCTTGAACCTGTTATGAATGTTGATATTTCATGTCCAAAAGAATTTGTTGGACCTGCTTCAAGTCAGCTCAGTCAGCGTGGTGGAAGCATTATGGGGCAGGATTCAAAACCAACAGGCGACATTATTCATGCTCAGGCTCCAATGGCCAATATGTTCGGATTTACAACAAACTTGCGTTCAGCCACACAGGGTAGAGCAAGCTTCTCTATGGAGTTCAGTCACTTCCAGGTTAAAGTTGGCGGATTAAACAATTACTAATATGAAAAAGAAAACCGTTCTTATAAGTTTGTTTCTCTTTTTGTTTTTTGCCAATTTTTCGCTTTGGGGAGTAAATTTTCTGATTATTGATAATTGTAATCTCTTGTCTTCAAAGCAGGCAAATTCACTTAAAAATAAAGCAAGAGATATTTCTACAAAATATAAGTGCGGTATTTATATTGCTCTTGTTCCTGATATTAATCAGCTTAACAGTGAGTATACCTTTAATAATATAGAAGAATATGCTGAATATTATTTTTCTGAATATTGTAAAGGCATGGGAAGTTCCGGCGATGGGGTACTGCTTCTTATGAGCATGAAAGAGCGTGATTATGATGTTCTTGCTCACGGAGATTTTGGAAACAAAGCCTTTACCGATTATGGAAAAACAGCAATTTCAAGTTCTTTTCTTACATATTTTTCTGATGATAACTGGTTCAGCGGTTTTGATTCTTATTTGAATAAAGTTGAAAAATATCTTGAAAGGGCAGAACAGGGAAATCCTGTGGATGCAGACGCCAAATTAAAAAGCAATAATTATATAGTATTAATAATCATGTTTCTGTGTTTTGCCCTTGTTTTTGCCGTTATCATTATTGATTCAAGACGTGTTAATAAAAAATATGGACCGGAAACTCCGCTTGCTGCTAAGCAGATGAAAAATATCCGGCAGCAGAATTTGAATCAAAACAATACAAATCCAGGGAATATGGGCGGAACTCATATAAATTCCTCAGGCTTTTCTCATCACAGCGGAAAGTTTTGATAATTTTTCATTAATCCTTCATTTTTTATTTGACTATTGCCCAAATCTATCGTAGAATTAAATATTATAATATAACCCTTTAGGAGGCCAATTAAATGGCAAAGGTAGAACTTAAAGGTATTGGTAAGGTTTATGACGGCGGTGTTCGTGCTGTAAACAATGCTAATATCACTATTGAAGACAAGGAATTCTGCGTATTCGTAG
>JAEEGH010027123.1_pt1 | contig 11358 bp, 10 predicted proteins | sample 9134181 | NCBI WGS metagenome assembly JAEEGH01 (sample SAMN16246544, study PRJNA631951) | gut metagenome | biome: gut microbiome; feature: rumen; material: DP-attached | host: Bos | place: Iran: Karaj | collected 2018-10 | reverse complement strand
AACGGTTTTTGATCTCTACAGCGGAACAGGAACCATTGCCCAGATTGCTGCAGCCAACGGACCAAAGGTAGTGGGAGTTGCGATCGTTCCCGAAGGTGTTGAAGCACCCAAAAAGGGAGCGGCGGAAAACGGGAATACCAATTGCGAATTTATCTGCGGTGATGTACTTAAGGTCCTGGATGACCTGGAGGAAAAGCCGGATATCATAATCCTTGACCCTCCCAGGGATGGGATTCATCCCAAGGCTCTCCCCAAGATCCTGGCCTACGGAGTTGAACACATAATTTATGTATCCTGCAAACCCACTTCCCTTGAGAGGGATCTGGAGACATTTTTGAATGAAGGATATATGATCGAGAGATATTCCTGCATCAACCAGTTCCCCTGGACCAAAGAGGTGGAGACGGCGATGCTTTTGAAAAAAGTATAAGTTATAAATACATCCGGAAACGAGGAAATCCAATCTCGTTTCCGGTTGCTATATATTTGAAAAAAATATATAATTTTTCGCGGACTTATGTTTACAGAAAGGACACTCAATCATGAAAAGAAATGACATCCATCGTATCCTCATTATCGGATCAGGCCCCATCATCATAGGTCAGGCTTGTGAGTTTGACTATTCCGGAACCCAGGCCTGCAAGGCACTCAGAAAACTCGGATATGAGATTATCCTTGTTAACTCAAACCCCGCGACCATAATGACAGATACCGAGACCGCGGATGTCACTTATATAGAGCCTCTCAATGTAAAGAGACTCACCCAGATCATCGAAAAGGAGCGTCCCGACGCACTTCTTCCCAATCTCGGAGGACAGTCCGGACTTAACCTTTGTTCAGAGCTTGCTCAGGCAGGTGTGCTTGATAAGTATAACGTTCAGGTTATCGGCGTTCAGGTAGATGCCATTGAGCGCGGAGAGGACCGTATAGAGTTTAAGAATACCATGGACGAGCTCGGTATCGAGATGGCCCGTTCACAGGTAGCTTACAGTGTGGATGAAGCTGTAGAGATCGCATCCCGTCTCGGATATCCCGTAGTATTAAGACCTGCTTATACCATGGGTGGTTCAGGCGGCGGACTTGTATATAACGTAGAAGAGCTTAAGACCGTCTGTGCAAGAGGTCTTCAGGCTTCAATGGTTCATCAGGTTCTCGTAGAAGAGTCAGTCATCGGCTGGGAAGAGCTGGAGCTGGAAGTAGTAAGAGATTCAACCGGCAAGATGATCACCGTCTGCTTCATTGAGAACATCGATCCCATGGGAGTTCATACCGGAGATTCATTCTGCTCCGCACCCATGCTCACCATTTCACAGGAAGTTCAGGACAGACTCCAGAAGTATGCATACAGCATTGTTGATAAGGTACAGGTCATCGGCGGATGTAACTGTCAGTTTGCTCACGATCCCAAGACCGACCGTATCATCGTTATCGAGATAAACCCCAGAACATCAAGATCCTCAGCTCTTGCTTCTAAGGCTACCGGATTCCCCATCGCACTTGTTTCCGCAATGCTTGCATGCGGACTTGACCTGAAGGATATCGAGTGCGGCAAGTACGGCACTCTTGATAAGTATGTCCCCGACGGAGATTACATTGTAATCAAATTCGCAAGATGGGCATTCGAGAAGTTCAAGGGAGTTGATGATCATCTCGGAACCCAGATGAGAGCCGTAGGTGAGGTCATGAGTATCGGTAAGACCTACAAGGAGGCTTTCCAGAAGGCTATCCGTTCACTTGAGAAGGGAAGATACGGACTCGGCTATGTCAAGAATTACCATGAGATGACTCTCGAAGAGCTCATGAAGGAGCTCGTAAATCCCACCTCTGAAAGACAGTTCATCATGTACGAAGCTCTCCGCAAGGGCGCAAGCGTTGATGAGCTTTATGAGATGACCAGGATCAAGAAGTACTTCATCGAGCAGATGAAGGAACTTGTGGAAGAAGAGGAAGCCATCATCGCTTCTTCAAAGGGCAAGGTTCCCGAGACCGCTATGCTCACACAGGCCAAGAAGGACGGCTTCTCCGATAAGTACCTCGCACAGATCTGCGAAGTATCCGAAGAGGATATCAGAAACGCACGCGAGGCAGCAGGCGTCGTTGAAGGATGGGAAGGCGTTCACGTAAGCGGAACCAAGGACAGCGCATATTACTACTCAAGCTACAATATAGAAGATAAGAGCGTAGCTTCGGACAATTCCAAGAAGGTCATGATCCTCGGCGGCGGTCCCAACCGTATCGGCCAGGGTATCGAGTTCGACTATTGCTGCGTACATGCCGCATTCGCACTCAAGAAGCTCGGATATGAGACCGTTATCGTCAACTGTAACCCCGAGACCGTTTCCACCGACTATGACACTTCCGATAAGCTTTACTTCGAGCCTCTCACTCTTGAAGATGTTCTCAGCATCTACAAAAAGGAGAAGCCCGTCGGTGTCATCGCACAGTTCGGAGGACAGACTCCTCTCAACCTTGCGGCCGATCTCAAGAAGTACGGCGTAAACATCCTCGGAACAACACCCGAGACCATAGATATGGCAGAAGACAGAGATCTGTTCCGTGACATGATGGACAGACTCGAGATCCCCATGGCAGAATCCGGAATGGCTTCCGATGTCGAGGGTGCAAAGGAGATCGCACACCGTATCGGATATCCCGTAATGGTACGTCCTTCCTATGTACTCGGAGGAAGAGGAATGGAAGTTGTCCATGACGACGAGCAGATGGATGTCTACATGGCAGAGGCTGTAGGTGTTACTCCCGACAGACCCATCCTTATCGACAGATTCCTTCACAACGCTACAGAGTGTGAAGCGGATGCTATCAGCGACGGTGAGAATGTATTCGTTCCCGCAGTCATGGAGCATATCGAGCTTGCGGGTATCCACTCCGGAGACTCCGCATGTATCCTTCCTTCCAAGCACCTTACCGAAAAGCAGGTTGCTACCATTAAGGAATACACCAGAAAGATCGCTAAGGAGATGCATGTCGTAGGACTCATGAACATGCAGTATGCGATCGAGGATGATGTTGTATATGTACTCGAAGCAAATCCCAGAGCATCACGTACCGTGCCTCTTGTTTCCAAGGTATGTGACATCAACATGGTAAGGCTCGCAACCCAGATCATGATGAGCTCGATCACAGGAGATCCTTCACCCGTACCCGGACTTAAGGACAGAACCATTCCCTACTACGGTGTCAAGGAAGCTGTATTCCCCTTCAATATGTTCCCTGAGGTTGACCCTCTTCTCGGACCCGAGATGAGATCCACCGGTGAGGTTCTCGGTATTTCCGAAAGCGTCGGAAAGGCATTCTACAAGGCAGAAGAAGCTACCAAGACAGAACTTCCTCTTTCCGGAACCGTACTCATAAGCGTTAACCACGACGATAAGCCTTATCTTCTTCCCATCGCACAGAGCTTTGCGGATGACGGATTCAAGATCCTCGCAACAGGCTCCACATATGAGAAGATCGTTGAGGCAGGTATCAAGGCAGAGCGTATCAACAAGATATTCGAGGGACGTCCCAATATCGTTGATGCCATCAAGAACGGCCAGATCGACCTGATCGTTGATACCCCCAGCACCAAGAAGGACGATGTAAGCGATTCATATATCCGTCAGAATGCCATCAAGCATCACGTTCCTTACATCACCACCATTGCCGGAGCAAGAGCTACCGCGGAGGGTATCAAGGCAGAGCTTTCCGGAGAAGGCGTTCCCGTACGTTCACTCCAGGAATATCATTCAATGATCAAATAAGATCAGGAATCAATGTAAGACAGATTATTACCGGTGTCCGCTTTTTACAACGAGACACCGGTATGTGTTTTAAGAAAGACGGAGGCAGCTTATGGAAGAGCAGGAGCTTAACGTATCCGAAGAAGAGATTGAATACGAAGAAGAGATAAGAGCGCTGATATTAAGCGGCATTTCCGACGAAGAACTGTCCGAGAAGCTGTACGATTATCACGAGAAAGATATCGCGGATGCCGTTGAAGAACTGGATGAGGACGTAAGAAAACATGTCTTCGAGGTTATCGGCGAAGAACGTGCCGCCGAGATCGTCGCTTATCTTGGTGATTCCCATGAGATGCTGGCCGAAATGCCTGCGAGCGAAGCGGCTAAACTCCTCGAGAACATGGACTCCGACGATGCTGTCGACATCCTTGAGAACATGGATGACGAGAAGGCTAAGTCCATCGTGGGATTGATGGATGAAGAATCCGGAGACGACATCAAGCTGATCTTCTCATATGAAGATGATGAGATCGGTAGCCGCATGACCACCAATTATGTTGTCATCAGGAACGATCTTGATATCAAGGCTGCCATGAAGGAACTGGTAAGGCAGGCCGGCGATAACGATAACATAATGACGATATATGTCACCGATGAAAACGATGCTTTCTACGGTGCCATCGATCTCAAGGATCTGATCGTTGCAAGAGAAACGGAAAGCCTTTCCGATGTGATCATCACATCCTATCCGTACCTGACCGATCATGAGAAGGTTTCGGAATGCATCGAAAGGATCAAGAGCTATGCGGAGGATTCGATCCCCGTACTGAATGATAAAGGACACATCCTCGGTGTCATCACATCCCAGGACATTGTTGAGGCGGTTGATGACGAACTCGGTGAAGACTACGCAAAGCTGGCAGGTCTCTCCGAAGAGGAAGACCTTAACGAGAAGACTTCCGTATCGATAAAGAAGCGTATTCCCTGGCTCATAGCACTCCTTCTCCTCGGAATGCTGACCTCAACGCTTGTAGGGGCATTTGAGGGAGTTATTGCCGCAATACCCGTTGTCATCGCTTTCCAGTCACTGATACTTTCCATGTCCGGAAATGTCGGTACCCAGTCGCTGGCTGTCACCATCAGGGTGATCGCGGATGAAGATCTTACCGTCGGCGATAAGGCGAAGCTCATCTTCAAAGAGAGCAAGGTTGGTTTCGGAAACGGACTTATACTTGGTATCATCTCCGTACTTGTTGTAGGCATATATATCCATTTTGCAAAGGGAGAGGCATGGAATTATTCCGTTACCGTATCGGTATGCGTAGGCTTTGCGATGCTTGTCGCAATGCTGGTCGCTTCCATTACCGGAACCATCATCCCTCTGTTTTTCAACAAAATAAAAGTGGATCCTGCCGCAGCATCGGGTCCCTTCATTTCAACACTGAACGATATTCTCGGAGTTGCACTTTATTACGGTCTCTGCTGGTTCCTTCTCATCAAGGTGTTCGGGATCAGCGGTTAATCCTTCTTTCGCTGCTCGAAGGGCTTTAATTCCTTCGGTGTGCGTTCTCTTTCCAGGGAATCGTAATATCTGTAGAGAGTCTGCGTTCCGTTCTCAAGGATGTAATAGTGCCTTATATACGGAATCAGGAGAACGAGAAGAAGCACCATCAGTGCGGTGAGCGGAAGATAACCCGTGATGCATATTCCCGCAAGCGTGATCATCGTCATCAGCGCAAAGGTCATCGTGACGATCAGATGGATGAGTCTTTCGTGCTGAAAGAATGCGATCTGGAGAGAAGCCTGCTGCCTTAAGACTTCAAGCTCTCCGGGAGAAAATTCATTCTTTTCCGCTTTTTCGGAAATCGCCTTTAGGTATGCCATGTAATCGAGAAGTCTTTTTTCCATATGCCTGTCTCCGTATTGTTTTCAAGATACGGATATTATATCACTTTGAAAAACATGAGTAATAATCTTTATCCGACAACCGAGATAGCATCCGCTTTTTCGATCCCTTACGAAAGCTATTATGCAATGGGAAAAAGAGGGATCATTTATGACATAGACAATACCCTTGTCATGCATGGTGCACCCGCGGACAAAAGAAGCATCGAACTTTTCGAAAAGCTGAGGTTCATCGGCTTTAAGACAGTTCTCCTTTCCAATAACAAGGAGCCCAGGGTAAAATCCTTTGCCGATGATGTTGGTTCGCTTTATGTTTACAGAGCAGGAAAGCCTTCGGTAAAAGGCTACGAAAAAGCAATGAAGATGATGGGTACGACACCGGAGACGACGCTTTTTGTAGGCGACCAGATATTTACGGACATATGGGGCGCTAACCGTGCGGGGATCGATACGATACTTACGGAGCCCATCGATCCGAGGGAAGAGATACAGATAATACTTAAAAGAAGACTTGAGTGGTTCGTATTACGCTCATACCATAGGAAAAAGAAAAACTGCGGCAAAGGACCGGAAGTGAAATGAAGGAAATAGGCGGAACAACAAAACTCTGCGGACTGATCGGTAATCCCGTGGGACATACCAAGTCACCCGCAATGCATAATCTTCTTGCCGAAAAGACGGGATATGATCTTGCTTACGGTGCGTTTCCCGTTCCGGAAGGAAGTCTCGGAGCGGCCGTAAAAGGTGCATTTGCTCTCGGCATTTTCGGAATGAACGTAACCGTTCCCTATAAGCAGGATATCATTCCTTTTCTCTGCGATATAGATCCTCTTGCAAAGAAGATCGGTTCCGTAAACACGCTTGTAAGATGTGAGAACGGATACAAGGGATACAACACCGATATGCCCGGACTTATGAGGGCATTTGAAAGTGACGGTGTCGATATAAAGGGCGAGGATATCCTTGTGCTCGGTGCGGGCGGTGTCGCAAGGGCAGTGGTGATGCTGCTTGAAGAGAGGGCGGCCGCGAGCGTGACGATCATCAACAGAAACAGTGACCGCGCGGAGGAACTTGCCGGAAGCGTAAACGCTATATGCGGACGTGAGTTCGCAAGGCCTCTTTCCATCGGAGATTACGGAAAGCTTCCGGACGACAGGAAGTTCATCGTCATCCAGGCGACCAGTGTCGGAATGTATCCCGATATCGATAAGGCGGTCATAGAGGATGCGTCCTTTTATCGGCGTGTAAAGGTCGGATACGATCTGATCTTTAATCCGAAGAAAACGCGCTTTATGGAGCTTTGCGAAAAGGCCGGTGCAAGAGCTTATAACGGTTCCAAGATGCTTTTGTATCAGGGAGTCATCGCGTATGAGTACTGGACCGGAATAAACATTTCCGATGACCTTGCAAAGGAAGTATACGAAAAAGTTTTGACCGATGTATAAAAAGCACAGGAAAAACAGTGAATACAGCAAGGGACCTCATCTTATCCTGATAGGATTCATGGGAAGCGGAAAGACCTCGATAGGCAGGGGGCTTTCGTATAAGCTCAGACGGGCTTTCCACGATACGGACAGGATGATAGAAGAAAAAGAGGGCATGAGCATCTCCGAGATCTTCGCTTCAAAGGGTGAGAGTGCATTCAGGCAGATGGAGACGGAGGTCCTCAGGGAGATAAGGGATGACCGCATCGGCAGGATCTATTCCCTCGGCGGCGGAACTCCGGTACGTATGGAAAACCAGCCCCTTATCAAAAAGTGCGGAACGGTATGCTACCTTCGCATCACCGCTGAGGAGGTCTACGAAAGACTTAAGGGTGATACCACCAGGCCTCTCCTTCAGTGCGATGATCCTCTCTCCAGGATAAGGGAGCTTATAGCCAAAAGAGGACCGGCATACGAAAGATGCGCCGATATCATCGTGGATACGGGCAGCATATCAAGGGATCAGGTGATGGAAGCCATCCTTGAAGAACTCAGGAAACTCGGATGGGACATCCCTGTCATCGAAAAAACGGAGAAAGAAGAAAATGAAGATACTGGTGATCAACGGACCGAACCTTAATTTTCTCGGGATAAGAGAAAAGAATATTTACGGTAATCAGGATTATGAATTTCTTGTAAAACTTATAAAAGAGCATGCGGAGAAGATCGGCGCGGATGCAGAGGTATTCCAGTCCAATCACGAGGGCGCCATCATCGATAAGCTCCAGGAGGCATATTTTGACGGAACCGACGGCATAGTCATCAATCCGGGTGCGTATACCCATTACAGTTACGCCATCCACGATGCCCTCAAATCCCTCGAAAAGCCTGTGAAGGTAGAGGTTCATATCTCAGACATTCAGTCCAGGGAGGATTTCCGCAAGGTATCCGTAACGGCTCCCGCCTGCGATAAGCAGATATACGGCAAGGGGCTTGCCGGCTATACCGAAGCCATGGACGTGATCGCCGAAATGAGAAAATAGGTTGAAATCCGAATGCTTTTAATGTAAGATATCTGAGGATTATTTTGGCTGCATAGATATTTAGGAGGATTTTTTATGATTTCTGCAGGTGACTTCAGAAACGGTATTACCATCGAACTTGATAATTCCGTATATCAGATCATCGATTTCCAGCATGTTAAGCCCGGCAAGGGAGCGGCATTCGTCCGTACCAAGCTTAAGGACATCAAGAACGGTGGCGTAGTTGAGAGAACATTCCGCCCTACCGAGAAGTGCCCTCAGGCTCATATAGATAGAAAGGATATGCAGTATCTGTACAAGGATGGCGATCTTTACACCTTTATGGATACCGAGACATACGATCAGGTTCAGCTTTCCGACGATCTCGTAGGAGACGCTCTCAAGTTCGTTAAGGAGAACGACATCTGCAAGGTCTGCTCACACAACGGAAACGCATTCTCCATCGAGCCTCCTCTCTTTGTAGAACTCGAGGTTACCGAGACCGAGCCCGGATTCAAGGGTGACACCGCTACCGGTGCCAACAAGCCCGCTTTCGTAGAGACCGGAGCACAGGTTGCAGTTCCTCTCTTCGTAGAGACCGGAGACAAGATCAAGATCGATACCAGAACCGGAGAATATCTCTCAAGAGTCTGATCACCTTACATAGCAATGTGATACACAGCCATGCGGATACCGCATGGCTGTTCTATTGTGTGCGAGAACACGTTATTCACATTTGCTATGAAAGGAGATATATGACTATAAAGGAATTTTCGGGAAATATGAAGCAGGCCGTTTCCATGGAGCTCGGAAGCGGTTACAAAGTGGAAGAGGTGTCCGTAGACAAGAACAACGGCGTGACACTTGAAGCTCTCCTTATCAAAAAGGACGGACTTAACCTTTCCCCAACCATCTATCTGAATTCCTATTACGAAAAACATCTGGGCGGAGAGAACCTGCGTGATCTGGCGGGCAGGATGGTAAGCGACTACAGAGCGGCACTTCCGGAGGAGGGGATTGATATCAGTTTTTTCCTGGATTACGAACAGGTTAAGGAAAGACTGGCATTTAAGCTCATTTCTTCCGAACTGAACACAGAACTTCTGAATACCGTTCCGCATGTTCCGTTTCTGGATCTGGAGATCACTTTTTATTATTCGGTCGAGACCGGCGGGATGGACGGAGGTTCCATCCTCATAAGAAATTCCCATATGGAAAACTGGGGAGTCGGAACCGGGGACCTTATGAGGGATTCGCTTGAAAATGCTCCGGGGATCCTTCCCGGTACCTGCAGGGATATATATTCCGTGATGGAGAAGATGTGTCCCGAAAAGGCGGACACCGTTTCGGATGATCTCAGGGATCTGGGACTTTACGTGATCTCCAATGAAAGGCTTACCCTGGGAGCCGCGGTGATGATCTACCCCGGAATGATGGAGAAGGTATCGGATATGCTGGGAGGCAATCTTTACATCATTCCCAGCTCCATCCACGAGCTCATAGTTTTATCCGCCCAAACCGATGCCGATCCGGAGTATCTGAGGGATATGATCAGGCTTGTGAACAGGACACAGCTGCAGCCGCAGGACGTACTATCGGATTCTCTGTATTTCTTTGACAGGGAAACGGGTAAGATAACAATAGCCTGACAGCATTGGGCGCAGGAGGGGGCAAAACTTTACACAAAAGGCCATTTATGATACAATCCCAAAGATTGTAATAAATTTGTAACAAATATTTTTCGTTACAGATTCCATTAAACTTGCAGCCGTAGTCTAATGGATAGAACGAAGGCCTCCGACGCCTTTAATGCAGGTTCGATTCCTGTCGGCTGCATATGGAGAACCAATGAACAAGGATTTATATAACAGAATAGTCCCGTTCGTTAAAAATCATATAAAGGTTCTTGCCCCTGTCTGCCTGATGGTTGTTACAGCCATCGTGACCTACATCGCTCTTTCGGCCAGAGGCAGGAATGTTCCCACGGATGTTCCCGTACAGACTCCCACGGTATCTACCGTCGGTGAGGGAGAGATTCAGCCCGTTGAGGAGCAGCCCTTAGTCCTTACGGAGAATACCGACGCAGCTCTTGCAGATTTCTTCGCAGGATATTATCTGTGCCTTTCGAACGGAGATGTCGAAACATTCGCGACAATGATGGACCAGCTTGAGACCTATGACAAGCTTATCAAGGCAGAGCAGAGCCGGTATCTTGATTACGAGGTCGAAGGAATATACTGCCTTCCCGGATACGATCCCAGCAGACTCATTGTTTTTGTCGTGACCAATGTAACCTTTGACAGGTATCCCGATAATAAGCTTCCCAGCTACGACGGATTCCTTGTTTCGAAGAATGAGGACGGAAGCTTCACAATCATACTCAGCGAGACTTCCGAAGCGGAAAACGAGTATATCGCAAAATGCCTTGTCTGCGATGACGTGGTAGAACTCGGAAACAGGATCACCACCGATTACAATGACACCATCACCGCATCACCCGAACTTCTCACCTATATGAAGGAACTTGATTCGATAGTGAGCACCGAAGCTGGAGAGAAGCTTGCGGCACTTAATTCCGGCGAAGAGATCGAGATGCCCGAGATAGAGCAGCCCGATGTCAGCGGAAACGACGAGCCCGAAATCCGGATGGCTACCGCAAACCAGACCGTCAATGTCAGGGTTTCCGATTCCATGAATGCGGATACAATGGGACAGCTCAGAGGCGGACAGTCCGTGGAGGTTGTTGAGATCAAGGGTAACGGCTGGTCACAGATCAATTTCGAAGGAAAGACCGGATACGTTAAGTCCGAGTATCTGACTCTTGATATCGATGTGAGCACCGTTGAGACGATCGGAACCGTAACCGCGACAGAGACCCTGAACATCAGAGCCAGTGCAAGCACCGACGGAATGGTAATGGGTTCCTTTGCAAAGGGAACCACTGCAAGACTCGTATCCGTAAAGGACGGATGGTGCGAGGTTGTCTATAATAACAAGGTGGTTTACTTAAGCTCACAGTACCTTGAGATCGAGTATGACTGATCCGAAACTGATCACATCAAAAGACTCCGGAACCTATCCGGAGTCTTTTTTTTTTCCAAGTTTTTTATGAAAAAATAACAATTGTATACATGTATTTTTGTATTTACTTTATCGGTTTAATGTATTATATTATTTTCTGGTGTTAAAAACCGCCACTGATATAACAGGCTTTTTGTTTATCGAAATAATAAGCCAATTATTTATTATAGGAGGAGTTTTTTTATG
>JAEEGH010027122.1_pt1 | contig 11358 bp, 20 predicted proteins | sample 9134181 | NCBI WGS metagenome assembly JAEEGH01 (sample SAMN16246544, study PRJNA631951) | gut metagenome | biome: gut microbiome; feature: rumen; material: DP-attached | host: Bos | place: Iran: Karaj | collected 2018-10 | reverse complement strand
GAACATCGAGGCCTGGCGCAAGAACGAGAACGCCGCTTCCTTCGACAAGCTCACTAAGGGAGCCATGATCACCGTCGAGGGCTACTTCAAGCCTGAGGAGTGGCAGGACAACGAAGGCGTAAAGCACAACCGCGTGTTGCTCGTGGCCAACAAGTTCTACGAGACTCCCGAGAAGGAGGAAACTCCTGCTCCAGAGGAGAAGAAGACCACCAAGAAAGGCAAGTAAGCCTTTCCTGACTCTCACAAAAGGGCGGCTTCGGTCGCCTTTTTTCATGCTCAGGCCATGAATGTTATACGCTTGCGCCCACACCATGAAGCCTTCTGTCCTGTTCCCACATCGAGAGACTTCTCTTTCATGTCATCAGGGATGACGTGAGAGTAAAGTCATTCATGGGGAATGTCAACCGCAAACCGTCATACGTTCATCTGCCAACAAACTCGGTGAGTTCGTTCCGAATGCTCACTGAATTTGTTCTTGCTGACTGCATGACCATTTGCTCTAATGGCTGACGGCAGACCAGAGGACTTCATTTCCCAACCCTTATTTTCTGACACTAAATACTACGTTCAGTCCATTTGTATAACGTGAACGAGTCTTCCTTTGGCTTATAACCTACGCCCACACCATAAAGCCATCAGTCCTGTTCCCCATAGAAAGACTTTCCATTCATGTCAGCAAAGCATGACGTGAGAGAAAAGTCACTCTACGGGGAATGTGCAACCGCAAACCGTCATTCGGTTATCTTCGAACAAATACGGTGAGTTCGTTCCGAATGCTCACTGAATTTGTTCTTGCTGACCGCACGACCATTTGCCAGGAAGGTTGCCAGGCAGTCCTGAAGGTTTATTCCCATCCCTTTCTCCCTGCACTAAGGCTACGCTCCGTCCAACTCTACGCTGTGAACAGGTCTTCTTTACATTATAGCCAACGCCCACACCATGCCAGGGCCGACTGTGACAGTTTCTGCCTATAAGCGGACTTTTGTTCTTGGTCGAGATGACTAATAAAAAAGCCCACTTGCAGAAAGGCGGTGGTGAGAAGATTCCTCCAGCCTTTGCCAGTAAGGGTGGGGAAGGAACTAAACACTCCTTCCTCACCTTTACCGGCTTTTCGGCTGTATGACACTTCTCTGTACCACCACTGGCTGTGACCGCCAGCCTTGGCATCCCGCCCATACTGTTATACTCCGATTATCTTCCTGTCGCCGTCTGTGATTCCGGGATTCTTTTTCTGCGAAGTTACCGTGTCCCTCGCAATCTGCAAGTCGTGCCTTGTGAACAATCTTCCTTTTCTGCTGAAAAGAGTATTCTTCACGCCAGACTTGCCTGTATAGCTCTGGACACACTTCGGAAAGCAGAAAAATCTTCCCGATCACAGGCCGAAAGGCTTAAAGAAAGGGAAATAAAAAGTTTCAGAACTATGGCAACAAACAACATTCAAAACCGCCTGATTACTCCAGAACTGGAAGAGGCACTGAAGAGCTATCCTCTCTATTCACAGGATGGCAAGAAGAAGGATGCAACCTGCATCGTAGTATTTTCACTCGGCAATGTACGCTGGTATATTATGGAAGGACAGCGCGAAGGTGATGACTTCACTTTCTATGGTATCGTGGCAGGCTTACAGGAAACGGAGTATGGCTATGCTTCTGCTAATGAAATGGCAAGCATCGCCTATGATGCAAGTGAGTACGGACTCGGAACGCTGAGATTTGAGCAAGACAGGCAGTTTAAGCCCTGCAACCTCTCTGAGATTGAGGATGAAGAGCTGCAGGAGTTCCTTTCCCGTCTCTATGACAAAGACTGATGTATAACCAATAAACATAGAAGATTATGAAGATTATCGTAATGAACAGCGCAGATACGCGCATTGAGGTTTTGAGCGTCCCCGACAATATGCCGGAGGAGGACATCGAGTTATTCCTGGCAGAGCATGACTATTCGCTCAACAACATTTCTTGGATGGCTGCACCCGTTGACTTTGTGCCGGTGCAGTTCCATGAGTTCGACTTTGAGAATGATGTGGAAACACACACCGTGAGACATGGACGGTTGAAGGATTTCTCCATCTATGACAGTGTTCAGGAGGTGAAGCATCGTGAGCAGGAAGAGCTGGCCGAAGCACTCCGTCAGCATGGCGAGAAGGTTGATGAGGGCTATGAGTGGCATTTCGAGGGAGAATGTCCTATCGTGGCAGCTTACGACTACGACGAGCCTTGCGACGTGGTAGTACTTTCTGTGAGAGTGGATAAGAACGGCACACTGACCATCATCGGCGATGAGAAAAACGACAGGGGCAATGAGCATGAGATTTGTGCAAATGATATTTTTGCGGGGCACATGGATTTTATAACCTCAGAGATAGGATAGCACACCATGGGGATAGGTGGCGGACAAGCTGCCTGTTCCCTTTTACAATTTAGCGACATGAGACAGATATTTGTAGTTTACGAGACGGACGCATGGCACAGCACGAGCCATCGTGAATGTGCAGGGGTGTTCACCAGCAAATGGGCTGCCGTGAATGCCATTGTGATGAACCACCGCATAGAGCTGGACGAGTTCTTCAGTGAGGAAGAGATTAGAAAGACCTCAAAGCGGGTACTTGAACGCGAGGTAAGGCGCAGACTCCGCAAGGAGCTGGAATTTGCCTATCAGACACAGGGCTATGAGACCAACTACGACATCGAGGTCTGGAACATCAATGAGTGGTATCTGACAAAATATTAAGCGGTATGAAAAACAGAGAGCGTAAATCAATGATAGAGCAGTGGGTCACAGAGATAAACCCAAAGGCCATCCTCCGCGCTGCCGATGCCCGTTGTGGGGCAAGGTATGCCGTCTATGTGGTGCCAGCACCAGGAGAGTTCGGTACACGTTGCACGGACTACCTGCCGCTGGAGCAGCTGGAGCAGTACCTGTTAGGCGTATTCTATGCCAATGAGTTCAACAAGCTCATAGGCAGAAAGACAGGATGATGCGAAGCCCATGCGGCATCGCCCTCCTGACTTTACTGTCCGAAGGGCGATGCAACTATTCTATAAACTTTGTAGGTCAACTCTTATACCTTGACAGGAACTGTTATAGCTTGTCTGGTTCGCCATCGCTTGCGGTCGCTAACAGTTGTTACCGATCGTTACCGACTGTTATACATCGGTGTACATTGCTGTCCACCGAAGTACACTATAATCCACCGAAGTACACTGTTGTAGTCCACTGAAGTACACTATAGTCCACCGAAGTACACTGTTGTAGTTCATCGAAGTACACTATAGTCCACCAAAGTACACTGTTGTAGTTCATCGAAGTACACTATAGTTCACCAAAGTACACTGTTGTAGTTCATCGAAGTACACTATAGTTCACCTCAGTACATCGGAGTACACTCTTATAATGATCCTGTTTCCCAGGTTCCTTGTCGCCCGCGTGATTCCGGGAATCTTTTTCTGCGAAGTTACCGTGTCCGCTGCAATCTGCAAGTCGTGCCTTATGAACAATCTTCCTTTTCCTCAGAAAAGAGTATTCTTCATGTCAGACTTGCCTGTTTTGCATCAGCCACACTTCGGAAAGCAGAAAAATCTTCCCGATCACTTGGCCGAAAGGCTTCAAAGTTAGGGAAATAAAAGCTTTCAAGCAACATGGAAAAAGTCAAGGTTTACATCAAGGGTCAAGAGGACAAGGAACTATATAGTTTCCTCCGCTATTATCCTATGCGCATTAAGAACATAGGCATCGAGGATATTTTTTCGCGTCAGATGGTCTATGACTTCAAATCCGGACTCCTTCAGCAGAGCATCGCAAAGTGTGTTGCCAAGGAACTTGTTAGGATATACGGACGTAAGGTGAAGAATGTGGTTTTCTCCTGCATTCCTGCAAGCAGCCAAGAGAAGAACGAGATACGCAACAAGGCATTTTCAGCCCTTGTATGTCAGTTTTCGGGTGCCATTGACGGCTATTCCCATGTTAAGGTATTGGGAGAGCGCACCTCAGTCCATGGAACGAAAGTCAAGAAAGAAATCCGTGAGCAGCGCATGAACGAGCAGAACTCCATCGAGGTTGATGCGCCATTCTTCTTTGGCAAGAATGTGTGTATATGGGATGACATCGTAACCACCGGCACCTCATTCTGCTATTTCACCTCTCAGCTTGAAAAGGTTGGGGCGCACGTAACCAACGGATTCTTTCTCGGAAAGACATCATACAAATACAGACCACAATCATAAAAGTTACAATATGGAACAAACAAGATTCAGTAAGGCTGTCTCGGCAGCATTCACAGGACATCGATCCTGTCAGTATTCAATGAGGGACTGCATTAAGGCACGTCTCAGAGACTCTATTACCAAGGCTTATGAGCATGGCATCCGTAATTACATCAGCGGCTTTGCCATCGGCTTTGATATGCTTGCGGCAGAGGTTGTCGTATCTATGAAGGTTGACTTCCCAGATATTACTCTGACTGCTGCAATCCCGTTCAATGGGCAGTCCATGCGTTACTCGCCTACAGACAAGCTCCGCTATGAACGGCTGATGAACCAGGCCGACGAGGTGATAGTGCTCAGTGAGAGCTACTACACTCGTTGCTACCTTGAACGGGACGAGTTCATGGTTGACCACTCTAATCTTCTGATAGCGTACTATGATGGTCGGGAGAAGGGTGGAACCTACTACACGGTGAAGAAGGCCACGAACCAGGGAGTCCGGGTGGTCAATCTCTTTTGAGTATTAACTAAACACATTGCGTATGAATGATATAACGGCAATCATCATCATCCCCATCGTATTCCGAATGTTTTTCGCCATTCTTGGAGGCTGGTGGAGAGGTGACAGGAGAAGTGATTTCCGCAGGGACAGGTGAGTATTTTTTCTTGGCAGAGTGCTATTTATGGTACTCATGGAAAACCCTTCGGAAAACAAGAGCTAAAAATAATCGCAAACCGAAGTTAAATAGTTTTGAGGGATGGTATTTTTTTGAATAATATTACCGTATTACTTGAAATAAGACTTAACTTTGTGGATGCATTATGGTAGCAGGTAACAGTATTTGAATTAAAATTTATCAGTATGAATAAGACAAAAATAATATCTGTAGCAAATCACAAGGGTGGAGTAGGAAAGACCACCACGGTAACAAGTGTAGGTGTGGGCCTGGCACGTATGGGATTCAAGGTTCTTCTGGTTGACCTTGACGCTCAGGCGAACCTGACGAGCAGCCTTCTGGAAGAGGAACCGCCCATGACTCTCTATGACACACTCATAGAAGGACATGAATTGAGTATAGTCCATGTCATGGAGAATGTTGACATCATCCCTTCGAGTCTTGATTTATCATCGGCTGAACTGGAGTTGTCCTCCAAGATGGATCGGGAGTATATCCTCCTTGAACTGCTTGAAGAGGTGAAACGGGAGTATGACTATATTATCATAGACTGTCCTCCATCACTTGGACTTCTTACCATCAACGCCCTGGTGGCATCGACAGACCTGTATATCCCCATGACTGCCGAAGTACTGCCGACACGAGGTATGAATACACTCATACGGAGTATAGAAATGGTGAAGAAACGTGCCAATAAGGAGCTGAAGCTTTCTGGTATCATCTTCACTCGTTGGCATGGCAGGAACCTCAATAAGGCTCTGGAGAACCAACTGAGGAAACAGTTCGGCAATATCATCTTTGAGACGAAGATTCGCGAGAATATCTCAGTGGCAGAAGCACCTCTTTCTTCTACTGACATCTATACCTATAATCCCAAGTGTAACGGTGCAAAGGACTATGGTTCATTGGTTGAGGAGATTATCAAAAGAGGCTGATTCTGAGTGTGTTAATCATAGTAATATTATTATTAGTAATACTATTTCAAGTAATATACAATGGCAAAGAAGAACTTTGAAAAAGGGCTTGAAAAGCTGTTCTCAAATGTACAGTCATCTGAGCCGACAGAAGAAAAAGAAGAAGCTCCAGTGAAAGATGAATCTGCCGCTGACGAGCAGAACAATAGTAGGAGAGGTCGCCCGGCTTTACATAATAAAGTTATCAGATTCTGCACGATGGCAGATGATGACAAGGTTACAAAGATTAGGACGATAGCCGCCAGAGAGGGAATAGCAATCAAGGATTTGATGAATCTGGCTTTCGATAAGATCATCAATGAGTATGAAAAGAAGTATGGTGTAGTTAGGCTTCCGAAAGTCAAGAAAGGTGGCGATGTTTCCAAGGTCTTTGACCTTTCCTAATCTTCGGGGAATCTCAGTAAATGAGGTTCCCTTCTTCTTTCATAGGTAGAACACGAACTTTGTTCCCCTTGAACCTTCTCCGTCGTAATCAGATGCTATGGGGAACTGGCAGCATAGGTCACTAATAGCTTCCTCTTCGAGTGAAACTGTCAGTTCAAGAACGATAGCACTACGCCTTTCGTTATAGGTAAGATTCCAGATACACTCGCCCAGAACGGCATTGACTACCGTTCTAATCTCGTCCTGAGTGCGCCAAATGGAATCGAAGTCTTTCATAGATTCTTTATCACCTTGCACGGATTTCCTGCTGCAACAGTATTTGACGGAATATCACCTACTACGACGGAGCCGGCTCCTATGGTGACATTATCACCGATGGTTACTCCTGGAAGTATGGTCACGCTACCTCCAATCCATACATTATGGCCAATGGTGACAGGCTTCGCCCATTCCTGACGGCTGTTGCGCTCCACAGGGTCTGTACTATGGCAGGCCGTGTAGATGCTGACATTTGGACCGATAAAACAGTCATCACCAATGGTGACACTGGCTTCATCGAGGACGGTGAAGTTGAAGTTGGCAAAGAACCGTTTGCCTATGCTTATCTGTTTGCCATAATCGCAGCGGAACGGCTGGTTGATAAGAAACTCGTCATCAGCCGCATGACCAAGCAAGCCCTTCAGTATTTCCTTCATCCGTAGGGTTTCAGTCGGACGCAGTGAGTTGTATTCATAAAGAACCTCTCTTGTTGCCATTAACTCTTCTATCAATTCTGGGTCAACGGCTGAGTAAATCTCGCCTGCCAGCATTTTCTCTTTTTCTGTCATATACTACGCTGCTTTATAAGTTCAATAGCTTCTTTTCCTGTCAGATGCTCAATGTCGAAACGGATCATCTGCATACGGGAAAGGCCGCTCTCTATCTCCCTTTTCAAGCTTTCATCGTCATTCGGATTATAGCGGTTGCCCAGCATACGGGCCATTTCCAATTTTTCCGTTTCATCCTCGATGATGTGGATTCTGCCGAAGGCTATCACGCTACGGAAGAAGGTTGTGTATTTCTCAGGCTGAACATCATCCTTGTCTATGACACAGAAAGATGCCTTATCACACTTACGGATGGCATCCACCTTATGGCCAGCCAAAGCACTGTGGAAATACAACTTTCGCTCATGATAGACATAGCTGATAGGAACGGCATACGGATAATCATTATCACCCAGCAGTGCTAATGTACCTGCTGTTGCGTTCTGCAAAATGCCAATACTCTCTTCTTCAGAGAGCTGTTGGCGTTTGCGCCTCATTTCACGAAACTCACTCATAGCTCTTCCAAATAGTTTATCTTCTTTTCTGTCTTCTCAGCGTATGCTATCTCGCGTCTGGTACTATCGCCGATATAACCACCCACATTGATAACGAAGATTTCATCAGCAAGATCGATCTTTCTAAGGTGCATGTCATCAAGCATTTCCTTCGTGCCTGGTTTCCATACCTCATTGTCGCCGGAATGTCCGAACAGACCTACGCTGATGACTATACAACCATCCAGTGTCAGTCGTTTTTGAACTTCCAAAAACTGCTCTTTGAACCGTGTGCTTCCGCAGAGCGTGACTATCTTGTATTTTTGTATCATAATTAAATTTCTGTTATATTTACAATCATCCTAAGCTGTATCTTCTTACCGTCAGTCATTACTAATGTATGCTCATACTCATCGATGCGCTTTACATGACCTGTATAGGACTGATAGGAGCCCCCTTCCTTATGTTCGTCTGGCACGAAATACTCGATGGTAACAGATGGTTGTTTTGAAGGCTTGGATAATAGCAGTTTCATCTTACGGTTCAGCTCTTCATTACCAGATTCTCCCAAGTCTATCCAGTCATCAGTCACACGGTTTGATTCCTGAATGGCAGCATCATAGCCTGTCAATGCAGCAAAAGGTGCAAACTGGGCTGCCCGGTTCCACATCGACATCCTTGGGTGATGCTTTGGCTCGTAATGTGGGAGATTGATAATATCATCGTAATCGTGAGTCATGCCTTATGTCCTCCTATCTAATGATTTTAGCTTTCTGTAGGTTGGTCATATCGTTCCAGAATTCGGACTGTTCTTCTTCGCCATATTGCTCTGAGGACATTTCTGCAAGAATCGCATCGAGAAGCTGGATTTTCGTTATCTGAAGGTCGGGATCGACATCGATCTGATAGGTCACTATATCTCCCAGTGAACCTATATGAACATTGTAAACAACGACATTACCATCCTTTACCCTTACCTCAATATGCCTGCCGGAACCGTATTCAGGCTTTACCTTCAACAGTTCCTGGTAGAGTGGGTAGTCCGTATATTCATCGGCACTTACGGATGATAATAACTCTTTTAGCGTCATATCTTATCGATATTCTATTTCGTGTGCAAAGGTACAAAAAATAAGGTGAAAAGTCGCCCACATTACCAAAAACAGACTGATTTTGATAATATAATCACTTTTTTTCGTAATTTTGTACCCAATTTGGAATTGTATAGGATTAACAGATAATGATAAAAGACTGCACATCAGTAGAACAAGGCCGTATGTTGGTGGCGTTAGGTATTTCGTCATCAACAGCAGACAAATGTTGGATAGCAATGGAAAGCGGTAAGGATGAACCTGCTCTATACCCGTTGTCACTGGAACAAGCAAGAGAGAATAGAATGACTGCAGACCGTTTCCTGACAGACATAGCAAAGAAGAGTAAGCCGGACGCTTTAACCCCTGCCTGGTCTCTGACTGCGCTTCTGGATCTGCTTCCTTCAGAGATCGAGAATGGGAGCAGAACGTATTCGTTCAAGATGAATAAGGTTGGCGATGAATACCAGATATGCTATTCAGATGAAGACTCCCAAAACCTGTATTCAATATTAGAGGACACTCCCGTAAATGCTGCCTTCAAAATGCTCTGCCTGTTGAACGATATAAAGGACTATAATTAACAGATGATGTCACCAGTTCTGCCGATAGTGAGTTTAAGCATGGCAGAATCCCTGAAGAAACTGGGATTCTCTGATGTGACTCCATTCTGTTATAACGATGTTGATTTGACCGAATATCAGGAGGATCTTCTTCTTGCTCCATCGCTTCAGGAGGTTCAGGCTTGGATAGGCAGACGTAAGAGACTGGATGTACTGGTGTATCGTGAGGTGTTCTTCAGTGAGGTCGGCAAGTTCTATGCAGTCATCATCAACCGTAAAGACGGCACGATGCGAGAGACAGCCAAATGCCCGACGTACAATCAGGCTCTCGAAACTGGTCTGAAAGTGGCCATCAATTTCCTGAGAAAGAAGAAAAGACGCAGAAAAAGATAGTATTATTCCTTCAGTTCAATCGTTTCTCCTTCTTTGCCGATTTCCCAGAAAGGAATGTTCTTTTCATCCGTAAATTCTTTCATGCGCCAAGAGGATTCAAAGCCTGTAGTGAAGTGCATAGGGACGAACAGCCCGACCTTGAACCGTTCGATGAACTGACGGCCACCAAGGGTATAGCCGTTGCCGACACGTCCATCTATGGGGAACATTACCACATCGAAACTGTCGGCAACCTTGCGGATGTCCTTCAGTTCGCCAAGAAATTGCTTCTCGTGAGCTATCGGATTGAACGTCTCTTCCATCTCAAAACTGTATCGCTCCTGATCAGGATTGTCGTCCGTCAGGAACTTGGCATACCAGTTGTTCAGGTCGCCCGCATGGAAGATACGTTTACCCTCAGTCTCTACAATCCACGAAACACCGCTATCTGTACTGCCCAATGCCCATACGGATATGCTATCGTCCGACCATGTGCCTCCCTTGGCCAACCACACGTCAGCATCTTCTTTGCTTGCTCTCCGATGTTTGTAGATGTCCTTGGAGAGAATGTAGATGATATTCGGTTTCTGCTTCTTCCACTCAAAGATTTCCTTCGTAAAGTGGTCTTCGTGAAAGTGGCTGGAGAAGACATACATGGGTTTCTCGCTCCGCAGCACGCCATCCATCACACCACTTGGATCCATCCAGTAGTCGAATACCAGGATGGACTGCTCCGCTTCGAGCACAAAGCCGCTATGGAAGATGTAGGTCAGTGTCATCTTCTTATATTAGTTCAAGCGAAAGATATTTAAGTAATGATGCAACCATGAGAGACTGCATCATTTCATTGTTCCGTAACAAATGGCGGACTTCTTCACGAGTGAGTAGATGGACTTCCAATTCTTCCGTCGCATCAAGATGCTGCTCAGATGTTTTCTCAACTCCTGTTGCCAGAAAACAATGTGTCAGGTTTGTCATTGTACCCGGATTTGCCGAGAGAACTATTAGTTTCTTCCATTCACCACCTGCATAGCCAGTTTCTTCTTCCAATTCACGTTGGGCTGCTTCAAGCGGTGTTTCACCTTCTTCCATTACGCCACACGGAAGCTCATAGCAAGTACAGCCTAATGCATGGCGATACTGCCGTTCCATAACGAAGTGGCCGTCCTTAGTGATAGCGATAACATTGACCCAATCTGGGTATTCCAACACATAATATTCTGGAATCTCTCTTCCGTCAGGCAACAGCAAATGGTCGCGCCGTGCTGTCAGCCAAGGTCTTTTGATTAGATACTCAGAATCTAAGACCTTCCATGTTTTACTATAATCAATATTCTTCATATCAGTTCATCTGTGTTACAGCATCTTTTCAAGTATCTCCACAGCTTTGGTGATGTCCTCCTGAAACCGCTTGTGGTCGCGGAGGAAGTCAGCCCTGCCACCACTGATGGCATCATACAGTTCCTGGCTCATGTCATTTGCATAGTCGGAAATGGCCAACTCTATGTCATCCTTCTGCCAGTCGAGCGTGGAATGAACATAGATGCGCTGCTTCTGATGAAGGAAACTGTAGGCGGTCTCGATACTATCCTTTGTTATCATTTTGTTACTTTATCATATCCTATCGGACGGAATTGGCGTTGTTTCTCACTATACACAAATCCGTGTCCGTAAAGGTAATTCTTTATCTCTTTCGGCTCCGTGCCGAAGTTATAGCACAGTGATTCCAGCGTGTCAAACTCCTCGTCTCTCAGGAGCATATTCACGCTCGAAACCAGTATGGCAGGATCTTTCG
>JAEEGH010027121.1_pt1 | contig 11359 bp, 6 predicted proteins | sample 9134181 | NCBI WGS metagenome assembly JAEEGH01 (sample SAMN16246544, study PRJNA631951) | gut metagenome | biome: gut microbiome; feature: rumen; material: DP-attached | host: Bos | place: Iran: Karaj | collected 2018-10 | reverse complement strand
ATGCTCACGCGGCCCTCGAAGGTCTCGCCCGGATAGGCGTCGATGGAAATCGAGCTGATGGTCATTCCGACCTTGACCGACTTGTAATACTGCTCGTTCACGTCAAGCAGGATCTTGACCGGCGTAATCTTCTCGACGACGAGCACCGGAGTTGCGCCGTTGTAGAGGTCGCCCGCATCGTAGTTGCGTGCCGTGACGATACCGTCGCTCGGAGCAAGCAGGCGCGTATTCTCGACGAGGTTCTCATACTGACGCTCGGAAATCTCCAGGCTGGCCTTGGCATTCTCGTACGTTGACTTGGCCACACCGCCAATCTTGTAGAGCTCCTCCGTGCGGGCGAAGTCGAGGCGCTGCTGGGCCAACGAGGTCTCCTTCTGGGCCAATGAATTGTCGTCAAGTTCGACGAGCAGGTCGCCCTTGCTCACGTAGCGTCCCACCTCGGTGTAGATCTTGCGAATACGGGCAGGCTGCTGCGGTGCGATGTTGTTGGTCACGTCAGCCTGGACATTGGCCGTAAACTCGACCAACTGCTCGACGTCGCGCGCGCCGACCTGCTTGACCTTGACGTTGACGGCCTCCTGCACCTCGTCGGTCTTGAAGGTGACAGGCGTCTCTTTGTTGCTGAAGCAGCTGCTCAACGTGAGGGCTGCGGTAACGGAAACGAAAATAAATGACTTTTTCATATTGCGTTTTGTTAATTATTTGTCGGTGATGGTTTTGCCCAATGTCTCTTCAAGCGAGGCCTGGGCGGTTACGAAGTCGAAGATTGACTGCACGTACTGCAAGCGGGTCTGCTGCAACGAAGTGGCGCTGGAGTTGAGTTCCAACTGCGTGCCTGTACCGATTTCGTAGCGCTTGGCGCTGATCTCGTACGTACGTTCGCTGGCATAGACCGACGACTTGTTCGACACAACCTGCTCGGCCGCCGTCTCGATGCTGTTGAGCGACGAACGGACTGACATCTCCAACTGACGCTTGATGTATTCCTGCTGCTGTTCCAGATTTTCGATGTTCAGTTTGTTCTGCTTGGTCTTCATCAGTTTTGTGCCGCCGTCGAAGATTGTCCAGTTCAGGGCCAATGTAATCGATGAATTCATATTATAGCCAGTCATCAAGAAACTGCGACCCAACGAATATTGAAGAGCAACAGTCGGAATATAGCCCAACTTATTAAGCCGCTCGGACAACACCAGCTGGCGTTTCTGAATGTCTATCTGAATCAACGATGAATTGTTGTCGATCCCGTTGTCCTCCTTCAACACCATCAAATCGCTGAACAGTTTTTCCTCGTAGTCTTTCAAGTGACCCTCAAAGCGGATTGGCTCGTTCACATCGACGCCCATCAGCACCTTGAGCTGCATTTCGGCCAATTTCAGCGTATTCTGCATCGAAAGGAGATTCGGCTCAATGGATACCTTCTGCACATAGGCAGACAGTGTATCATATTCGGCCACCATGCCACAGTTGAACGAGTTGCGGGCCAAGGCCAGATTCTCATCGGCCAACTTATAAGAAGCTCGAAGCACCTCGTAACTATCACGAGCATAAAGCAGCTGATAAAACGCCTTTTTCACAGTTGAAATTGTGCTGATTTTGCTGCTACGAGCTTGTTCTATGGCCAATTCGACGCTTGATTGACTGATTTTGATTGCTTCCCAGGCCTGTGGAACGACAAGGGGTAGAGTGACAGTTCCTGTCCAACTGAACGAATTCTTACGTCCCATTTTAAAGCCCTTTCCAGCCTGTGCCATTGCGGCAGAATCCGCAGGCGTCATGGCTGCCATAGCCGCAGAATCCATTGCCAATGCTGATGCAGCCGATGCACCGCCGAAATTGACAGTCGGAATTGACAGGTTCCTGATTCCGGCCAATGTGAAATCGACCGTCGGAAACAGACCCGTGATTGTCTCCTTCTTGGCATACTTCTTGATCTCGATGGTGCGGTTGGCCACCTGGATGTCGGGATTGTCGCTCAGGGCGACCTCAAGCACCTTGTCCAGGTTCATGCTGATGCTGTCGTTGGCCAATGCCCCTTGTGCGGGGAACAGACCGCAGGCGGACAGCGCAAGAACGCGCGACAGTGCCTTGAAACTTCTTCTCATTTTCAACTTATAATTTTTTGATTGTTATTGACACAGACCTTAATCGGCACAACCTTGTGGGGCAGCTTCCGATTTTGCCGGCGCAAAGATATACACTATTTAAACACGCGCAAAAAGCGATTCAATAAAGCGGAAGACATTATCAACGAAAAAAGCGCCATTGGCCACGATTTAAGATTTTTTAAGACTTTATTGCAAGTCAATTGAGCAAAAATGGCTATCTTTGCGCCCATGCGAAAACCATCGGCCATACTGTCACTCCTGCAGCGCTACTCGACGCTGTTCTCGTGGATTGCTATCTACGTGACGTTCTATCTCGCCTCGCTGTCCCACCAGACGCCGCTCGTGTCGTGGATTCTGACCAATTCGACCTTCGTGCCCATGCTCGTCATCTGGGCCATCATCCACTATTATCTTGCGCCACGTATGCTGCACAAGCGGCGCGCGACGTTCTATGTGCTCTCGCTCGTCATCGTGCTGCTCATCTCGGGCGTGGCTTCGAAGGCCGACATGATGCTCGTCACCCGCCTGCGCGAGGAGAAGCTGCTGCATTTTTCGGCCGATGTCGAGGCGGCCATCAAGCGCGGCGAGAACCTGCAGATCTACCATCAGGCCAAGTTCATCATCCTGCTGCTCAGCACGATGGCCGTCACCACCATCTCGTGGCTATTGGACGAACGCAAGCGGCTGAACCGGATGCAGCGCGAGCACCGCGCCCGTCTGGAGCTGAAGTACCTGCGCGCACAGATCAACCCGCACTTCCTCTTCAATGCCTTGAACTGCATCTACGCGCTCACACTGTCGCAGGACGAGAAGGCGCCCGAGGCCGTGATGAAGCTGAGCGAGATGATGCGCTACGTCAACGACGACTGCCACGCCGACAGGGTCACGCTCCAGAAGGAGATCTCCTATGTGCGCAACTACATCGACTTCCAGCTCATCCGCATGGAGCGGCAGCCGGACATCACGTTCGAATGTGACGTGGCCGATGCATTGGCCCCAATCCCTCCAATGATTTTCCAGCCGATGGTCGAGAACTGCTTCAAGCACAGCCAGATAGTCTGCAATCCGGACGGCTTCATCCACATCTCCCTGCACCAGGATGGGAACCGGCTCTCCTTTGTGGCCGAGAACTCGAAACCGACCCTGCCGAAGCTGGGTGAAGACCGCGAACGCACGGGCATCGGCCTCCAGAATGTCGAGCAGCGCCTCCACCTGATGTACGGCGAGAACGCTACACTCACGACCCAAGAAACCGACACGAAATACCGCATCGAACTATGTATAAAGTCCTGATTGTTGACGATGAATTTCTGGCCCGGAAGCTGCTCCAGGGCTATGTTGAGAAGATTCCCGAACTGGAGATTGCGGGGACGGCGGCCAATGCATTCGAGGCGTTCAAGGCCATCAAGGAGCAGGCCGTTGACATCCTGCTGCTCGACATCCACATGCCCGACCTGAACGGCCTGGACTTCGCCCGCACGTGCCACGACATCCCGGCCATCATCTTCACCACGGCCTATTCGGAATATGCGCTGGAGAGCTACGAGGTCTCGGCCGTCGATTACCTGCTGAAGCCCATCGCCCTGCCGCGCTTCGAGGAGGCCATCCAGAAGGCCATCAGCAAGGTCCAGCTCTTGAGGGGTGCGGCCAATGCCCCATCGGCCACAGACGAAGCCACAACGCCGCCTGATGCGGACGCAACGCCATCGGCCAACAACACAGCCACCACGACGACGACCCCGACGAAGGGCGAGGGAAAGACATTGGCCAATGCCCCGGCCGACCTGAACGAGGGGAAGGACTTCATGCTCGTCAAGGCGGACTACAAGCTGTACAAAATCAACTATGCCGACCTGCTCTACATCGAGGGCCAGCACGAATATGTGTCGTTCCACACGCGCGACAAACGCATCACGGCGCTCTATGCACTGAAGACGCTCGAGGAGATGCTGCCGGCCGACAAGTTCATCCGCGTCCACAAGAGCTATATCGTCGCCATCGGGCTGATTCAGGAGATCGAGCAGCTCTCCATCACCGTGGCGGGCGTGAAGATTCCCGTGGGCGGCAACTACCGCGACGCGCTGATGAAGAAGCTGGGCGCCGTGTAAATCAACAGTTTACGCTGAAAAACAAAAAGTTTCGCAAGTCCGTCTCTCGGGCTTGCGAAACTTTTCTTTTTCCGAATGGCATTGGCCATTGTCCATCAATCGTCGGGCAGCAGGTCGTCCTGCGACATCTCGACAGATGAATCGTCATCGGCCACAACCGGAACATCATCGACCACATCGTGATCGTTGATCTTGCACGAGATGCCCTCCAGACTGCGCACGTATTCGACCAGGCCCGTCGTGACGCGCACCTTGCGGCCACGGCAGAAGAGCCGCACGTGGTAGTTCTTGATGGCGTTGCACACCTCGAAATAGAGCGACGTCGAGGGCTCTTTGGTGCCTTCTGTCTTGGCCGATGCCTCGACTATCTCCGACTGGAGCATCTGGACATTGTCCGACGAAAGTTTCTGGCTGTCAACCACGACTGTGAAGTCTTCAATCAGGCGGTCGGCCACCTCGTTGAGCAACTCGATCTTGAGGATGTTGAACTCGAGGTCGCATATGTTTTTGGGCGGTGTGCGCAGGTACGGCGACGGCAGATATTTGGCATGAATGAGCAGGTAGAGTCCCTCTTTGCCATAACCGCTGAAGGCTGGGAAATTCTTGCCGAAGAACGCGAACTCATGCTTGCCGCTGTAGTCCTCGACCGTAAGGAAACCGCAAGGTGACCCACTCTTCGAGATGGCTTCGCGCCACCCCGTGACGAGGCCGCCGCACACGATTTCTCGCTTCTGGAAACGGTCGATGCGGGCCATTTCGTCGGCCGAGAGCGACTTGAGCAGAGCTTCACGTTCTTCTTTCTTGTATGGAATCCTTGGTATCGACTCCAGCTCGGCCATCGTGGTGTTGCAGGCATATTTGAGCTGGAACTTGTAGTCGTCCAACGGATGTGCTGAAAGATAGAGGCCGACGTACTACTTCTCGCGGTTGAGGCGCATCAGCGTGCTCTCCGGCTCACACTCGGGGAAGACGGGGCGGGCGATGCAGATTTCGCTGTCAGCCAAGTCGCCGAACAGGCTGTTTTCGTTGCTCTGCTTGTCGCTCTGATACTTCTGGCCGTAGCTCACCAGCACGTCGAGGAAGGAACGGCCGGACGGCAGCATGACCACATACTGTTCGCGGCGGGCGTTTCCGAGGCTGTCCAATGCGCCGCTGTGGACGAGCGATTCGAGCGCCTTGCGGTTGGCCGTACCGAGGTCGATGCGCTCCAGCAGGTCGTAGATGTCCTTGTAGGGGCCGTTCTTCTTGCGTTCGTTCACAATCATATCGGCCGCACCCTCACCGAAGCCCTTGATGCCGGCCAATCCGAAGCGCACGGCACCCTCCTTATCGACGCTGTAGCGTTGGCGCGACAGGTTCACGTCGGGGCCCTTCACTTCGAGGCCCATCGCACGACATTCGTCCATCTGCTTGCCCAGTTCCTTCACGTCGTTGAGCGAACGCGACAGCACGGCAGCCATATATTCGGCCGGATAGTGCGCCTTCAGGTAGGCCGTCTGATAGGCCACCCACGCGTAGCACACGGCATGCGACTTGTTGAAGGCGTAGGAGGCAAAGGCTTCCCACTTCTTCCAGATGGCGTCGAGCACCTTCGGGTCGTGGCCGTTCTTCTGGCCGCCCTCGATGAACATCGGCTTCATTGCATCGACGATGTCCTTCTTCTTCTTACCCATCGCCTTACGCAGCGCATCGGACTGTCCACGGGTGAAATTGGCCAACAATCGCGACAAGAGCATGACCTGCTCCTGATAGACCGTGATGCCGTAGGTGTCCTTCAGATACTTCTCCATGATGGGGATGTCATAGACGATAGGCTCCTCGCCATGCTTGCGGCGGATGAAGTCGGGGATGTACTCCAACGGACCAGGACGATAGAGCGCGTTCATGGCCACGATGTCGCTGAAACAGTCCGGCTTCAGGTCCTTCAGATACTTCTGCATGCCGGGCGATTCGAACTGGAACGTGCCCACCGTACGGCCCGAGGCGAAAAGCTCGTAGGTCTTCTTGTCGTCAATCGGGATATGGTCGATGTCAATCTCCAGGCCCGTGGTCTCCTTGATGTTGTCCAATGCCTCGTTGATGATGCCCAACGTCTTCAGGCCGAGGAAGTCCATCTTGATGAGGCCGGTCGATTCGATGACGTGGCCATCATACTGTGTTACAAGCAGTTTCGTTCCGTGATCATCGACGACTGAAACCGGCACGACGGTGTCAATCGGGTCTCGGCCGATGATCATGCCGCACGCATGGACGCCGGTGCCGCGCACGTTGCCTTCGAGCATCTGACCGAGGCGCATCACGTTGCGGATGGCCGGGTCCGGACTGTCGCAGGCCTCCTTCAACTCCGGCACAACCTTGATGCAGTTCTTCAGGTTGCACTTCAGGGCCTTGCCGTTCTCTTCTGGCATACGGTCGGGCACAAGGCCGGCCAGATGATTGGCGATAGGGATTGGCACCTTCTCTACGCGGGCCATATCCTTGATTACCATCTTGGTGGCCATCGTGCCATAGGTGATGATGTGCGACACGCGGTCGGCTCCGTACTTGTTCTGCACCCACTCGATGACGCGCGGTCGGCCATCGTCGTCGAAGTCGGTATCGATATCTGGCAACGAAATACGGTCGGGATTCAGGAAACGTTCGAACAGCAGGTCGTACTTGATCGGGTCAATCTTGGTGATGCCCAGGCAATAGGCCACGGCCGAACCCGCAGCCGAACCACGTCCAGGGCCGACCGAGACGCCCAACTCCTCGCGGCAGGCGCGGATGAAGTCGGACACAATCAGGAAGTAGCCCGGGAAGCCCATCGTCTTCATGATGTGCAGCTCGAACTTGATGCGCTCCCACACGTCGGGACGCAGGGCGGCGACAATCTCGTCGTCGGTCATCTCATTGGCCATCGGGTCACCCTCGTAGCCGTATTCGGGAATCAGATAGTGGTTGTCGCGCGCGCCACGCAGGGTGAGGTGACGCAGGTAATCGGCCTCGAACTTGATACGCACCACCTTGTTCAGGTCACCGCCACCCAGTTTCTTGAACTTCTTTTCGGCCTCCTCCTCGCTCAGGACGACGTTGCCGTTCTCGTCGCGCGTCATCTCGTCAAAGAGCATTTCGCGGGTGAACCGCTGCCGATATTCCTCCTCCGAACCGAACGATGCCGGAATCTCGAAGTTCGGCATGATTGGGTCGTTCTCGATGTTGTAATATTCGTCGCACTTATCGACAATTTCTATCGTATTGCGCAGAGCCTCAGGCACATCGGCAAAAAGCTCGTTCATCTCGGCCGTCGTCTTGAACCACTCCTGCTTGGTGTAGCGCATTCGGGTCGGGTCGTCCAGGTCCTTGCCCGTGTTCATGCAGATGAGGTGGTCGTGCGCCTCGCCGTTCTCCTCGTCGACGAAATGGACGTCATTGGTGCAGATGAGCTTGATGCCGTGCTTCTTCGACATCTCGATGAGGAACTCGTTGTACGGCTTCTGCTTCTCGTAGCACTCTGGATTGTAGAGCGGATCCTTCGAGATGTGGCGCTGCATCTCCAAATAGTAGTCGTCGCCAAAGAGATTCTTGTGCCACAGGATAGCCTCCTCGGCCGCTGCAATGTCGCCCGACTCAAACTTCTTGGCCACCTCGCCACCGATGCACGCCGAACAGCAGATCAGGTTCTCGTGATACTTCTCCAGCACCTCATGGTCGATACGCGGACGCATGTAGAAGCCATCGACCCAGCCGATGGAGACCGCCTTGATAAGGTTCTGATAGCCGGCCTTGTTCTTGGCCAACAGGATAAGGTGCCAACCCGAACTGTCCTGCTTGCCCTCCTTCTTGTCCAACGAGCGGCGCGCCACATAGACCTCACATCCGAAAATCGGCTTGATGGGCGGCAGTCCGTCCGCCTTGCGCTTCTTGTTGTTGCCCTTGGCCAAGTCAAAGAACTCCTTGATTCCGAACATATTGCCGTGGTCTGTGATGGCGAATCCGGGCATATTGTCGGCCGCAGCCTTATCCCAGAGCCGCGCAATCTTGCACTGCCCGTCGAGCAGCGAATATTCAGTGTGAACGTGAAGGTGTGCAAATGGTTCCATTTATTTATTAGAGCGAAAAAGAAATTTAAAAGGTGTAATTATTTTGGCCAATGGTGTTCCGTCACTCCACCGTCAGATAATCGAATTCGAGCGGCACGTCGGTCTTGAGCACGAGCGTGTAGCTGCCGGCATTGATCATGCTGCCTGTCGTGGTGCTGACCGGCTTCCATTTGGCCGGCGTGACGGGGAAGGCCAATGTGCCTTGCGCGATGACGCGATTGTCTGCATTGCTGCGCAGTTCCCAGCGCGAACCGACCGCATCGCCCGTCACGTTCTTGTAGCGGAAACGGAGCACATATTCGTGCGCCAGACCGGTCGAGAAGCCGAACCGCACTGTGCCATCGGCCGCAACCTCAGCCTGCGCCCTGGTCTCCTGGTTCTGGTTGGCGTCGTAGGTCGGGAAATAGCCCTTCGGGGTGACGGCCAATGTCATCGTGTCGAGCGCAGCCCACGTCAGCCCTGCACTGTATGGATAGCCCTTCTCCTGGCCGATGGCGGGCAACGACATACCCTCAGCCACGGCCGACGGCGTCGAAATGGCGATGGCGCACACGACGGCCTGTCCGCACTCGACCCTCGGGAAACTGATTTCCAGATAGTCACGGTCGCCGCTCGATGCGTTCAACGTGGTGCGCACCAATCGGTTACGACCTTGACTTACGGCCGCTACGTCGATATTCTTGGCCAATGTCACTCCGTTGACGGCGATGTCGAAAAGGCGCGCATCGGTCATGGCCAACCACGGTTCGATGGCGTAGATTTCGACGTTGTACGGCCGCTGCGGCTCGACCGGGAAGCGGAATTTCAGTTCGTGACGGCCCCAGCGGAAAGTGCGTGCGATGGCTTGGTCGGCCAATGGCAGGAGCTGCGGCAATCCGGTCGGGAAGGCGACGCTTACAGGGCTGTCGGCCACTCCCTGCGAGGCGAGGACGGGACAGAGGCTGTCGGCCGCAAACGACTCACGCTGCGCCCACGAATGCGAGAAACGGGTGTCGTCGCCCATCCAGAGCTGCCCCCACGTGTCGGTCACGCTGTCGCCGCCGCAGTTGTAGCGGTAGAGGTAGGTCATGTCGGGAATGCCGCGCAAAAGCAGCGCAGAGCTGTCATTATCAACGGTTTGGCCGATGCTGTCGCGTAGCAGGGTGCGGGCGAATGCCGTCGGCTGCCCCCAGTTGGTGAACAGACCCTTGTAGTTGAACGGGCCGACCTTGTCGATCAGGCGCAGAGCCTCGTCGGGCTGGTAGCGGCCGGGGTTGTCGTGCGAATACATCAGCCAGAGATATTGGCCGCACACACTATCGCGCACCGACCAAGCCTGCAACATCTTGCTCTTGAGCAGCATCGAGAACTTCTCTTCGCTGTGCGGTGCCTTCGGGTTGAACACGGTCAACGTGTCATGCAGGCCGATGGTTCTCCACGCGCCATATTCGCCGTTCAGCAGCTGGTTGTCCTGCTTCAGCTCGGTCGCGTAGTTCTCAAGCTTGCCGCCATAGGTGCCGCTCCAGTTCTGCACGACGTTCCAGTCGGTGCCCGTTCCGCCGTTGCAGGTGGTCACAAGACGGCCGCTGTTGGGGTCAAGTTCCTTGATGATGGCCGTACACTCCGCTGCAAAATCGGTCGGCAGAGTGGACTCATTTTGCAGTCCCCACAGGACGACCGACGGCTCGTTGCGGCGCTCCTTGACCCACTGCCGCAGCAAGGTCTTGAAGTTCTCGCGGAAGGCCGGCGTGTCGTACCAGATATGTGCCGAAAATTGCACCCAGCAGACGATTCCCAGCCTGTTCCAGTTGCGTTGATAGCGCAGGTTGTGCGGCTGATGTGCATCGCGGAAAGCATTGTAGCCCAACGTCTTGACCAAGATACAGCGGTGGTCGATTTCCTTTTTGGCCAATGCATGACTATGCCCGAACGCGTGTTCGTATTCGCAGATGCCGTTCAGGAAGACCGGCTTGCCGTCAATCTTGAACTGCCGCCCCCACTCGATGTTGCGGAAGCCGTATTCGGTGGTCAGTTCGTCGCACACGCGGCGCTCGCCCAACTCGACGTCGTAGCACGAAAGCCGCGTCCGTACCTGATAGAGCACCGGATTCTTCGGCGACCAATGCACCACGGCCGAATCAATCGGGATGGCCTGACGGACGATGCCGCTGCGGCCGCGCTTGATGTCAATCTTCTGGCTTTGTTGGCCGATGACGTTGCCGCCTACGAAGGTGGCCAATGTCGTTTCCAGTTGCAGCCGGTGCGCACCCGGCTCGGCCAGATTCTCGACCTCGGTCTCGACGAAAAGCGTGTCGCACGCCGCATTGTTGCGCACATACACGCCGAACGGCTGCACGTGCAGGCCAGACAGCTCCTCGATGCTCACGCCACGGAACAGGCCCAACGGCGCACTGCCCTCGCTGAAGCCCCACTCGGTGCTGCATCCGCCGCAGACCCACGGCATGTCGGTGATGCGCGACGGATGGTGACAGATGATGCGCAAATGATGCTCCTCCGTGAACGACAACGCCTTGGACAGCGGCAGTGTGGTCACTACGCGACCTGCGGGACGACGTTGGCAGAGTGTGTCGCCGTCGAGCACCACAGTCACATAGCTGCCGGCGCCCTCGATGCGCAGCCGATGATAGACGTCGTAGGGACAATGCGGCGGCATGATGCGGAATGCGATGTCGTAGGTCGCCGTGCCGTGCAGGTTGCCGTGCAGACGCTGCCGTGCGCCGTAGTAGTCGTCGAAATTGTGCGGCAGACTGACATCATCGGCCACAATGCGACTGCCATAGCGCACCGTATCTTCGGGCACACAAACGGCACGCCATCCACTTTCGAGCGAATAGACGCGACGTACTTCATCGGCCCGAAGACCGACACACGCCGTCACAATCAGGAGGAACAGAATCTTTCTCATTTTCAGCAAAATATAAGCTATCCGAGGGTTGGAGTTTGGCCAATGGAATTAAAGAGGGAGGTAAAAAGCAACGGCTGTGCCCGACAAGATTTTAGAGACCGATTCTGTCGTCCCTTTTACTCCCTTTTTACTCCTTTTTAATTACCCTTTCACTCCCTT
>JAEEGH010027118.1_pt1 | contig 11359 bp, 8 predicted proteins | sample 9134181 | NCBI WGS metagenome assembly JAEEGH01 (sample SAMN16246544, study PRJNA631951) | gut metagenome | biome: gut microbiome; feature: rumen; material: DP-attached | host: Bos | place: Iran: Karaj | collected 2018-10 | reverse complement strand
AAAAAAACAATTGAAAGTTAAACTATAATCCATCATTTTTGTCTTGGCAAACTCCAAGACCCGCCAAAACAGTCCCTTTACCTTATATAATTCAATTTCCATGGAAAATATCTTCCTCACAGGCTTTATGGGCGTCGGCAAGACCACCGTCGCCGCCGAACTCGCGAATCTCCTCAAACGCCCCGTCGTCGATCTGGATGACTTGCTTGAAAAGGATTTCGGATGCCCCATCGCCGAATTCTTCTCCGCACATGGAGAAGCCGCCTTCCGCCAGAAGGAGACAGAACTGCTTGAAAAAGTCGCCGAAGACGACGGACTGATCGTCGCCACGGGCGGAGGCCTGCCCGTCTCCAAACACAATCGCGAAATCATGCGAGCAAGCGGGCAGATCGTCCTGCTGGACATGCCGTTCAACGCCATTGCAGACAGACTTGAGCAGAACACCGCCTCCCGCCCCAACTGGAAGTCACGCGATGACGCGAAAAAGCTTTTCGAAAGCCGCAAGGCCGCCTACCATGAATGCGATTTCGCCGTCAACGCCGCCCTTCCGCCAGAAGACGTCGCGGCGGAAATTTTACAGAAAATCAGCGGCGTGGAGCCTTTCACGGCGAATATCGACGGCGTCAAACTGCCTGTTTCGCCAACGTTCAAAGCGCCGTCCGAACTCGCGCAACTCATTGCGAAAAAACAATATTCAGCCGTCGTTTTCATTACGGACGACAACGTGGCCGCCGCCCATCTGCCCCGTTATCAAAACGCCCTCCCCGACGCCATCTCCATCGTCATCCAGGCAGGAGAGGACTCCAAGACGCTGTCGCAGGCGGAAAACGTCTACCGGCAACTGCTTCAGCTGAACATCGGACGGGACGCCTTGATCATCGCCATCGGCGGCGGTCTCGTCACGGATTTCGGCGCCTTCATCGCGGCGACCTATAAACGCGGCATCGATTTCATGCTCGTCTCCACGTCGCTTCTTGGCTGCGTCGATGCCGTCGTCGGCGGTAAGACAGCCGTCAACATCGCCCATTACAAGAATCAAGTCGGCCTGTTCGCGTTGCCGAAAGCCATCTTCTTGGATTTGGCTGCGTTAGCGACGCTTCCCGAACAACGCATCCGCGAAGGACTTGTGGAGGCCTACAAGACAGGTCTCGTCTGCGCATACAGCCTTGCGCGTTTCATCGACGAAAATCTGGAGCGATTGATCAACGGCGATCTGCCGCTCATCGCAAACATCGCCGCGAGATCTGCACATGCGAAGGCGGAAGTCGTCCATGAAGACTTCCGCGAAAAAGGCTTGCGCAAGATTCTCAATCTCGGACATACGTACGGCCACGCCGTCGAAACATGGTCGGAGGAACGGATCAGCCACGGCCTCTGCGTTGCGCAAGGCATGATCGTCGCCATGCATATCGCAATGAAACGGCACTACATCGACGCAGATTTGGCGGACAATCACATGGAAGTCATCCGTCGCCTTCGCGGCCCGTCCTTCCCTGTGCCGTCCGCAGAAGAAGCTTTCCCGCTAATGATGGCGGACAAAAAGAACACGAACGCCAAAATCACGTTCATCCTCCCGCATACAAAGGACGGCTTCAAGCTCGTGCAGGACATCACGCCCGCCGAACTGCAAGCAGCCATTGATGCGATTTGAGATGGTGTGGCGGCGGCGTCCCCGCCGTCGCGGTGTGCCCAGCCGCCGACACACCAACAAAACACTTTCTATTCATTGAATGAAAATGAATATGGTTTAAATTATCTTCTATCGTTTACCGTTCTAGAAGCCTAGATGCCTAGAATTCTAGAAAACAATCCCATCAAAGCCAAGGAGCATCGGTCATGCCGATTACGGAAATTCTTCAGAAAAACGCCACACTTTACGGAAATGACGTGGCGCTCGTCGAAATCAACCCACAGGAATTGGAAAAACATCATACCAACTGGCGGGAATATTCCCTCATCGAAGGCAGCAACATCGATTCGTTCCGTTCCGAAATGACATGGGCCGAATTCGACCAGAAGGCCAACCGTTTCGCCAATTTCCTGTTGACACGCGGCATGCCGAAAGGCGCGAAGGTCGGCATCCTCCTCATGAACTGCCTCGAATGGCTGCCCATTTATTTCGGCATCCTCAAAAGCGGCTGCATGGCCGTACCGCTGAACTTCCGCTACACGTCGGACGAAATCAAATACTGCCTTGATCTGGCGGATGTCGAAATGCTCGTATTCGGACCGGAATTTATCGGCCGCGTCGAAGCCATCTGCACACGCATTCCGAAAGTCCGCGCCCTGCTCTACGTCGGCGAAGACTGCCCGTCATTCGCCGAACCATATTATAAACTTGTCTCGTATTGTTCGAACGTAGCTCCTGATATTCCGCTGACGGATGAAGACAACGCCGCCATCTACTTCTCCTCCGGAACGACTGGTTTCCCGAAGGCCATCATCCATCCGCACCGCAGTCTCATGCATTCGTGCAAAGTCGAACAGAACCACCACGGGCAGACGCGGCAGGACAACTTCCTTTGCATCCCGCCGCTCTACCACACGGGTGCCAAAATGCATTGGTTCGGCAGTTTTCTTGTCGGCGGCAAAGCTGTATTATTAAAAGGAATCAAGCCCGAATGGATCATCCGCACCATTTCCGAAGAGCAATGCACGATCGTCTGGCTGCTCGTCCCGTGGGCGCAGGATATTCTCGACGCCATAGACCGCGGCGAAATCGTCCTTTCCAATTACAAGCTTGATCAATGGCGGCTCATGCACATTGGCGCGCAACCTGTACCGCCCAGTCTTATCAAACGTTGGAAGCAGGTCTTCCCGCATCACGACTACGACACGAACTACGGTCTCAGCGAATCCATCGGCCCGGGCGCCGTTCATCTCGGCATTGAAAACATCGACCACGTCGGTGCCATCGGCGTCGCAGGCTACGGCTGGCAGACGAAAATCGTCGATGAAAAGCATCAGCCGGTCAAACGCGGCGAAGTCGGCGAACTAGCCATCAAAGGCGATGGCGTCATGAAAGGCTATTATAAAGATGAAAAGGCCACAAGCGAAGTCCTGCAGGACGGATGGCTTTTCACGGGCGACATGGCGAAGGAGTCAGAAGACGGTTTCATCTATCTCGTTGACCGCAAGAAGGATGTGATTATCACGGGCGGCGAGAACCTCTATCCCGTCCAGATCGAAGACTTCCTCCGCAAAAACGACCACATTAAAGACGTCGCCGTCATCGGCCTGCCGGACAAACGGCTCGGCGAAATCGCCGCCGCCGTCATCGAAGTTAAACAGGGCCATACACTTACGGAACAGGAGGTCAACGACTTCTGCATGGATTTGCCGCGCTATCAGCGTCCGCGCAAGATCATCTTTGCGGAAGTTCCGCGCAATCCCACCGGTAAAATTGAAAAACCGAAGCTCCGCAAAATCTACGGGGCTGACCAACTGGTCGCACAGCAGAACGAAATCAAATAAGAGCTAAAAGCTTAAAGCTAAAAGCTTAAAGCAAATGCAATCATTATGAAATAAGGAGAAGAAACATGTTCAAAAAATTCGCCATCGCCCTTCTCGTTGTTATGGCATGCGTCCATGCGCAGGAACAGGAAAAGGAAAAAGACATTACGGAAATCGATCCGAATTTCCGTCAGGCCACCATTGGCAACCGTGAAGTCCGTTTCGCGGATGTCCGCAAAGCTCCGTTTGTTTTGACAGGATTCGCCTTCCGCAAGTCTGAAGATGAACCGTTCTACCGCATTCCGACGGAATTCACGAAAGAACAGGTCAATGGTGGCGTTCTCGCGCTTGCGAAACATCCTTCCGGCGGTGCCGTCCTCTTCCGCACGAATTCGCCGTTCATCGCCCTCCTCTCCGATCCGCCCACTGGCGCCGCCATGAACCATATGCCAGCCACAGGCGTTTCCGGCTACGACCTCTACGAACGTCTCCCCAACCATAAGGAACGCTTCATCACCATCATCCGCACAACCAAGGAAGGCTCCATCGTCAACGTCGGCGGCAACGCCATGCGCGACTACATCATCTTCCTCCCGCTCTATTCCTCCGTCAACAAACTGGAAGTCGGCGTCGCTCCCGATGCGAAATTCGAGCCGCCCACGCCGCAACGCCTTTCTAAACCAATCGTTTTCTACGGCTCCAGTATCACACAGGGCGGATGCTGCTCCCGTCCCGGAAACAACTACACGACAATGATTTGCCGCGCATTGGACGTCCCGCAGGTCAATCTTGGCTTCTCCGGATCCGCCCGCGGCGAAACCGCCATGGCCGAAGCCATTGCCCAAATCGACGCCGCCATGTTTGTCTATGACTACGACCACAACGCCCCCTCCTTGGAGCATCTCCAGAAGACGCATGAACCGTTCTTCAAAATCATCCGCGCCGCCCATCCGGACATGCCCATCCTTATGCTCTCCAAGCCGGATACCGCTAACGGCGGCGCACGCCGCGACTGCATCAAAGCCACCTACGACAACGCCGTCAAGGCCGGTGACAAGAACGTCTATTTCTTCAACGGCGACCATCTCTTCGATCCCATTGGCCTGAATTACTGCACCGTCGATGGCTGCCATCCCAACGATCTTGGCTTCTACCGCATGTACCAAAACACCCTTCCCATCATCAAGAAGGCTCTGAACATCGAAGACTGAGATTGACTTACATTACAAAACGCCGCGGCCCCGCAGGAATGATTTTCCTGCGGGGCTGCATGCATTTCTAGCAATTCTGGATCTTCTTCTAGATCTTCTAGATCTTCTAGAGCTTCTAGATCTTCTAGAGCTTCTAGAAAAAAAAAGCGGCGGCCAGAATATTCATCTGGCCGCCGCAATGTTTTCAAGCTATCAGCTTGTGGAGATTACTTCTTCTTGTTCCAGAGGATGTCTTTTTCCATACCTTCGAAATGCTTGATGCTACCAACATGGCCATCCATGTAGGCGACGTTCGCCAAACCATTGTGACGACGGTCGATCTTGCAGTTGGAGTGAGCGATGTCGAAGAATTCAGCCGTGTTCCACAATTCCATCTGCTTGGAGTCGATGGCCTGGCAGGTTTCGGACGGATACTTGAATTCCGTCAGCATGGTCATGTAGTAGGCGTTCGTCTGGTTCATATAGCCGGCAAGGCGGTCGGGGCGCGTGAAGTTCCAGTAAAGAGGATTCATGATTTTCGGGCAGATGCTTGTGTCGCTGGTTGGGGGACGGCGCCAGCTGGTGTAGTTCGGCGTCGTACCCGGGCACAGGAAGCTCTTGGGTTCGCCAGTATAGTTGTAGAATTCGTCTTCCCACCACCACAGATGGGCGTCATCGTTCGCGGGAGTGCCATAGAAGTGATCCCAGCAGTTGTAGTCTTTGTAGTCGTTCATGTACATGACGCCGGCCAGACCGACCTGCTTCAGATTGCTTGTGCAGGAGACGGCGCGCGCCTTTTCGCGGGCCTTCGCCAACGCGGGCAGCAACATGGCGGCCAGAATCGCGATAATCGCGATGACCACCAACAGTTCAATCAGCGTGAACGTTAAGATTTTTTTCATCTGTTTTTCCTTTTTGGTTAATACTCTTTCTCAAAAAACTATAAAAACATCGATAATTTTTTATTCATATTGATACAATTAATACATTATTCATGATTTTCAATCCAACAGACCATTTTTTTCGAAAAAAAAAATAGATTTGTGACGTTGATTGGCATGTTGGCAGAAAAAAACGCGCTGCCCAAAGAGTTTTCCTTCGGGCCGCGCGTTTATGTTTTCAGCCGGTGGCTTTTCGATTATTTCGTCTTGTTCCAGAGAATATCGTCGTTCATTCCCTTGAAGTGCTTAATGGGGGCGACATGGCCGTCAATGAAGGTGACGTTCGCCAATCCGTTGTGCAGACGATAGACACGGCAAGCCGCGTTGTTGATGTCAAAGAACGTCGCGTCATTCCACATTTCCTTGTTGTTGGCGTCAATGGCGTCGCAGGATTCGGACGGATACTTGAACTGGTTCAACATCGGCATGCTGCCACCGCCATTTTGGTTCATGGTACCGCTGTTACGGTCCGTACGGCAGTAGTTGTATTTGACGGGGCGTTTGATGACGGAGCAAATGTCGTTGATGGTCGGATTACGCCAGCTGTATTCCAACGGTGTGGTGGCGGGGCAGAGGAAGCTCTTCCATTCACCCGAATAGTTGTAGAAGGCATCTTCCCACCACCAGAGTTGGGCTTCCGACTGGCCATAGAACAGCGACCAGCAGAGGTAGCCATTGTAATCGTCACTGTACATGGCGGAGGCCAAACCAATCTGCTTCATGTTGCTTGTGCAGGAAATGGCGCGCGCCTTGTCACGGGCTTTCGCCAAGGCGGGCAACAACATGGCAGCCAAAATCGCGATGATCGCGATAACCACCAACAATTCAATCAACGTGAACGACAGAAACTTTTTCATTTGTCTTTTCCTTTCTTTCTTTGTTTGGAACGGTATCAAAAAACTCAACTTTTTTTAAACATTTGCACAATAAACATTAATCTATGATTAATATTTTATCTTGTCAAATGATATTTTGATTTTTTTCAATAAAAAAACGTTTTTGAACCCAAGACTCATTTCTTCACTTTCATGATATAGTCGCCCATGATACGCAGAGATTCGTCCAAAATCAAGTCATGCGCGTTTTCGATCTTCTCTTCCTCTTTCTTCTGATTAGATGACAAACGGCTCTTCTTGCGGGAGTTCTTCCGCTGGGCCTGGAATTTCTGAATCATCTTGGAAGCCTTCTCTTCATCCGCCTGGAAGGCTTTCCGCTCGCTCTTGTTCAGGGGGACTTCCTTCTTCTCGCGCAATTGCTTATAGAAGTCGATATCGTTAAAATACTCCTTGAAGTCTTCCGCCACCGCGACGCGCGCCTGCGACTTGGCCCGCAATTCATCCTTCACGGAGGCGACTTCGTTGAACGTCTGATATTTCGTGGTGTCGATTTTATCCCATGGAAGCACATAGGGCAGCGTCTCCTCACGCGTCTCCATGCAGTCCGCGAATGAACGGAACGTGATATCCGGCGTAACGCCACGAACTTGCGTTGATTGACCGTTGATACGGTAGAATTTGGCGATTGTCAACTTCAAGGAGCCCATGCCGCCTTCTTTCGAAAGACGGTTGCGGGCAAACGCGCGGTCCAGATCGTAGGCGTTCTGAACGGTGCCTTTGCCATGCGTCGTCGTGTCGCCGACAACTAACGCGCGCCCCATGTCCTGCAAAGCCGCCGTCACGATTTCGCTGGCGGACGCGCTGAAATGATCAACCATGACCATCAAGGGACCTTCATAGACCACATCTTTGTCTTTATCTGTCAAATGTCTTGCCCTTCCCTGCTGGTCGCGAACCTGCACAACGGGACCGTCTTTGAAGAACAATCCAGCCAGGCTGACGGCATCGTCCAGACTGCCGCCGCCATTGCCGCGGAAATCAAGCACGACGCCATCGATTCCGCCGGCCTTTACGCCATCTTCCAACAACTTACGCACATCGCGGCTGGAGCTCTTGTACTCCTTGTTGCCGCTGTTTCGCGCACCGAAATCCGCATAGAACGACGGTAGATAGATCACAAGCACGCGCGCATCCTCTCCGTTGGGCAACTTGATGGTCTTTACATCCGACTGCGCCTCTGCATCTTTCAATTCCACTTTGTCACGCACGATAGTGATCAGTTTCGGTGTATTGGATCCTTCCTCCAAAATCGTCAGATGGACTTTCGTGCCGCTCTTGCCACGAATCTGATTCACGACACGGCTCAACTTCATATCAATTACATCGACGGGTTCCGCACCATCCTGCGCGACGGCCACAATGCGGTCGCCTTCTTTCAGACGCCCGTCACGATCCGCCGGCCCACCGGGCACAACAGACACGACGACCACATAGGAGTCTTTCGTAGAAAGCGTCGCACCAATACCTTGCAGCGAAAGGCTCAGGTCGATGTCAAAATTCTCCTTTGTTTCGGGAGCCATATAGACGGAGTGCGGATCAAAAGTCTTCGCAAGGCTCGACAGGAAAATCTCCATGACTTCAATGGAATCGACTTCAAGACGGCGCTTGTATGTACGCGCATATGTGCGCTTGAGCCGTTCCTTCGGCGGAAGGATATGGATGTCCTTCTTCTCAGGCTCCTCGCCCTTTTCTTCCTTAAGTTTCGCCTTCTCCGCATCTTCTTCCGCCGCAAGTTCTTCCGCCAGCAAGGCGTTCTTGACACGGCGGCGCCACAAATCTTCCAATTCCTCCTTCGTCTCGCACCATGGGAGATTCTTGTAGTCCGTTCGAATACTTTCCGACAACGTGAAGTCATGCGGCGCGTCGACGGCAGCCACGGAATAGATGGCCCACTGCTGCATACGCAACAGCAACCGTTCATACACTTTTAGCGCGAAATCGACGCGGCGTTTCACATTCGCCGTATCGCCCAAAACCGTCTCGTAAGAACGGAACTCTTCTATATCGCTGTCCAAAAAATACATGCGCATATAGTCCAAACTCCGGAAATATTCGTTGAACCACATGCTGGAACGGTTTGTATCGACGGTTCCCGGCGTATAGTGGAACTGGCAGAGCATCGATACTACGCGAATGCTCAAGTCCAAATCACGCACAGTATAATGCGGAGCTACCGGTGGACGTTTCAGCATCTCCTCCACCGTCTCCTCCGCGGCATAGGCCACGCCAGACACGAACAGCACCAGAACAGCCGCAAACCATGCCAAACGATTCATCTTTTTTGCATTCAATGCCATCTTCTCTTCCTTCGATTATGGTGATTTCAACGCCATCATGGCGCCTTACAAGTTACATGTACACAATCTTTGTCACAAGACCGTGGCTTGCCGCAGCCACTTTTTCCATGATCTCCCCCTTCAACTGCCTCTCAAACACAAATAACAACGACGAATTGAAAACACGGACGCGCAGGCATCCGCGGAACAAACTTAACGGCTTGCTCATCTTCGCGACTTCCTCTGCCACGATCTCCCCCCAATGGTCCTGAAGCTTCGTCAGTATCAGCATCTCCTCCTGCCCGACACTCGCCAACGCTTCGCCAACCAACGCCTCCATATCCGTTTTCATTGGACGCAGATCCGCCAAAACGGATGATTCACGCTCTTCGCCAAGCCACTCCCCAAGCAGCTCTTCGCGGCTCATCTCCCGTTTGCTCGGCATGCGCCACTCCCCTGTCTTCCGCTCGCTATCCTCCCGCTTCAGCCATTCATCCCGTGCGCCGTTCAATGTCCCGCTCCTTTGACTACCATTCCACCAATTTGTTCCACCAACGTTCATTCCACCTCGTCCATTCATGATAACATAATACACTTAATCGCTTTTTCATGCAAAAACCATTCGACTAAGCCATGTTTTTTATTATATTATATGGTATAGACCATTTGGTCACGAAAAGATTGAAAAGTTGGCGGCTCAGACCGTCAATTCGGAGAATAGAGTCATGATCGCTGAAAATCTGAAATCCATCCATGAACGCATTGCCAACGCATTGGAGAAAGCCAACCGCCCGGCGGACGGTGCGCGGCTACTTGCGGTTTCCAAGACATTTCCAGCCGAAATCGTCAAAGAGGCGTATGATGCAGGGCAACTCTGTTTTGGAGAAAACCGTGTACAGGAACTCGCCGAAAAGGCCCCCAAGCTTCCATTGGACATCACATGGCATCTTATCGGCCATCTTCAACAGAACAAAGTCCGCCAGGCCCTCCAGCATGCCGCATGGATCCATTCCGTCGATTCGTCGGATTTATTCGCCCGCATCAACCGTATCGCGGCCGAGCTTACCGTTTCACCACGCATCCTCTTGGAAGTGAATGTTTCAGGAGAAGAATCAAAATTCGGACTGAAACCGGAAGACGTCGAGAAAACCGTCGCCGACAATCTAGGCGGCCCCGCCAGCTGCGTCGGCCTCATGACCGTCGCTCCCGCGCTCGCCACCGAAAGCGAACTCCATTCGATTTTTGCAAGTCTTCGCAACCTTCGAGACAAAATTGAGTCTAATCTGAAAATGAACTTGCCAGAACTGTCCATGGGCATGTCTGGCGATTTCGAAATCGCCATCGCCGAAGGCGCGACCATCGTCCGCGTCGGCTCAGCAATTTTTGGCCACCGCTAATGCAACGCCTTGCCATTCTGCACGATGAACCCCTCAACCCAAGGGCGCATTATGAAAAGATTTTTCTACATCCTATTCTTCCTGATGGCCGTCACGCCAACATTCGCCATCTGGCCGTTCAAGACAACCAAGCCAGTAAAAGATACTGACAGTATTCATATCTACAATCCGAAACTTCCGGACGAAAACGTAAAGACGCGCGAACGGCCGGATGAATCGGATAAGGTCAGCGTCGAAAATCTGGAAAAACTCGCCAAGGCTGGTAATGACAACGCCCAGCTCGCCATCGGTAAATGCTATTTCGACGGAATCGGCGGTGTCAAGCGGAACTACAAGAAGGCTTTCAAATACTTTGAAATGGCCTGCGCCAACGGCAACGCCAATGCCTTCTTCAATCTCGGCATCTGCTATGACGGCGGTTACGGCGTCGGCCAAAACGTCAAGAAAGCCATTGAATACTACAATAAGGCGGCTGATCTGGACGTGCCCGAAGCCATGAACAAAATGGCCGTCATCGCCGAACAGCAAGGCGATTATCCGACCGCGCTCAAAAATCTCCGCAAACTCGCCTTCCTCGGCAATCCTGTCTGCATGCGAAAAGTCGCCGTCATGCTCATGCATGGCCTCGGTGAACCAACCTCCGCCACGGAAATCATCGACATGCTGATGGCCGCCGCGCAGAAAGGCGATCGCCGTGCGCAAGTCCATCTTGCGGATTGCTATCAACGCGGCCAAGGCGTGCCCGTCAACTATGATGAAATGTTCAATTGGCTGCTGCTCGCCGCGCAGGAAAGCGATCCGGAAGCGCAGACGAAGCTTGGTTATTGCTATCAAAAAGGTTACGGCACCGTAAAGAACACGGATGTCGCCTTCAGTTGGTATAAACTCGCCGCCAAGCAGGAGTACGCTCCCGCTCTCGTCTCGCTCGGCGATTGCTATCGTGACGGACAAGGCACGGCCGCCAATCCCGTGGAAGCCGTCGAATGCTACCGCAAGGCCGCGGAAAAAGGCGACACGATCGGACAATATCGCATTGGAACCGCCTATCTGACTGGCTATATCGTCAAGCAAAGCCCCGAAGAGGCTTTCAAATACATTTCCGCCGCTGCGAAACAGGACTTCACGCCTGCCATCTATCAGCTCGGCTACCTTAACGAAATCGGCATGGGAACGACACGCAATCCGACGGTTGCTTTCGAATGCTAC
>JAEEGH010027116.1_pt1 | contig 11359 bp, 4 predicted proteins | sample 9134181 | NCBI WGS metagenome assembly JAEEGH01 (sample SAMN16246544, study PRJNA631951) | gut metagenome | biome: gut microbiome; feature: rumen; material: DP-attached | host: Bos | place: Iran: Karaj | collected 2018-10 | reverse complement strand
GCTTCTTCGTGCTGTGTCTGTATGTGGTCATCGCGTTGGCGGACAGCGTCGGCTGGCGGCTTGCGTTGAAGGATGAAAACGGTGAAATCCGCCGTAATCCAGACACGGGAGCGATCGTTTACGACCGTGGCGCGTCTGCGTTGGATTATCTGCTTAAACCGTTGTCGGAGAAGAAGGAAAAGACGTATTCCGCGCCGATGTCTGATGTGTCATTTATGTATGAAACGGCGACGGATGAGACGGGTGTCCATCGCGTCCAACCGAAGTTGAAATATCCTGGACAGCACTGGCTTGGGACGGACCGTATCGGCATGGACGTGTTCGTTCAGGCGTTGAAAAGCATCCGCACAGGCATGGTCATCGGTATTTTGACGACGCTTCTGGCGGTGCCGTTTGCGCTGTTCAGCGGCGTCATTTCCGGCTATATGGGCGGCTTCGTCGATGATGCGTTACAGTATGTCTGCACGGTGTTTAGCTCCGTTCCGACGGTGCTGTTCATCGCTGCGTTCATGCTGATTTTCGGCACGGGGCTGCCGCAGCTATGTGTTGCGATGGGAATCGCCTCATGGACAGGGCTTTACCGTTTGCTTCGCGGCGAAACGCTACGGCTTCGTGAAGCGGAATTCGTGCAGGCTTCCGTGGCGATGGGAACGTCAACATGGCGGATTTTGCTGCGTCATATCATCCCGAATGTCATGCATCTTGTTCTCATTACGGCAGTTCTGCGATTCTCCAGTGGCGTTCTAGCAGAAGCCGTGTTGACGTATCTTGGCATCGGCGTCGGAGCGGACACGGTGTCATGGGGCTCGATGATCAACGACGCGCGGACGGAACTGACGCGTGATCCGATCATCTGGTGGAAACTATGTTCCGCATTCGTCTTCATGCTCGGACTCGTTCTGCCCGCCAACATCTTTGGCGATGCCGTGCGAGACGCACTAGACCCGCGGCTGCGAACGCAGTAATAATCCGCCATCTAGATTTCTAGATTTTTCCAATAGTAGCTTATATTATAAAACATTTTTTCAATAATGTAAAGAAACAATAAAACAAGGAGCCAACAATGCAACAAGCTGACATCGGTCTGATCGGTCTTGCCGTCATGGGTGAAAATCTGATTCTGAACATGGAGAGCAAGGGATTCACCGTCGCTTGCTTCAACCGTACGGTGAGCAAAGTCGATGACTTCGTGAATGGCCGTGGCAAGGGGAAAAATATCATCGGCGCGCATAGCATCAAAGAATTGATTGCCAATCTGAAGCGGCCGCACAAGGTCATGCTGATGGTGAAGGCTGGTCAGCCAGTCGATGATTTCATCGAACTTTTGATTCCTGAAATGGAGCCGGGCGACATTATCATCGATGGCGGCAACAGCCATTTCCCGGACACGACTCGCCGTACGCAATATCTTGAATCCAAAGGACTTTTGTATATTGGAACAGGCGTTTCCGGCGGTGAGGAAGGCGCGTTGATCGGTCCGAGCATGATGCCTGGCGGCAGCCCCGCCGCATGGCCGCTCGTGAAGGATATCTTCCAGAAGATTTGTGCGCATACGGACAAAGGCGAGCCGTGCTGCGACTGGGTCGGCGAAAACGGCGCAGGCCATTTCGTCAAGATGGTCCACAACGGCATCGAATACGGCGACATGCAGTTGATCTGCGAGACGTACCACATGATGAAGTCCATCGGCTTCACGAATCAAGAGATGCACGATGTCTTCGCGGAATGGAACGAAGGCGAACTGAATTCCTATCTTATTGAAATCACGCGGGATATTCTTGGTTACAAGGATGCCGAAGGCAACGCGGTCGTCGATTTGATTCTCGATACGGCTGGCCAGAAGGGCACAGGCAAATGGACAGCCATCGCGGCGTTGGATGCGGGCATGCCGCTGACGCTGATCGGCGAAGCGGTGTTCGCACGCTGTTTGTCCGCCATCAAAGAAGAGCGCGTCACGGCCAGTGGCGTGTTGAAAGGCGATGTCGTTCCGTTTACGGGCGACAAGAAGCAGCTGGTCGCGGATCTGCGCAAAGCACTGTACGCCGCAAAGATCGTCTCCTACGCGCAGGGCTACCAGCTGATGATGGCCGCCGCGAAGGAATACGGCTGGAAGCTGAACTACGGCGGCATCGCACTGATGTGGCGCGGTGGCTGCATCATCCGTTCACGCTTCCTCGGCAAGATCAAGGAAGCCTTTGATAAAGATCCTGAACTCAAGAACTTGCTGCTTGATCCGTTCTTCAAAGCCGTCATGGATGATTCGCAGGCCGCATGGCGCCGCGTCGCCGTCGCCGCCATCCAGACTGGCGTGCCGATGCCCTGTATCACCGCTGCTCTGAGCTATTTCGACGGCTATCGCAACGCACGTCTGCCGCAGAATCTGCTACAGGCCCAGCGTGACTATTTCGGCGCCCATACGTACGAACGCGTCGATAAGCCGCGCGGCGAATTCTTCCATACGAATTGGACTGGCCACGGCGGCAGCACAACTGCCAATACGTACATTGCCTGATTCGTTTTCAAAAATATATTGGGAGGGTCCCGCTCCTGCGGGACCGGTCCCGCAGGAGCGGGACCCTCCCGTTGTTTTATTTTTTCAGGATATTTATGAAAAGATTCATCTATCTTCTGGCGGTGATCGTCTCGATGGCGGCCGTCTGGGCTCAGGAGAGCGGCGTTTTCTTGGTGGATTTCACACAAGGCGCCGGAACATGGCATCGCCGTGTCTGGAAAAACGGCGGCAAGGAGTTCGAACTGTCCGAATTGAGCGTCCGTCAAGAAGATGCAGAAAATGTGAGCGAATGCCCTGCGGCGCTGATACTTCCGTTGAAGTTTCCGGGCGATGGCGAATTTGTGTCGCCGATACCCGGCCCGTTGGGGGCATGGCGCATGGCGACGCATCTTGAGTTCTGCTTCCAGTTTCCGGAAAATCTGCCGGAAGGCACGATGGCGGCGATTTTCACGAAAGACAACGACCATTTGTGGCGGCAGGTCCGCCGTCCGGTCAGTTCGTTGGTGAAAAGCGGTTCCATAAGCAGATTCCGTGTGCCGATCAGCGGTGAAGATGCCGTGAAAACATGGGAGTGTTTCGGCCATCGCCGTCCATGGAACGCGTTGACAGTGAAGAACTTGCTGGAATACGGCGTCCGTTTTGAATTGGACACGGGTGTGAAGGCGGAATTTGATGGAAACATCTTTCTGACGAATGTGCGGTTACTGTTTTTGGACGCTCCTAAAACGTTGGAAGTTCGTGATTTCGAATATACGCCGTTGGCCCCGAACGTCGGGCGGCGCATTGAATTCAGTTTCCGTTTGAACGTTTGGCCGATGGAGCCTTACAATCCTGCCAAGACGAAAATCGAAGCAGAAATCACGCGGCCGGACGCGAAGGAAGACGGCATGGGAGTTGAACGTATCAATGGTTTCTACTATGAAGATTTCCTTTACAACCGCGAGGAATGGGACAAGACAAAATGCCTCACGCCCTGCGGCGAGCCGTGCTTCAAAATCCGCTACTGCCCGCGCGTGGCTGGACAGCATAAAATCAAAATCCGCCTGACAATCGATGACAAAAAGGCAGAAATCCCTGAATTGACATTCAATGCGACACCGCCTTTCGAAGACTACCATGGCTTCGTCAATCGCGATCCAAACAACGATCAATACTTTACTTATGACGATGGCACGGTCTATTGGGGGCTGGGCATGAACGTGCGCAGTCCGTTCGACAACCGCTACTTTGAAGTGGCGCCGTATTCGCCGTGGCAGGATCAAGGGCTGTCCGTCTATGAAAAATTGTTCAAGACATATCGCGAGCATGGCATCAACACGGCGGAAGTCTGGATGTGCTCATGGTGGCTCGCGTTGGAATGGATTAATGACGCGCCCGGCTTCCACGGCGTCGGCCAATTCAACCAATACCGTGCATGGATGCTCGACTACATCCTGCGTCTCGCGGAGGAGAACGGCATCAAGTTGATCATCGTCATCAACAACCACGGTAAATTCGGTATGTCCTACGACACGGAATGGAAGCGGAATCCGTTCAACAAGGAGCTCGGTGGCTTTTTGGAGCGTTGCGAAGACTATTTCTCCAATGCGGAAGCGAAGCAATTGTTCAAGAATCTGGCGGACTACATGATCGCCAGATGGTCCGCCAGCCCGAATGTCCTCTTCTGGAAGTTGTTCACAGAAGTGGATTTAACAGGTCCAGACATCTCATACTATCAGCGGACTGGCGACATTGCGGCGTGGCATCATGAAATGGGCGGCTATCTGAAAAACATCGATATCTACAAGCATCCAATCACAACGCATTGGATGCTGAGCTATCACCGTATTGACGCGGCGATTTCCGCCGTGCCCGAACTGGATTTGTTGACGACGGATGCCTATTACAGTGGCGGTGGAACGGCGCAGCTTATCAATCTCCTGCGCGGTAGCCGCGATTTCGGTAAAGCGAAGAAGAAGCCATTGGTCATCACGGAATTTGGCGGTTCGTCCTATGCGGACAACATGAGCAATCTTGTGAAGCAGGTCGAAGTCGGTCTGTGGACAGGTTTCTTCAGCGAAATGTCGATTTTGCCGATGTACTGGTGGTTCGCGCTCGTAGAGGATAAAGAGCTTTACAATTATTATGACGCGATCCGCCTGTTCGGCGAAAAGGAAGATCGCCGCGGCATGATGAGCACGGCGTTTGACGTGCCGAATACGTCCTTACAAGCCAGTGAGTTGCGCAAAAACGACCGTCTCATGTATTGGATTTTCGACAAGGCGTTTTTCTTCTCTGACATGGAGAATCTGACGCCTGCGGAGCAGAATGGCAAGAAGATGGTCGTCATGGCTCCAGAGCCTGGCGAATATTCCATGGAATTCTGGCATACGGGAAACGGGAAGTTATTGGAAACACGTGATTTGACAGTTGCAAAAGAGGCCAAGGTGATTGAATTGGTCTTGCCGTCGTTCACCCGTAGCATCGCCGTGAAAATCGTGAAGAAATAGGGCGGAAAACAATCCTGAGCCGTCCCTTTTGACCTTTTCGTCGCTTTTGTCCCTTTAAAAAGGAAAGTACCATGAAAAAATTGCTGACGGCTTTATTGATGACAGGGGCGTGCCTTATGGCGCAGCGTGCTGAGATGCTCGGCGATGTGGATGGCGTCGAAAAATGGCCGCATAAGGTCAATGTGGCGACGGTACTCTCTGAAGACAAGAGAGTTCTGACGGTGTCCATCCATGCGAAAGATTTCCAGTTCGGCTGGTTTCAACACAACCTTCCGGAAGTTGAAAATTATGCTGAATTTTCTGGCATCTACGGCCGTTATAGGAGCCGTCAGTTCGGCAGTATGCTTACCTATATTCTGATTCCGCATGAAAAAGGCGAAGATCAGGAATACTACAAGCAAGAGATCGGCGAAATCAATGAAAGCGGCGGCGAATGGATTGAATTCTACCTGCCGTTTTCGGCGTTCAAGCCTGAACGAAACGCCCGCATGAGCGGCTTGAAGCCGTCGTTGCTGTCATCGGATAACCGCATTGAGATCAGTATCAATAATTTGGTGGATTTGGATACAGTTGTAGAATTTGATTCGCTGTGTATGGTGCGAAAGGATGAAGCGGCGGATTTGGAGAAACGCATGGGGCGGCAGCATTTAGACCGCCTGCTGATACGTGAAGACCAGTTGCCGCAGAGCGGCGTCCATCCACGGCTGCTTCTGCACGGCGATTTTCTGAAGAAAATTCAAGCGAAAGCGACGGCTGGTGGCAATGCGCAGGCTGGTTATGAAACGCTTCTGCGGCATGCCAATGGATATCTGAAATCGTTCAATGCGGATGATCCGTTCGGCAAGATTCTGTCGTTCGAGGCGAAGGAAGGGCTGACGGAACATCAGAAACGCGGCAGTTTTGAAGGCGCGCTCGTTCCCGCCGTGCGGCCGATTGAAGTGTTGGCGGCCGTCGGCCTGCTGACGGGCGACGAACAGTACAGCCGTTTGGCCGCGAAAGGCTTGGTGAACATGGCACGTTCACTGACCGTCGATATGCCGCAGTTGAGTCTCGGATTCTATTACACGCGAACATTTTATGTCCGCGCGTTGGCCTTTGGTTATGATTGGTTGTGGGCATTTTTGACGCCAGAGGAACGTCATGATGTAAAGCGAACGCTGATCGGTCTTGTGACGGATATCTACGAAAAGAGTTGGACGCAAAGTTGGGGCCGCCATCCGTTGCATCGCGTTTGGAATTGGGATCCAGGCTTGGTTAGTTGCGCAGGGCTTGGTCTGCTGGCGATGGAAGGCGAGACACGTCTGCCCGAAGCCGCCATGATCGTCGAATTCCGCCGCCATCTGCGCGATTATCTGACGTTTGGGCTGGATTTCGATGGTTGCGGCCATGAAGGGCCGAGCTATCTGTCATACGGCATCGGAGCAGGCGTCGAGTTCGCAGAATGCCTGCGGCAGATGGGGCGCGGTGATTTGTTTACGGAAACGAACTGGCATATCATTGCGCCATGGATTGTTTCGGAAATGTTGCCGCATCGTGGCTTGTGGAATAATCTGTCCGACTGCGGCCATGGCCGTCTGCCTGGCTGCCCTGTTTATAGTTATACGTGCGGCCGATTGGCGGAATTGGCTCGTAAAGAACCGTTTAAGGAAGGCGAACGCCTTGCCCCCACCGATGATTTGACGCATGGGCTTGATTATTTGCAGCATTTCCAAGAGGCCCCCGGAAAGCGGACGCTGAGCTACGGAGCCATGGCCGCATTGATAGGTTGGGCATGGAACCATACGGATTGGGAGAATTCCGTGAAGGAATTACAACCAGCCTCCGCTTTGGCCTATACGTTGTTCCACGAAGATTGTGGGGCCATTGAGGATCCAGGCCGGATTCTGCCGGATGGCCTGCTGTTCAGAGGGCGTGGTCTCGTGTCGTCACGCGTCGGTTATGATAAAGACAGCCTATTTCTTGCCGTGGAGGCCGGACCGCATGCGGCCGGCCATGATCAAGGCGACAAAGCGACGTTCACCTATTATGGTTATGGACAGGACTTTTTCATTGACAGCGGCTATGGCAACGACGGCTTCCCGATGAAGAGCGGCGGCAGCTATGCACACAATGTCGTGTTGGTCGATGGCGAAGGACAGCCTTGCCGTTGGCACAACAACAGTAGTGGTGAAATCACGGGATTCCATTATTCTAAAGAGTTCGACTGGATTCGCGCGGATGCGAAGAAGGCGTGGAATGCCAATTTCACGCAGTGGGTCGAACGGCCTACGGGACGCAATATCGCTGTTGCTGAACGGCAATTCGTCCATGTGCGCGGTGACGGCGGCGAAATTCCGCCGTATCTAGTCGTCTATGATGATATTCGCAAGAACGATGACGAACTGCACGATTTCACGTGGCAGTGGCATTATCAAGGCTATATGCACTTGGATACCAAGGAGAAAGGACGTTGGACGCTGGCCGCAGCGAAGCAGAATTCGAAGGTGTTGACGACACGTCTGGACTATCGGAAAGGCAAGGCTTATTTTGATTTCACCGTTCCGGCGGATGGCGATTACAAATTCTGCGCGTTGACGGCGGCAGGCGGTATCGATCCAGGCAAGTCGGATAGCTTTGTCATCGTCATAAACGGCGATTTGATCGCTTCTTGGGATACAAGTCAGTCACCGATGCTCAGTTGGACGCCTGTGTTTGATCGTGGCGAAGGTGTGCCGCGAAAATATACGTTCAAGCAAGGCGAAAAAGTGACGGTGGAGCTCCGTTATCGCGAGCCGGAAACGGAATTGGCGTGCATGATGATGATGCCGTTTGCGGCGGAACTGCCAGTCGGTTTGAATGACAAGCCGGAAGGAAGCGTCGTTCTGACGGCGGAACAGGCCCGTCTGGATGACGCTAATCCATTGCTATTGTCCGACTTCAAGTCGGCCAATGTTTCCGCCGCGCAAGTCACCGTCTATCCAGTGACGTCGCCGGATGGCGAGAATGAAATTACGTGGTTTGAGACGAGCCGAAACGGCATCCATCCAAAACTGAGCCATACGGTTAAAGGCTTGAAAAATCCGAACTTCCTGATGGTCATTGTGCCACAGAGTGACGCCAATGGCCCGTTGCCAACGGCTGTTAAGAAACTTGATGATGGATATTGTCTTGGAGTGGAAATCCATTGGGGCGAGAAGATTGATAGAATTGTTTTCCCGCCTGCTGATGCAGACGGCATCAGCCGTAGCATGGAATTCACACGCCTGCAAGACGGCAATGCCGTCTTGCGGTGGGACGGAAAACGGTAAAATGGGATATCTGGGATATCTGGGATATCTGGAGAAGCCTTCATTTATCCCAGAAATCGCAGAAATCCCAGAAATCCCAGATATCCCATCGCAGAAATCGCAGAAATCCCAGATATCCCATCCCAGAAATCTCAGATATCCCAGATATCCCATAGCAGAAATCCCAGAAAACCATTTGAAGAATTTATAGAGACTATTATTTTATAGAAATATCATTTTTATTCTTAAACATATATCCCCTAGCAAAAGAGCTCGCCAATGCCTGAACCATCAAAAATCGTCATGCCATATGGCGGATATAAGAGCCTCATTGTTTATAGCAAAAGCAATGTCATCTATGAAGGGACAGTTTTGTTTTGCCGCAGATTTTTCCCGCCATATGGTGATCGTACCGTTGATCAGATGATTCAGGCGGCCCGAAGTTGCAAACAGAACATCGTTGAAGGAAGTGGTACTGCCAGAGTCAGTATGGAGTCAGAAATCAAATTGACTGGTGTTGCAAGAGCTTCACTCGATGAATTGATGGAGGATTACACGGATTGGCTGACGAATCATAATGCAGTGATTTGGAATGTCCATGACCAAATGACGCAAAATGCTCGCGAATTCGCCATCAAACATCTTGAATGGGAAGATTGGAAGCCAATTTTCATGACCCGTCCTCCAGAAGAGCTTGCCAATTTGATGCTTACCTTATGTCATCAGACGCGCTACATGCTGGACAAGCTGATGACAAGTCAACAAATGGATTTTACGAAAAACGGCGGTATCCGCGAACGGATGCATGCCGCACGGAATGAATACCGTTCAAAAGAATGGGACAAAGGTCTTTATTCCAAACTCGACAGTGCCAACACACCAGAGGAGTTAGGAGCGTATATTGTTGAAATCCAAGATACAATATCAAAGACGATTTACAATGTCATGAGAAAGAAAGGCTGGGTAGAATGAATCCCTATATATTTGGGATATCTGGGATATCTGGGATATCTGGAGGGTGCGCTTTCATTGATTCCAGTAATCCCATCTCAGAAATCCCAGAAATCCCAGATATCTCATAAATCATATAGTTAGAAAAAGTTGCAGATTGTATATTATGAAAAAATATATTCATTATTTAACATCCATCATTATGTTAAGCTTGATTTCTTTGCATGCTAAGACGATTCGTGAATTTACATTTGATGGAACGAATTTGGGGGCGCAGGGCCTGCAATTTGTCAAATACGGCGACCAGACGTCTCAACTGATCCATGCAAATGCCATCGTTAATGGACAAAAATTTCAGCCGCAAGTAATTGTGAATCCAACAGAACGGAGCTGGGGATATTTCATCTGCGATGTCCCGTCGACTGATATTCCGGCTGGTGGCAAAATACGACTGACGGCATGGGTGACGACAAACAATCCGCAGCATGCACAAGTCCGCATGTCCGAAGGCGTCCGTTTCGGCGGATTCTGCCCGCGACTCGTCGGCAGTTTCGCCAACGTTCCGTATCAACGCCATGCGGTGAGCGTTGAATATACGCGCCATGACGACAATGCGTTCATGTCTTTGGCGGTTGGCTTGGATTATAGTAGCGCAAAAACGTGGCTGATTGTCGATCGTATTCTCTTTGAGCATCTTGCGGATGGCGAAGAGTCGATTGCGAAAACCGACGCCTATCCATACGAAAGCCTCAAACTTCCGATGGAGATCATTGCAGGGCAGACATCCGACGGGCAGAAACGCATGATTACAAGCGCGGAGGAATATCTTAAGCGCCTGCAGGGCAATAAACAAGAAGAAGCGGCCGCATACCTTGGAAAACTGATTGACGATTGGCGTGGTGCATGCGAAGGGCGGTTGCCGCTGTCGGAACTGACAAACATCGAAAAGCGGATTTTCAATGCGTTCATTTCCTGCCAAATGAAGCCTGACATGACGCAATTCAATCCAGACACAGTTCTTCTGCCGGGCAATACGGAAAATTGGCAGGCTTTTGCCGCGCAAAATGCGAAAGACAATGCTATCCTGTTGGTAGGCAACCAGTTCAACATGCCGTTGTCGTTCCAAATCAAAGTAGAAGGTGAAGCGGCTTCCAATATCGCTGTCAAACGGCTTCATTGGGTCAGCCGTTCGCCGGATTGTCCAGTTCCCATTCAACGGGACGATATCGTGGAAATTAGCCCGCAGAGCATTGCAGGATTCGAAGTCGTTTTCGCCGCGAAGGATTTGAAACCAGGCAGTTACAAAGGAAAAATCACGATTTTGCCATTGGACAACGCCTATCCCGTCACGGAAATTCCGTACGAATTTCAAGTCATCGGCTGGAGGATGCCGGATGATCTTCCCGTGTGGACGTTTACGTTCGATTATGGCATCGCGCGCGATCCGAAATCATTGCAGTTCCTCCGCGAACGCCGCGTCAACACGTTCCATGTGACGCTTCACAAATTAGATGATTACAAGCAGTTACTGGATATCTTCCAAAACGTGGAGGCCGCAGGGCTGAAAGAAAAGAGCCGCTTTTTTGTTGAAGTCTGGTTTGTACGCGATGCAGGCGGATGGACGAAGCCTGAGTTCACGCCATGGCTGAAACAACTCGTCGAACACTTCAAACAGCATGGCTACGACTACGATGCATGGACGCTACATATCTACGATGAAACGCTTTGCGACGAATTTTTCCAATCCGCGAAGGCGATTCGCGCCTTTGATCCGAAGGTGAAAATCTATTCCGACATGATGCCGCACGATGTGGCGGAAATGAACAAATTCAAATCCGTCGTCGATTTCTGGTGCCCCCATATGGATACGCAAATGACGAAAAACAAAGAAATAAAAGAGAAGAGTGATGCTTTGCGCAAGACAGGCCTCCCGTTCCACATCTATAACTGCGGCTCGATGCCGACTCATCCGCTGACACTTTATCGCATTGAGCCATGGATGTCATGGCTCAATGGCGACGATGGCATCATGTTCTGGACGGCGAATGCCTGCCAAGTTCGTCCGTCTCTGACGAATCCGAACTATGGCATGTCCTACCGGCTGAACGGCGAATTGCTGTCCAGCCGCCGCTGGGATATTT
>JAEEGH010027115.1_pt1 | contig 11360 bp, 8 predicted proteins | sample 9134181 | NCBI WGS metagenome assembly JAEEGH01 (sample SAMN16246544, study PRJNA631951) | gut metagenome | biome: gut microbiome; feature: rumen; material: DP-attached | host: Bos | place: Iran: Karaj | collected 2018-10 | reverse complement strand
GCCACAACAATGTGGAAGAATGCGAAATTCTTCTTTCCGTGGCGCTGAAGTCTGATTTTAACAGCCATTGTGAATCTGTTTTAAATTAATAAATTATGAACCATTGCCTCCCAACCCGTGGGAGCGTGCAAAGATAAGAATAATTATGAAACCATGAAAAAATTTTGGTATTTACGGAATATTACCTATTTTTGCAGTCCCGTCTGACGGGAAAACATACCTGCGGTAGTGGTGAAATGGTATACACGCTACTTTGAGGGGGTAGTGGGCGCTAGCCCGTGTGAGTTCGACTCTCACCTACCGCACAAGAGACGACCTTTGAGGCCGTCTCTTTTTTTTGTTTCGACCGGCAATTCTCCTTACTTTCAGTCAATTTGAGTCACGAATTCCTCGGCAGGAACACGGCTTCCGTGTAATGCCGAAGGTGTGCTGTCTGGAGATGGATAACCTACGTTTATGATGGCGACGAGGTCGTAGCCGTCGGTCCCGGGAAGTATCTCCTTCAGCAGGGCCGGGTCGAATGAGCCGACCCAGAGGGTGGACAGCCCTTCATTTTCCGCTGCGAGCATCAGGTATGTGGCTACGATCGAAGCATCCACCTCCGCCCCGTTCTTGCCGTCGTACCGCCGCACCCATGCATCGGCAGGGCGGCATCCGACAACAAGGAGCAGCGGTGCGCCGTAGTTGGAGCGCGTGACGCCCTTGATGGCCTCCAGCGTGTCAGGATCGGAGACTGCCCACACATGGACCGGCTGCTTGTTCACGGCCGTGGGTGCGATCCGTCCGGCCTCGATGATCCGGACGGCTTTCTCCTGCTCGACGGCCTGTGCCGCGAATGCCCTGCAGGAGTATCTTCTTTGTAAGACGGTGTTGAATTCCATGACGATAATATCCGTTGGTGTTACGTAAAATTACCAAATAATCTGGAGAATTACATTCCAAGAAAATTGTTTTTAATGATTTTTTATTAGATTTGTGTAATGTACCACAGTAAGACACGTATTATCATTAATTTCATAAAACTGTTTCTGCATGGAAAAGAAAAAAACTAACATGGTGGCCATCGTGACGATGTGCTTCATCTTTGCGATGATTTCCTTCGTCACCAACATGGCAGCTCCTTTCGGCAACATCTGGGGCAACAAGTTCGAGTGGTCCAAGATGGCCGGAAACCTCATGAACTTCGCGGCTTATCTCTTCATGGGTATCCCCGCGGGCAAGATGCTCCTCAAGATCGGTTACAAGAACACGACCCTCGCCGCTCTCGCGACCGGTTTCATCGGAATCGTCATCCAGTGGCTTTCCAGCAAGATCGGTGCTGACACCTCGGCAATCATCGTCTACCTGATCGGTGCATTCGTCTGCGGTCTCTGCGTCTGCATGCTCAACACCGTTGTCAACCCGATGCTGAACATCCTCGGAGGCGGTGGAAACAAGGGTAACCAGTACATCCAGATCGGTGGAACCCTGAACTCCCTGACCGGAACCCTTACTCCGCTCCTCGTTGGTGCCCTTATCGGTACCGTGACCGCCAACACCTCCATGTCCGATGTAGCACCTCTGCTCTTCATCGCAATGGGTGTCTTCGCACTTGCCTTCATCATCATCTCGCTCGTCAAGATTCCCGAGCCGGCAAGGGAGCGCAACGCCACCGTCTATGAGCACAGCGCATGGAACTTCCGCCACTTCGTACTCGGAGCCATCGCAATCTTCTTCTATGTAGGTATCGAGATCGGTATCCCTTCACAGGTGAACTTCTACCTTGCCGACGCTACCGGAAGGGGAGCTTTCCCTGCCGGATTCGCAGGTGCCGCCGCCATCGGTGGAGCTATCGCTGCCATCTACTGGCTTCTCATGATGGTCGGCCGTTTGTGCAGTACGTTCATTTCAGGTAAGGTCAGCACCAGGGCCCAGATGATCACTGTAAGTTCAGTCGCCATCCTCCTCGTGCTCATCGCGATATTCATCCCCAAGACCGTCACCGTCAACATGCCCGGCTACAGCGCCGCGGACGGATTCTCGATGTTCCAGGTTCCGCTCAGCTGTCTGCTCCTCGTCCTCTGCGGTCTCTGCACCTCCCTCATGTGGGGCGCTATCTTCAACCTCGCAGTCGAAGGACTCGGCAAGTACACCGAAGCTGCTTCCGGAATATTCATGATGCTCGTCGTCGGTGGTGGTATCATGCCGTTCATCCAGGACTTCATCGCCAAGGGTGCCGGTTACATGAACAGCTACTGGCTCGTCATCGCGATGCTCTGCTACCTCCTCTACTACGCACTTGTCGGTTGCAAGAACGTTAACAAGGACATCCCTGTCGACTAATGATTATGAATATGGATAATATCGATCAGAATCTCGTAATAGGTGTTGATGTAGGCGGACAGACTTCCAAATGCGGAATCGTCGATGCCAGGGGTACCGTCATAGCCCAGACCGTCATCAGGACTGACAACTTCGATACCGTCGAACCTTACATTGCCGAGCTTGCGGAAGCTTTGACCAAGCTTGTCAAGGAGACCGGCGCGGAAGGCAAGATCCGCGGTATCGGTGTCGGAGCCCCCAACGCGAATTACTATACCGGCGACATCGAGAACGCCGTCAACCTTTCCTGGGGCCGTGCGGGCTCCATCCATTTCGCGGCAATGCTCAAGGATGCGATGGGAGGCATTCCTGTCACCCTGACCAATGATGCCAATGCCGCCGCGATGGGTGAGATGACCTACGGAGCTGCAAGGGGTATGAAGAATTTCATCACCATCACCCTTGGAACCGGAGTCGGCAGCGGTATCGTCATCAATGGTGAGATGGTCTACGGCCATGATGGTTTTGCCGGCGAGCTCGGCCACACCACCCTCGTACGTCATAACGGACGCCTCTGCAACTGCGGAAAGAACGGTTGCCTCGAGGCCTATTGCTCGGCGATCGGAATCGCCAGGACTGCACGCGAGTGGCTGGATATGACCGATGAGCCTTCCCTCCTGAGGAAACTTGACAAGATCACTGCAAAGGACATCTATGATGCAGCCAAGGAAGGCGACCAGATCTCTTTGAGGTTGTTCGACTACACCGGCACGATGCTCGGAATGGCTTTCGCAGACTTCATCGAGTTCTCTTCACCTGAGGCCATAGTGCTCTTCGGCGGAATGGCAAAGAGCAAGGAATTCCTTACCGAGCCTATCGAGAGGGCTATGAACGCGAATGTCCTTCCTCTTTGGAGAGGCAAGGTCAAACTCGTCTACTCTGCCCTTAAGGAGTCTGATGCCGCCATCCTCGGCGCCTCGGCCCTCGCCTGGTAAAGATTATAATCTATTAAGTGCCGCTTCTGGATTCAGGAGCGGCACTTTTTTTATGATTCTTTTCGCTAAATTTGCAGTAGCAAGCAGTCCCTCATGGGCAAAAAGGAATATATTCAGATCCGCGGGGCTAAGGCCCATAACCTCAAGGGTGTAGATTTGGACATCCCGAGAGGTGAGTTTGTCGTAGTCACTGGTTTAAGCGGAAGCGGCAAGTCCTCCCTTGCCTTCGACACCATCTATGCCGAAGGACAGAGACGGTACATGGACACCCTTTCGACTTACGCCAAGCATTTCATGGGAATCCTGGAGAAGCCCGAGGTTGAAAGCATTGACGGATTGAGCCCCATCATCGCAATCGAGCAGAAGACAACAGGCAACAATCCCCGCTCGACTGTCGGGACCATCACTGAAATATTCGACTTCCTGAGACTCCTGTACGCAAGGGCCTCGAGAGCATATTCCCCGGTCACAGGGAAGGAGATGGTCCGCTACACCGACGAGCAGATTGTGGACCTGATAATGGAAGGCTACAAGGGGAAAAGGTGCTACCTCCTCGCTCCGCTGGTCCGTGGCCGCAAGGGACATTACCGCGAACTGTTCGACCAACTCAGGAGGCGTGGTTACACCGAGGTCCGGGTCGATGGGGAGATCCTGCCTCTCAACGAGGTCGAAGCCCTTGACCGTTACAAGGGCCATTTCATTGAACTGGTCGTAGATAAGCTCAAGCCTTCCGAAGGGGACACCAAGAGGGTAAGGGATTCAGTCATGACTGCCCTTAATCTTGGGAAAGGCTCCATAGCAATGCTTGAGAGCGGATCATCACTCCTGCGTCATTTCTCGAAGCACCTCGTGGATCCCGATTCCGGCCTGTCCCTCCAGGAACCCGCGCCACATTCATTCTCTTTCAATTCCCCTGAGGGGTACTGCCCCCACTGCAAGGGACTGGGGATGATAGTGGACATCAACATTGACACGATCATCCCGGACAGGAGCATCTCAATCGCAGACGGCGGGATAGTACCTCTGGGAAAGGTTCGTGAGAACAAGAAGTTCGACGTGATCCGCTCCATCGCAAGGAAATACAATTTCTCCCTATATGATCCCATCGCAACCATCCCCGAAGAGGCAGTGACCCATATTATATTCGGAAGCGACGAACTGTTCCGGGTAGGCGAGGGGAATGTGTCCGAGATGGTTTCTTTCCCGGGAATAGTGGATGACATAGACGAGAAGGTGGAATGCCCGGTCTGCCACGGAACCCGGCTGAACGAGAACACAAAGTGTTTCCGTATCGATGGGAAGACAATCTCCGAAGTCGCCGCCATGGAGATGACGGAGCTTAAGGAATGGTTTTCGACCCTTCCTTCGAAGATGACTGTCAGGGAGAACAACATAGCCCGTGACATACTCAAGGAACTTGATGAAAGGGTCAGGTTCATGCTGGATGTCGGCTTGGACTACCTGTCACTGGACAGGCCTACCGGCTCCCTTTCAGGAGGAGAAAGCCAGAGGATCAGGCTGGCTACCCAGATCGGCTCCAAGTTGGTCGGAGTCCTGTATATCCTCGATGAACCGTCGATCGGACTTCATCAGAGGGACAACCGTAAGTTGATCGCCTCACTGAAGGAACTTCGTGACGAAGGCAATTCAGTAATGGTTGTGGAGCACGACATGGAGACGATGATGAGTGCGGACTGGCTTGTGGACGTCGGCCCCGGTGCCGGGGAGAACGGCGGAAAGATCTGCCTCAGCGCTCCGCTCAAGGTCTTGTTGGGTGAACCTATGGACAAGGAGACAAAGCCTCACTGCATCCTCGGAAGTTCACTGACCTTGGAATATCTTCAAGGACGTAAGACTATCCCGGTCCCGCAGACAAGGAGGCCCGGGAACGGTTTCTACCTGACTCTCAGGGGAGCCAGGGGCAACAACCTCAAGGATGTCAACGTGACCTTCCCTCTCGGCTGTTTTATCGGAGTGGCCGGAGTGAGCGGCAGCGGAAAATCTTCCTTGATCAACGAGACCCTGATGCCGATCCTGAAGAACAAGCTCCATCGTGCAAAATTGCGTCCTCTCCCTTATGGTTCTATAGAGGGGATTAAGAATATAGACAAGCTCATAGAAATCGACCAGAGTCCCATCGGGCGTTCGCCCAGGTCCAATCCCGCCACGTTTACGGGAGTCATGGGAGACATAAGGAACCTTTTCGAGGATACTCCTGATGCCAAGGTGCGCGGATTCAAGGCTGGCCGGTTTTCATTCAATGTGCCCGGCGGACGCTGCGAGGCTTGCAACGGTGCGGGGATCAAGGTCATAGAGATGAATTTCCTGCCATCTGTCAACGTGGTTTGTGACGAGTGCAGGGGCAAGCGTTACAAGGAAGATACCCTTGCAGTCCACTATAAAGGGAAGAACATCAACGATGTCCTGGAAATGCCCATCAGCGAGGCTTACGAGTTCTTCAAGCCTATTCCTGCGATTGCCAGGAAACTGAAGGCCCTCGTGGATGTAGGACTCGGCTACGTTCATCTGGGACAGAGTGCTGTCACCCTTTCAGGAGGTGAGAGCCAGAGGATGAAACTGGCTGCCGAACTTTTCCGGAAAGCCACGGGTAACACCCTCTACATCCTTGACGAACCCACTACCGGACTTCATTTCGAAGACATAAAGGTCCTCCTCGGTGTTCTTCAACAGCTTGTCGATCAGGGTAATACGGTTATCATCATCGAACACAACCTCGATATCCTCAAGAGCGTGGACTACATCTTCGACCTGGGCCCCGACGGCGGCCAGGGTGGAGGCCGGATCGTTGCAGAAGGGACTCCTGAGGAACTCGCCGCTAATCCAGATTCGGTAACTGGGCCTTATCTGAAGGAGGTACTGTAATCTTAGTTTAGCCCTCTGTTGAAGTATTGAAGAATTATTCTTAATTTTGTAAGAATAGTCTTTTTTTTGGGGTTATGTCGTCCGGTTGTCAGGTCAGCGTTAAGTCGTTTTGCTTCAATCCGTTCAGGGAGAACAGCTATCTCCTTTGTGATGAGGTGGGAGGCGAGTGCGTGTTCGTGGATCCCGGATGCTATGATGAAGCCGAATCGGAGGCACTGAAATCATTCGTTTCTTCACATGGGCTGAAACCTAACGCCATTTGGCTGACCCACGGTCACTTCGACCACATATTCGGAGTTGCCAGTCTCGCCAGGGACTATTCCATCCCGGTTTACATGTCTTCGGAAGACAAGATGATCCTGAGAAGGGATCCTGTTTATGCGCAGGGAGTCGGACTCAAGGCACCAGACGTGTCATTCGAGACAGAGGACTTGGTGGATGGGCAGATCCTTGCCTCATTCGACAATGGAGGCTTCAAGGTAATCACCACTCCGGGCCACACTCCGGGAGGTGTCTGTTTCTACAGCGAGGAGAACAAGATCCTCTTCTCCGGCGACACGCTTTTTGCCGGCTCGATCGGGAGGACAGACCTGGATGGTGGCGACTACGATAAGGAGATTGTGGGAATAATGGAGAAGCTTATGCTGCTCCCGGGTGACGTGGAAGTCTATCCGGGGCATGGCCCATCCACTTCGATAGCTGAGGAAAGGACGACCAATCCTTTCCTTCAGCCTTTCAACGAACCTTGGGAGAACGAAATCGACTTATGATATGCACATAGGAATTGCTGGAAATATCGGCTGCGGCAAGACCACTCTCACAAGGCTGCTGGCGAACCATTATGGATGGACTCCCAAGTACGAGTCCGTCACATACAATCCTTACCTTGAGGATTACTATAAAGACATCCCTCGGTGGTCCTACAACCTTGAGACCTATTTCCTGGCCCAGCGCTTCAAGGATGTGCTGGAGATTTCAAAGAGCCAGGATGTGATCATCCAGGACAGGACACTCTATGAGGGTGTGTATATCTTCGTGGCAAACAACTATGCCATGGGTAACCTCAGCAAGCGAGACTACGAGACTTACATGGATCTTTTCGGGGTGATGTCTTCCATGGCCGGCATGCCGGACCTGCTGATCTATCTCAAATGTTCGATCCCGCATCTCGTTGCCCAGATCCAGAAGAGAGGCAGGGATTACGAGCAGTCCATCGGACTGGACTATCTGGCCGGCCTTAACGAACGCTATGACAAATGGATTGCAGAGTACAAGGGCAGGGTGCTTACTATCGAGACCGATAACCTGGATTTCGAGAACCGTCCCGAAGACTTTGCATTGATTACTGACAAGATTGACGCCGAACTCTATGGCCTTTTCCCTATTGATAATATTAAATAATTCAAGATATGCATATAGCGATTGCAGGTAACATAGGCAGTGGCAAGACCACCCTCACCAAGATGCTGGCCGCCCACTACGGATGGACTCCCAAGTTCGAGTCCGTCGATTTCAACCCCTACCTTGCCGACTTCTATGCCGACATGGAGCGCTGGTCTTTCAACCTCCAGATCTATTTCCTCAACAAGAGGTTCAAGGATGTGGTGGAGATTTCCCGTTGCAGCGACATTATCATCCAGGACAGGACCATCTACGAGGATGCCCGCATCTTTGCACCGAACCTCCATTCGATGGGACTCATGAGTACCAGGGACTTTGAAAACTATTCAGACCTCTTCGACCTGATGATGTCCCTTGTGAGCAAGCCGGACCTTCTTATCTACCTGCGCTCTACCATTCCCAACCTTGTGGCCCAAATCCAGAAGCGCGGAAGGGACTACGAAAGCAGCATCAGGATCGATTACCTTACCGGGCTCAACAAGCGTTATGAGGACTGGATCAAGGAATATGACGGCCATCTCCTGATCATAAACGTGGATGAAATCAAATTCGAGAACAAGCCGGAGGATTTCCAGAAGATAACTGACAGGATCGATGCCGAGCTGTTCGGCCTCTTCCCTGAAGTGAAGCAGATTGATGAATAAGTTATAAATCTCAATTAGTATGAAAAAAGTTATTATTTATGCTGTTGCAGCCGTTGCGCTGCTTGCATGCGCCTCATGCGCAAACAAAAAGAATGTGATCACCGGCCATTTCGATGGCCTTCCCTGTGATTCCCTTAAAGTCGAGGTAGTCGATATCCTCAATGCCAGGGTACCTCTTTCCACTACCATTATACCGGCCACTAACGGAGATTTCACTATCCCGTTCGCCGACACCACTGTCCGTGGTATCATCATCTATTGCCCTGATGACGAGAGGGGCCGTGAGCATGGAGTTGCATCCATCACCTTCGTCCCCGGTGAATATGCCAAACTGAGCGGAAGGCTAGACTCTGTCGTGGTCGATGGTTCCCAGTTCTTCAAGGACCAGAAGGCCTATGCCGAGCTCGTAAAGCCCGACCAGGACAGGATGTCCGAGATAGTTCAGGAATATCGTGCCGCCGCTGATGACGAGGCCAAGTCCGATTCCATCATGAACGTTTACAACGAGGTCAATGCCCATGTCAATTCCCTGACCAAGGATTTCATCAAGAACAATCCTGCCAGCCTGTACGGAGCCACCCTCGTCAGCCGCCTCATCGGTGAGGACGGTAAGGATGCTCTTGAGGTTCTGGATATTATCCCCGAAACTGTGCAGAACGGATATCTTAAGCCCCTGATTGACAGGTCCAGGACTGGTGCCCAGAAGACAAAGGCAAGGGCTGAGGCTGCCGAGAAGGTAAAGGACGGCATGCAGGCTCCTGACTTCACCCTCAAGAATGAGAAGGGAGAGGACTTCACCCTTTCATCCATCTACAACAACGGACAGTACATCATCCTCGATTTCTGGGGTGAGTGGTGCTACTGGTGCAAGAAGGGAATTCCTGACATGAAGCAGCTCTACAAGGATGCAAAGGGCAAGATCGAGATTCTCAGCATCGACTGCAATGACACTGAGGAGGTCTGGAAGAACGCCATCAAGGAGCATGAGCTTCCTTGGCTGCACGTTTACAACCCCGGTGACGAGAAGACAGACGTTGCCGTCACCTATGCCATCCAGGGCTATCCCACCAAGCTCATCCTCAATCCTGACGGAACCATCAACAAGACGATCGTCGGAGAGGATCCTGAGTTCTACACCTACGTCAGGTCCCTCATCGGTAAGAAATAGGAGCTATGTCGAGACATATTCCATTCGCCCTCATCCTGGGGGCGGCAATGGTTTTGAATGCGATGTCCGCCGCCGCCCAGGCGGTGGACATCGTGCCTGATGGGGCATTGCTGAGGGCTCCCTTCTCCTCACAGGACGAGGAAAGGTTCCGCCAACCCGACAAGGTCTTCTACCCGGAAACCTGGTTCCACTTCATTGGAGGGAATGTTTCCAAGGAGGGCATAGATGCAGACCTGCAGGCTATCCATGATGCCGGCCTGTCCGGAATCCAGTGGTTCCACGGCTACTTCGGAGGCCCCTGGCCTGCAACCGGCCACCAGCTTACGACCCTGAGTCCGGAATGGGAGGATATGGTTGGCTACCTTGGGCATAAGGCAGACAGCCTCGGCTTGAGACTTACTGTCCAGACCTGTCCTGGATGGTCGATGGCAGGAGGCCCCTGGATAACTCCGGAGAATGCAATGAGGGAGCTTGTCTGGACAAGGACTGACATTCCCGCCGGCAAGAAAGCTTCTTCCCCTCTTGCGAAGGCTGTCTCTTCAGAAGAACCCTGGAGGGACTATCAGGACATCGCTGTCCTGGCCTTTCCCACGCCGCTCGGCGACACCGGAATCCCTCTCCAGCCTACAGTAACCGATGCTGCCGATGATTCCTGGAAAGCCCTTGTGGAAGGACGGAATGTCAAGGGGCTTTCGCTGAAAGAAAGCTCTTCCCACACAGTTACTTTCACCCTTCCGGAAGGAAGTGTGATACGTACCCTTGAGCTGCCCCCTGTGGGAGCCTTCTCACACAACTTCTGCTATGATCCCGGAATTCACGTAAAGCTTACGGCAAAAGTGTCATCCGGAGAAGAGAGAATCCTAGTGGATGCTGACCTTCCCATGAGCAACTGGCAGGACGGTGATCCTTACGACATGGTGTTCGCCTGCAATGAGGTGGAAGGAGCGAAGAGCTATTCATTCACCCTGACCAACGCCCATCCGGCAAGCGTACGGTTCGTACGTTTCCTCTCCGCTGCCCGCAAGAACAGTTGGAGGGGAGAAGCAGGATGGACCTTAATCGCAAAGGAATGGAGTCAGGAGCGTCCTGAACAGAATGCTTTGGCTTACGTCAACACCAAGGATGTCATTGACATTACGGGCAAGATGTCTGCTTCCGGCTCTCTGGACTGGACGGCTCCTGAAAGTGGATCCCCGGAAGGGAAATGGACGGTGCTCCGTATAGGACATGTCAATTCCGGCAGGAGGAACTCTCCGGCACCACCCGAAGCTACAGGATGGGAATGCAGCAAGTTCGATCCCCGGGGTGCCGAAATCCAGTTTGCCAATTATGTAGGCATGCTTCAGGACGGCCCATTGGGAGGTAAGGCTTCAGGCATGCTGATGGACAGTTGGGAATGTCACACCCAGACATGGACGCCAGGCATGGAAGGAATCTTCGAGGAGTCTGCCGGCTATCCGTTACGCAGATATCTTCCTGCCCTGATGGGTTATGTCCTTGACGGACAGGATAAGACCAGCAGGTTCTTGATCGATTGGAGGCGCACCGTGAACGACCTCTATTGCGAGAACTTTTTCAAGAAGATGACTGATCTCGCCCACGGCAAGGGCATGAAGGTCCAGTTTGAGACCGCCGGAAGCGATGTGGTGACGATGGATCCGATGGAGTACTTCAAGTACGCCGATGTGCCGATGTGCGAATTCTGGCAGCCTTTTACCGAGGGTTATGTCGGCGATCTGGATTTCAAGCCTATCAAGCCCACCGCATCTGCCGCCCACATCTACGGTAAGCCCAGGGTGGCCGCTGAGAGTTTCACAAGTTTCTCCCTGACTTGGGACGAGCATTGGCAGATGCTCCGGGATGTTGCCAACTTCAACATGAGCGAAGGCGTCACGCACAATGTTTTCCACACCTACACCCATAATCCGCAGGTCGGTTTCCTGCCTCCGGGAACCAGTTTCGGAAGCA
>JAEEGH010027114.1_pt1 | contig 11360 bp, 12 predicted proteins | sample 9134181 | NCBI WGS metagenome assembly JAEEGH01 (sample SAMN16246544, study PRJNA631951) | gut metagenome | biome: gut microbiome; feature: rumen; material: DP-attached | host: Bos | place: Iran: Karaj | collected 2018-10 | reverse complement strand
GTTAACGCCGCCATGAACATACTGGAACGGGGGTCGGCTCGCGACCCCGGCCCCGTCCGAGGGCCGAATCGCCCCGCCGGTCGGCACGGTCCTGCGGATCCGGCCCAGAAGGCCGCAGGTAGGCTTCCGGACTTATACCATAAAATCCAGGAGTTAGAGTTGCAAATAACTTGAATACCTACCGTAAATCTATATATAGGTCAATTAACTGGAAAACTGGATACGAAATCCAGCATTTCGATAAGGCGTTCCGAGCACATCCGCCTCCTGCCGAAAGGAGACGGGACGCCATCGAGGGATGTGAATGGAAGACATAATCATCATAGAAGGCCTGGTGAAGAAGTTCGGGGAGAAGACCGCCGTGAACGGCCTCGACCTGAGGATCCACCAGGGTGAGCTCTTCGGATTCCTGGGTCCGAACGGCGCTGGAAAGACCACCACTCTTCGGTGCGTCTCGACGCTGACAGGATTCGACGAGGGAACCATAATCGTCGACGGCAATGACATCAAGAAGAATCCGGAGGCAGCGAAGGGGTCCATGGGGGTCATTCAACAACAGGTGTCCCTGGACAAGGACCTGACCATCCGCGAGAACATGATCTCTCATGCGATGTATCACAACATCGGCAAGAAGGAGCGCAACGAGAGGATAGCCGAACTGTCCGATTTCTTCGGCTTAGGGGAATACCTCGACAAGCCTGTCGACTCCCTGTCCGGGGGATGGAAGAAAAGGGCGGCCATCGTGTGCGCCATGCTCCATAACCCGAAAGTCCTCTTCCTTGACGAGCCCACCTCAGGATTGGACATCAACGCCCGCCGTCTTCTCTGGGACGTGATCAAATCCCTCCACAAGGAAGGGGCTACGATCATCCTGACCACCCATTACATCGAGGAGGCGGAATCCCTCTGCGACAGGGTCGGGATCATAGATAAAGGAAAGATAATCGCCCTGGACGAGCCGAAGAACCTGTGCGAGAAGGTCGGATCCATAGCGGTCGAGACCGTGGTCGACGGCAAGACCACATACAGATACTTCAAGGACAGGGATGAGGCCAAGGCTTACGCCGCGTCCGTGGAGGGAGACGTGACCATGAGGTCCACCAACCTGGAGGACGTGTTCGTCGAGCTCACAGGGAAAAGCGTGGGGGCGCAGACATGAGCAACGTCCTTCTCGACGCGTACCACGTCGCATGGGGCGACATGATGTTCATGAAGCACAACTTCTGGAACATCCTCGTGATGAGCATCATGAGCCCGCTCCTGTACCTGATAGCGTTCGGATACGGATTGAGGACCGGACAGACCGATATAGGTGTGTCCTACGTGGCTTTCGTCATCCCCGGAATAGCGGCGCTGTCCTCGCTCTCGTCATCGTTCGGCTCCACTTCCACGAGGATGAACGTCCAGAGGCTGTATTACAAGAGCTTCGACGAGATGATGATGTGTCCTCTGAGCCTGTCGGGGATAGTCATCGGAAAGAGCATGCTGGGACTCGTCAGGGGGCTCATAAGCTGCTTCCTGATATACACGCTAGGGCTGTTCCTGGCCGAGGACCTCGTGCTGTCCCCTCTGGTCATCATCAGCATAGTCGTGTCCTGCATGACCTTCTCTCTGCTGGGAATGGCCGCCGCGCTCCTCGCCAAGTCGCATCAGAGCATGGCCACCCTCAACAGCCTGATCATCCTGCCCATGACCTTCCTCTGCGGAACGTTCTTCTCGGTCTCGTCCCTGAACCCGATCTTCCAGGCGATACTGTACTGCATGCCGCTGACTCATGCCAGCGAGATCATCAGGGCGGCCGCGCTTCCAGACTACCTGGAGTTCCCTTGGATCTCCCTCGCGGTCCTGATCGCGTTCGGAATCGCGTTCTTCATTCTGGACTACTACCTTCTCAAGACCAGAAAGGTCTGAAAACGGCCTACGGGGAGGATGACCTCCCCGGAAGCCTTCTTTTTCCTCTCAGCTGCCTCTGACGCCGTGCATCAGCTCGTCGAGGATGTACATGGCTCCCTGGATGCCGTAGATCGGACGGGGGATTATGTCGTCCATCCCGGTGCAGGAATAGCCTATGGGGATGCCTATGCACCCGGTGGCCTCGGCCATGGTCAGAGCGGCGATGCCTTCGCACAGGACGACGTCGCTGTCCTCCGGAGGCTCCTTGCCGAAGGAGTCCAGAAGATCCCTCTCCTCCAGGAACCTTTTCAGAAGCCCGACCTCCTTCTCGTCGGCCCCGGGATCCACCGCCACTGCTATCGGGATCATGGAGAGATAGCCGTAGAGCCACTCCGTGATGGACCTGACCACCGATGCGGTACCTGCTATCGAGAAGGGCAGCCCCCTCGTGCGGAGGACGTTGTACTTCAAGCCCATGAACTTGTCGTAGACCTTCCTCTCGACCCTGCGGACCTTGTCCAGAGCCGGCTCTGGATCCTTCCCGGTGGCTTCGGCTATGGACTTAACCCATTCCTTGACGGCCGTGAACCCTATCGGGGCCCCGCAAGACGGCCTTATCGTCGGAACGCCCTTGGACTCGTAGTATTCCAGAAGCCCGGCGCACATCTCCGGACAGACGACGACGTTGAACTCGGCGCGGACGGACCTCCTGAGATCCTCGATGGACGCGCCCGCTCCGGGAGTGGACAGGACCTTCAGCCCCATGCTCTCCACGAGGCCGCAGAGGTCCTCCTTCCCGGCTTCCCAGTCCTTGTCGTACAGGGACAGCCCCAGAAGGTTCACCGTCCCTGGAAGGACCTCGCTCCTTTCAGGAGCCAGATGCTGCATGACGGCGCGCAGCATATGGCCGTAGCATTCGGTCATGGGCATTGAGACCAGGGACTCGTCCATGTATATCGCCCTGTTCTCCAGGCCGCTGTCCCTGATCGCCTTCTCGTGGTTGTCCCCGATCAGAGCCGCTCCGGGGGAGTTGATTATCACTATCAGGGAGGGCTCTTTGTCAGCCAGAATCGGCAAGGCCTCCGAGGTCTTGTAGAACGCCCCGTTTATGAAATCGTACTCGTCGAGATAGGATGCCGGGACCCTCGGATAGCCGTAGTAGTAGATGTCGAAGTAATCCTCCTGGGACCCCGGGGCCAGCCTCGGATAGACGGCGGTCGAACGCACCATGTGCTGGACCCTGCATCCTCCCGGCCCGTGCAGGAAAACCGCGGCGTCCTCTATGCTCTCGACGGCCATGATCGCGCCGTTGAACCCGTCCGGAAGCGTCCTCATTGGACCGCCCCCTTCCATCCTTCGGTCGGCGGGATCCTCATGATGTTCTCCAGATACTCCGCGTACATCATGGGGCCCTTGTATCCTGCGCCGATCCTCTTGATCCTAGCCAGCTTGCATCCTCCTCTGACAGGATAGGCCAGGTCGGATATCAGGATGTCCGGGCGCAGGGAGTCCATGTCCTTCTCCAGCTTCTCCAGGGAGTATTCCTCGTCGACCCTGTCCTGATGGACTGTCGTGACCTCTGAGAAATACTGGCGGACTCCCGGGAAGACCCCTATGCGGACGATATCCGCGCCCAGATCGAGCAGGAGATCGATGATCCAGTCATTCTTCCTGTTCAGCAGGATGACCTTCTTTCCGCGGAAACGGCGAGAATGCTCCTCCAGGAATCTCCTGTAATCGGCTTCGGCTGAAGCGATCTCGGCCTCGGCCGCCTCCTGCATGCCCAGCCTCTCGCCCATCATCCGCATCCATTTCGCATGCTCCCTTATCCCCACCGGCAGAGGCGCTGGAAACGGCTCCCTTCCGGTGCGGTCGGCTATTATCTTCGAATTCACATAGTTGGTAGCGTCGCCGGAGACCAGGATGTCGATGGGCGCCCTGCAGAACATGCGCATGTCTTCAGACGTGCATTCGTCCAGGAAGCGGCAGTTGACCTTCAGCCCGAAGACCGACAGCATGCGGTTCAGCTCCTTCGAGCCCTTCTCCCACTGGAGATCGAAGAACGAATGCCCTATGAGATTGACGTATCCAGGCTCGGAAGCCACGGAGGTGTCTATCATCTTAGAAATCTCCACGGTGGCTATTGTCATGCCCTCGCTGTAGCTGCCGGTCATGTCGCCGTCCGCCGGGATGAACCTGATCTCCGCGTCCGGATAGTCCTCCAGAGCCCTCTTGACCACCCTCTCGGAGTCGTCTCCGATGATCCCGGGCATGCAGGTAGTCACCACGGCGATCTTCCTGCACCCTTCGTCCAAGGTCTTGTACAGGGTGTCCTCCAGATGCTTCACGCCGCCGAATATGGACACGGTGTCGTCCATCATGGTGCAGCGGAGGTTGTGGGTGGGGTCGGTGGCGTATATGCCCCTGCGATGCAGCCTCAGAGAGACCGTCCCATGGGACATGTCCATCAGATACATGCAGCTGCGAGGCCCATAGAGTATGACCGTGTAATCGGTGAGCCTCATGAACGCTGCCATGGCCCCGAACGCGGCGCAGGAGTTCATTATCTTGGTCTCACGGATGGATTTCCTGCGCTTGGAACAGGTCGCGCACGGGATTCGAGCGTCTGTCGCCCCGGACGGAGACCTAATCTCCCTTCCCGCTGCCAGGTCCGAGAGCTGGAGGTCGTCCAGAGGATGCGGATAGTACAGAGGGGCCTTTCCTTCGGCGGCATCCGCTATGGCGTCAGCGATCTCGTCCACCCTCTTGGATATCTCGGAATCCGGGCGGAGCTCGCGAACCGTTATCCCGGCCGCTTCAGCGTCCCTGAAGGCGTAGTCGCGGGGTATGTTGGCTATGACGGGCACTCCGGTCGCCTCTGCGAACCTTCTGACTGATGCCTCCTCGTCTTCCACTCCGCGCGAGTTCAGGATCATCCCGAGAAGACGGGGCTTGCCGGTATCGAAGTTGGCCAGCCCTTTCATTATGTTGTTGGCCGCGTACATCGACATGAATTCGCCGGATGTCACCAGGACGACCGCATCGGCGTACTCCCCTCTCAGAGGGACCGCGAAGCCTCCGCAGACGACATCCCCCAGGACGTCGTAGATCTTTATATCCACGTCCAAGGAGTCGACTCCGAGCTTCTTCAGCGTGTCGAACGTCGTAAGGATCCCGCGCCCTGCGCAGCCTATCCCAGGCTCCGGGCCTCCCGCCTCGGCGCAGATGACCCCTCCGGCCCCAGTCTCTATGACATCCTCCAGCTTCCTCTGGAGGACCGGAACGGAGCGCACGTAGTCCAGGACGGTGCCCTGGGCCCTCCCTTTGAGCAGAAGACGGGTGGAATCGTGCTTCGGATCGCATCCGATCTGCATGACCTTCCTTCCCCTGGAAGCCAAGGAGTAAGACACGTTCGCGGCCATCGTGGACTTCCCGATCCCGCCCTTTCCGTAAAATGCGACCTGGAACATCGGCAACACTGTGTGGAGCATCCGTCCATGTGGCTAAATAATATCGCACTGATCCCAGCCCCCACAGAACCTTTTGCCAATGGTTTTATCATAGACTCTCTATTAAGAAATCATGAAAGCGGAGACAACGGCAAGGACGTTTTATTCTGTGGTCGTGGTTGTAGTCGTCGTCATCCTTTTCGCGCCTCTGGCATCCGCACTCCTGAACGTCTCGGGCAACCAATGGGACGTCGAGATCAGCACCGAGTCCGAGTACGATCTCACATGGATGGACGCAGGATGCCTCTCGTCCAACCTGACGGAGGCCATCAAGGGACAGACCGGCTGCCGCATCCTGTACGGAGAGCATTCCGATCAGGTGAACACGTCCAACGTCAGCGCCGTGTCTCAGAAGGTCATGGACAGCGGAGCCTTGAAGGCCAAAGTGGTCGATGCGAACGGGAACACCCTGAAACAGGAGAGCATCACCTACAGGAACGCCGTCGCCGAAAGGACCGTAATGGACATTCACGTGCCGGACCTCATATCCAGCATCTCGTCCATCGACCTCGTCATCGGATACAAGGGCTCTGAGATCGTGGTCCCCGCCACATCCTCGAACGTCAAGGAGGGGAACGTGGTCCATGCCGACTTCATCACGCCCTACGTCCTGAAGTACGTCGCTCTGGCCTACGGATGCGACGAGTACGTCGGCATCCACATGAACTACGAATCCAACATGAAGTTCAACGTCGACGTCGACACTGAGATCGACACTTCAAACTACAGGTTCTCCACTAACGGACTGGACAGGGACATCGTGACCGGCCTCCCCTCAGAGCAGACCTGTTCCGGGTCGATCGGCGGATACACGGGATTCACGATCAACGGCGGAACGATGGAGATCGACGGGAGGAACGCCAACCCATCAGCATCGATCAGGAACTCCATGGACAAAGGGAAGGTCACCATCGCGTCCGGCAGCGACTCGATCACGCTCTCGGACGATAGCGCCAAGGCCCTGGTCAAGGTACTCGAGGAGCTCGAGAAGAAGGCAGGAGGGAAGAGCTGATGCCCAGGAAGCACAGCGTGGCGCGGGGGATACTATACGCGGCCTTCGCCGCCCTGCTCTACATAGGCGTGCCCTACGCCATCGACATGGTCCTCAAGGATCCCTCGATCGTCGGATGGGACCTGTCCGATTTCCAGCTCCAGGGCGTCTTCGACATGCTAACCAGAGCGATGAGGTTCGGAATCGTCATGGCGGCCCTGTACTTCTTCGTCGGATTCTTCCGCAAAGGGGACAAGATGCGCATAGTCGCCCAGACGGTGACGATGATCGGGAACTACATCTGGTTCCTGTACCTGGTCAACTTCGGCAACCTCGAGGACTTCGTAGGCTTCAGGCTCAACGGTTCGGAGATCGCCGTAGGAGTCGTGGTGACCTGGCTGATAGGCGTCATGGCCTTGCTGAACCTCCTGAAGATACCGATCTTCTACGGACAATATTGGGACAACAGGGAGGAGTTCCTCAGGAAGTACGACCCGGACGGGTTCGAGGTGTACAAGCTGAGCCACTACAGCGACGAGGATTATGAGGCGGATTCAAAGGAGAAGAGGAGGAGAAGACGATGGGAATCAACATAAGAGCGTTCTACGAGGAGGCCGAAGGGGCCAGCTGCAACGAAATGAGGAGGAAGGTCCTGAGGGCCCACGTCAAGGACGTTACCGGCCTGGAATCCATCCTGGAGAAGGACCTCGTGGTCCCGATGGAGGAAGCCAGGAAGGCGCTTGACGACTGGGAGTCGTTCTCCGAGAGGAACTCCCTGGACCTCAACTCGGAATACGTGTACATCGGCAGCCTGAAGAAGGCCGACAAGCCCGTCCTGGAGCCTCTCGCGAAAGAGGTGTGCACCGGCTGGACCGACATTGAGAAGCTCTCCGAAGAGGACAGGAAGAAGGTCCTCGACGTCGCGGACGAGACCCTGACCGGATGGGACATGCTCTCCTTCGACGATATGAACTCCATATGCGCCGGATGCCCGCTCTCCTGGGACAAGGGGCGCGGATGCATCGGTGCTTTTGGACCGGACAACAGCCTTCTGCCCTCGATAGCGGCGAAGCACGGATGTCCCATAGTCGCCTCCGTCCCTGATCGCGTGGAATCCGGAGAAGCCCTCTCCCTCGAAGAGACCGCCGAACTGGTCAAAGAATGCGCTGTCCTCCGCGAGAAGCTCCCGGAGGAGGGGAAGATGATGGTGAGACGCTACTCCGGCCCCGTGGACAGGATGGAAGCCGCCGCCAAGGCCTGCGTCTCGGAGAAATGCAGGATGTGCTTCTTCTGAGCCTTCACTCGTATCCGTTCAGACGCATCAGGGCGGATACCATGTTCTTCACCATGCCCATGACGCCCTTCATGCCGGACCTGTCGTCCAAGTACTGAGGGGAGTTCAGGGCGTGGACGATAGGCAGAGGGTTCGATCCGACCACCAGCATCCCGTTGTTCAGCATGAAGTCGACCATCTGGTTGTAGACCAGCGACCCGCCCTGGTGGGAATAGACTGCGATGGCGCCCCCAACCTTTCCCTGGAGGCCGAGGTCTCCGTTCTCGAAGACCAGCTGAGCCCTCTCCAGGAAGGTCTGCATCACGCTGGAGCAGGCTCCCGCATAGGTGGGCGAAGCCAGAAGGATCGCATCCGCGGCGCGCATCCTATTGAGGAGAGGATTGAACCCGTCGTCCTCGTCCATGCACCTGCCGTCTCCGCGCATCTCGCAGGTCAGGCAGACGTTGCAGTTGGTGAACTTGTATTCGTAAAGGTGGACCAGCTCGAACTCCACCCCTTCTCTCTCGAACTCGTCCTGCAGGTCATTCAGAATATTGGTCGTGTTCCCGAGGGGGCGAGGACTACCGTTTAAAGCCAGCACCTTCATGGCGCTGTCATAGTATTATCTATTAAATACGTGTCCTTAAAGAATCCTTTATTCCGAAGTGGACTGGATGTGGGTTATAAGTATCGAATTAGCATATTACTGACAACAGGCGATTCAATGACCGAGATGCTGAAAATCATGAATCTTCACGCCGAGGCAGGCGGAAGGAAGATTCTCAAAGGAGTCAATCTGACGGTCGAAGAGGGGGAGACATGCATCCTCTTCGGGCCCAACGGCTCCGGAAAATCCACTCTCCTTTCCACTATCATGGGATACAGCACCTGCGAGGTGACAGAAGGAAGCATCCTATTCAAGGGCAAAGACATCACCGGACTGAGCGTCGACGAGCGCGCCAGAATGGGGATCGGGATGATGATGCAGAGGCCCCCCAACATCTTCGGAGTGAAGCTGGGCGACCTCGTCAAAGCGGCATCCAGCAACCCGAAGGTCCTGGACCAGGCCGAGGATTTCAAGATGAGCGGCTTCCTGGACAGGGACATCAACGTCGGGTTCTCCGGAGGAGAAATCAAAAGATCCGAACTCCTGCAGCTCACCGCACAGAAGCCCGAATTCATCCTCCTGGACGAGCCGGAATCCGGAGTGGACCTTGAAAGCATCGATCTCATCGGAGAGAAGGTCAAGAACCTGCTGTACGACGACAGCGAAGGACTGAGCCGCCAGAGGCACGTGTCCTCGCTGGTCATCACCCACACCGGACAGATCCTCGACTACATCGGCGCCGACCGCGGATACGTCATGAAGAACGGCAGGATCGACTACAGCGGCAGGCCATACGATCTGCTCAAACACATCAAACAGCACGGCTACGGAGAGTGCGACGAATGCCGATCGACGAATCAGTGAAGAAGGCTCTCAACAAGAAAGGGGCCTATGGAAAGGACATAGACCTCGAGAAATACGACGAAGCCGACAAGGACTCGGACCAGGTCGACGACCTCGAGAGCACGAAGTACAAGGAGTACATGGAGCACGTCGGAGTCGTCGCCGACGAGATGGCACGTTCCGGAACCCTCATGTTCATCAACAACGGACTGAGCCACTGCAGCCCCAAGGTCCAGGAGGGGCTGGAGCTCATGTCGGTCAGCGAGGCGCTGAAGGTCCACCAGGGGCTCAAGAACTTCATGTGGAAGGCCATGGACCCCGAGAAGGACAAGTACACCGCCAAGACCTATCTCGAGGACGGAGACGGATTCTTCATCCGCGTGAAGCCCGGGTACCATATCCAGAGCCCCATGCAGACCTGCATGCTCCTCAACCAGGACAAGGCGATCCAGAACATCCACAACATAATCATCGTGGAGGACGGAGCATCCCTGGAGATGATCACCGGATGCAGCACCACCCGCCACGCCAACGACGCCCTGCACGTAGGAGTCACCGAGATCTACATCGGCGACAACGCCAACCTCACCTATTCGATGATCCACAGCTGGGGAGACAAGACCAACGTCCGTCCCAGGACCAGGACCGTCGTGGGGAAGAACTCCAACTACACGAACAACTACGTCATCCTCAACCCCGTGGGAGACCTCCAGAGCTTCCCCGTGTCCGACCTGTCCGAGGGCGCGTCCACCACGTTCAACACCATGTGCATCGCGCACGCGGGATCCAACATCGACACCGGCGGAATGGCCAATCTCAACGGATTCGGCTCCAGGGCCGAGATCATGAGCAGGAGCATCTCCATGGGCGGAAAGATGTGCGCCCGCGGACGTCTCGTCGGAAACTCGCCGGGAGCCAAAGCCCACCTCGAGTGCAGGAGCATCATCCTGAAGGACGGCGGATCCACGCTGGCCATCCCCGAGCTGGAAGCCCACGTAGCCGACGTCGAGATGACCCACGAGGCGGCGGTCGGAAAGATCGCCAGGGACCAGATCGAGTATCTGATGTCCAGAGGACTGGACGAGGACCAGGCGGTCAGCATGATCGTCAGAGGATTCCTCTCCGGAAGCATCAGCGGATTGCCCGAAGAGCTCCAGAACGAGATCGACGCGGCGATCGAGCAGGCCAACCTGGGAGACTGATCAAAGACGGGGCATCCCGGCCCCTGTCACCTTCATAAACGCCTTACCCCTTTTTCCAGATTTAAGGAGCCCCTGCCTGCCACCATAGTAGTTATATCTGCACCGCGATGGAAGCCTGATTACCATGTCCGTCAAAGACGAAGTCATCAAAGCGATGAAAGAAGCCGGAAAGCCCATGAGCGCCGGCGAGGTCGAGAAAGCCACCGGCATCGACAGGAAGGAGATCGACAAGGCGTTCAAGGAGCTCAAAGCCGAGGGCGCCATCGTGTCCCCCGTCAGGTGCAAGTGGGAGCCCGCCCAGTGAACCTTCTTTCCGGACGCTGTCCGGACCTTTTCTCATTCCATCTTGAACTCGGAACCCGCATCGATGACATGGATGATGTTGCGGTCGGGATCCAGGAACGACGTCTCTACACCGAACGGAGTACGGGTCGGGTCGGATACGAACTCCACGCCTTCGTCCATAAGGCGTCTGCGGGTGTTGTAAGGACTGTCGACAGCCAGATAGACTCCGGTGTCGACCCCGACCTTCTCGGAGACCTTCAGGACGATCTTGCATCCTCCCCTCCTCAGATACGCTCTGGATTCATCCGTTCCGAGAAGGGCCATGCCAAGGACGTCGCAGTAGAACCGGAGCGCGGCCTCGATGTCCGAGACCGGAATCGCGAAAGCGAATATGGACTCCGGAAGCCCTTCGACCGTATACTCGAACAACCCTCCATGCGGATCTCCAAGAGGCATGCGATTCAATCTACGGCTTGTTATATAAATCACCGCAACCCAGAAGTGCATACAGGATGCGTATATGTGTCTGGACGAGGTCGCTGGCTAACAAAATATTTTTATAGAATATCGATGTACTCCCTCTCGTTGCCCTGGTAGTGTAGTGGCCTATCATAAAGCCCTGTCGAGGCTTTGACACGGATTCGAATTCCGTCCAGGGCGCTCATCCTTTCTCTACAAGTTTTTGATATGAGACTGATTTAGAGTGCCTCTATGACAGGACGGCAAAACGAACGGATAATCAAAAAGACAGTCGCCG
>JAEEGH010027112.1_pt1 | contig 11361 bp, 13 predicted proteins | sample 9134181 | NCBI WGS metagenome assembly JAEEGH01 (sample SAMN16246544, study PRJNA631951) | gut metagenome | biome: gut microbiome; feature: rumen; material: DP-attached | host: Bos | place: Iran: Karaj | collected 2018-10 | reverse complement strand
AACCTGGGAGAAGATTCTTGACTCTCTTCCCCCATTTCTCATGCTGTTTGTTGTCATTATGATGATATTTGTTATTGTTACAACGGCAAAACAAAATGACGCAGACTTGATTATATGGACTTTTTACACGGCAGCCTTCCTATTTTGTACATACATGTTCTTCTTCGTATTAGACAATCACATACGTCTATTCCACGCCCAGGAGACCATATCAATACAAGGCGACGCACTTGTCATTGACTGTACAAACAGCTTTATGCGGCGACATAAAAGTATTCCGCTGTCTTCCATACGCCGAGTAGAACATTACGATGGCAGCAGAGGTAGCAGCCTCACCGTACCCGACACCTTGCGGGTATATTATGGTCGCCACAGACGCTATCGCTTTGCCATTAATATGACATACAGCGACAGTAGCCAATTGGCAAAAGAAATAATGAAATTTGTCCACAAGTAAAAAAATATATATCAAAATGACGCCCCAACTACACCCCGATACCCTCCCCTTCCTGCAGGAACTGACCGTGAACAATAACCGCCCGTGGTTCAACGACCACAAGGACCGCTGGCTGGCCATCAAAGCCGACTTCGAGGTTTTTACTCAAGCCTTGATAGACGAGATGGAAAAGTATGACGACACGCTAGTAGGATTGACGGCCAAGAACTCGGTATACCGCATCTACCGCGACACACGCTTCTCGGCCGACAAGACGCCCTACAAGACCCACATTGCCTGCTTCCTCAGCAGCTGGGGACCGAAGAACAGTGGTGTGCCCGGCTACTACTTCCAGCTCGGTACCGAAGAAGCCTACGGTCTGAAAGGCACCTGCAACCTCGGCGGCGGCATCTTCATGCCCACGCCCGAAGTACTCAATGCCATCCGCCAGGAGATATTCTACTGCACCGACGAGTTCCTCGCCATCATGAACGAGAAGAGCTACAAGCGCTACTTCGGCAGCGAATTCTTCACTCTGAAGAAACTACAGCGTGTCCCCAAGGGCTACCCTGCCGACTGGGAACACGCCGACCTGCTGAAATACAAAGACTACACCACCAGCTACACCATGCCCGACCGCTTCATCGGCACAGACAAACTCTTCGACGAGGTGGTGAAAGTGTGGAAAGCCAGCGTGCCGCTCAACCGCTTCGTTCAGCGCGCGATGGAAGACCTGAGATAATCCTTATGCGCCTGCGGGACGCGAAAGCTCTCGCAGGCTTTTTGTATCGTCTTGTGACGCACCCACTCGGGGAGTGTCGCTATTACGGGCAGGGCAGCCTGCCACTGTTTGGCCAATGCAGTGGCAAAGTACCACGCCTGCATCATCTTGACGTAATACTCTTCGCGCCGGATGGCAGCGACCCATTGCAGTTGCTCGGAACAGAAGGCCTTGTCGAGGAAGAAGGCCTCCAGCACGCCGATGCCGAAGCGCACCGTGTACTCATGCTCCGACGCCAGCCAACGCTGCACATACGGCTGTAGATTGTCCGTATGCTTGGCGAAGCAACGCGGCCGCAGACCGTCGCAGGTGGCCCAGTTGTCGACATACGGCAGAAAGCACTCCACCTCGTGCAGGCAGAGGTCGTAGTCCTTCATGCCCGATATCAGGATGGCATGCAGCTGGTTTTCCTCGTAGTAACGGTGCGGTAGTTCGTAGAAGAACGGCGCGGGCTCTATCTCCTTGGCCAGTTGGCGCAACAGCGGCATCCGCACACCGATGATATAATCGGCATCGGCCGTAGGCACTAGGTTACGGTGAAAGTCTCGATACTTCAGGTCCTGCAATTCAAACAACCGTTCCTGTATCGTCATAGCATCTTCAATATCTTTCCCCGCGTGTGCTTCACGCCGGTGCCGAGCTCGCTGGGTTCCATCAGCAGCAGGCTTTGCTTCAGCTCCGCCTTTAACTCGGGATAGTGGCAACATTGCTTGTAGGCCAGCTTCATGCACAGCGCCTTGACGCCGTAAGGCTCGTCGGGCAGCAGCATGTGCTCGAGGCAGAAATCCAGCAGGTCGGTGCGCACATCGTCCACCCCCCACTCCAGCCGTTCGAGCAGCACCATCGACAGCCGCCGCAGCGACACCTCTTGTGTACTCACCGCCAGCTGCACCAATGCCTCGCGATGTTCGTCGATAGACTCGCTGTCGGAGGCAGGCAGATGCGTCAGTGCCCAGGCAGCATAGTAAGCCTGACGCCCCGCGCCCGACAGCATCGACGCAAAAAGCCCATCGCGACATTCCTTGTCGCGATGGGCCTTCTGTGCTTCCATCTTTATCTCGTCGATATGCATCGGTGCTAGTTATTTCTTCACGCGGCCGCCCTTGTAGAAGTGTTTACTCCAATAGTTGTCGTCCACGCGGCTCACGCAGACCCCCGCGCTGGTGGATGCATGCGCGAAGAGGCCGTCCTTGAGGTAAATGCCCACATGCGACACCTTGCCCTTGCTGTTGGTGAAGAAAAGTATGTCGCCCTCGCGCAACTGGTTCTTGGCGACCAGTTCCACGTCGCGCAGCATGTCGTTGGCCGTGCGGTGCAGGCTGACGCCGTAGACCTGCCGGAACACCGTGCCCACAAACGCCGAGCAGTCGATGCCCGAGCGGTCGGTGCCGCCGTATTTATAGGGCACGCCAAGCCACGAGTTGACCGCGGCGTAGAGTTCTTCGTTGTCGTCGTCGTTGCACTTCAAGCCGAGGGCGTTGTTGCAGTCGCTCCCGTCGGCCTTCTTACGCTGCGGCTTGGCCTCGACAGGGCTGGCGATGACGGGCGTCTCGTTGACCATCTCGTCGACATAGAGCTGCCCGATAATGAAGTCCTCTTCCTCCAGGTCGCGCGCCATGAAGGTCTTGACGCTCTCGCAGGAGGTGAGCAACAAGAGGCAGCAAGCCAACGGAGCCACGAGACAACGGGTCCTCAAAGCCCATCGTCCTGTCGTCATGCGGTCTTGTTGTCTCGTAGTCTTCATTTTATCACAAATATGTCTTCCTCGGGACGTTTCATGTAGTAGTTCTCGCGGCCGTAGTGTTCGATGGCGTCCATGTTGTCGCGCAGGGCGGCGGCGTTGGCGCTGTCCTCCACGATGGCCTCGGCCAGCCGCTGCTCCTCATAGTGTAGCTCGTCAACCTGACGGCCGAGCCGCGAACTGACGCGCAGGCTGTAGTCGTCGACAAACACTATCAGCACCACGAATACCAACGTGGCGATGAAATACTTGTTCAGCAACACCTTCTTTATGCGGTTCCAGTTCATCTCACCTTCAGTTTCTGTCCGACGCGAATATTGTCACTCTTCAATCCATTGCGTTTCTTCAGCTGGGCCACGCTGATGCCGTGCTTGCGGGCGATGCTCGACAGCGTGTCGCCACGGCGCACGGTATAGTACTTGCCACTGCCGCCCGCCGTGCCGCTGCCGCGGTTCTTGCCGTGAGGCTCCACCTTGATGGGACGCCGCTCCAGGCTGTCGGCCGTGCGACGGTAGACAGTGTCCTGCAACATGATGAAGGTCTCCAGTTTGGACATGGGGAGGCAAAGCGGATAGGGCGATGTCGAGGCGGGGATATAGTCGACGCGGTACTGCGGATTGAGCGTCCGCAGCTCGTCCATCTCCAAGCCCGTAACCTCGGCCACATAGGAGAGCAGCACGTCGCGGTGCACCATCACCGTGTCACTGCGCACCGGCATGCTGAGCTTCGAAGGCCGCAGGCCGTGCAGCTCGTAGTAGTTCATCACATAGATGACGGCGATGAAGGCGGGCACATAACCGCGGGTCTCGCGCGGAAGGTTGTAGTATATCTCCCAGAAGCTCCGCTTGCCGCCGCTACGCGCAATGCCCTTGTTGATATTGCCCGAGCCACAGTTGTAGGCCGCGATGGCCAGCTGCCAGTCGCCGAAGATGCGGTAGAGGTCTCTCAGGTGACGGGCCGCCGCCTCGGTGCTCTTGCCCGGGTCGCGCCGCTCGTCCACCACGCTGTTCACCTCCAGGTCGTAGAGTTTGCCGGTGGAGTACATGAACTGCCAGAGGCCCGCGGCGCCCACACGCGAGGTAGCCTGCGGGTTCATGGCGCTCTCCACGATGGTCAGGTACTTCAACTCCTCGGGCACGCCATAGCGGTCGAGGGCATTCTCGAACATCGGGTGGTAGTACTCGCAGAGCGTCAGCATCACGTCGAGACGGGTAGACATGTTCTTGAGGTAGAAGCGGATGAACGACCGCACCTCGGCATTGTAGGTCATCGGAATCACCGTGTGCAGCGCCTTCAAGCGGTTCTGCAACACGCTGTCGGGCAGGGCGTCGAACTCGTCAACTGAGAACTCGCGGTTCGAATGCAGGTGCTGGTGGGCATGGCGACGGAGGTAGTAGCTGTTGAGCAGGCTGTCGTAGGAATTGGCATAGCGCCGCGTCATCAGCTCGGCATCGGCAGCGGCCTCGCGTTCAGGCTCCTGCGAACGAGCCGGAGCCAGCGCAACCACCGTCAGCAATGCGGCGAGGACTAAGCATCTGGTTAATTTCATGCCTTAAGTAACGGAAAAAGAAAACCGATATTGTAATAAGCCGAAAAAAAAGTGATGTCCTTGGATGGCGGATATTTTTTTTCCGGGGCATACAATAATTCGATTTTTTTGCGTTATAGGTAGTGTTTTTAACTGTGTAAGAGGAATGAAACTATCGCAATTCAGGTTCAACCTGCCCAAAGAACTTATCGCCGAGAAACCCGTGCGCAACCGCGACGAAGCACGCCTGCTGGTGTTGCACCGCGACAGCGGAGAGGTAGAGCACCGTGTGTTCAAGGAGCTTATTGACTATGTCAACGAAGGCGACGTGGTGGTGGCCAACAACACCAAGGTGTTTCCAGCCCTGCTCGACGGCGAGAAAGAGAAGACCGGCGCCAAAATCGAGGTGCTGCTGCTGAGGGAGTTGAACGAAGAAATGCGTCTGTGGGACGTGCTGGTGGACCCGGCACGCAAAATCCGCATCGGCAACAAGCTCTATTTCGGCACCAACGACGCGCTGGTGGCCGAGGTGGTGGACAACACGACCAGCCGCGGCCGCACCATCCGCTTCCTGTTCGACGGAACCCACGACGAGTTCATCCACATCATCCGCAGCATGGGCCGCACCCCGCTGCCCGACGAGCTGCGCCGCCTGCGCGAGATTGAGAAGAAAGACGCCGAAGACTACCAGACCATCTTCGCCAAGGTGGAGGGCTCCATCGCCGCTCCCGTGGCAGGACTGCACTTCAGCCGTGAGCTGCTGAAGCGTATGGAGATCAAGGATGTGAAATGGGCCGAGCTGACGGTGCACTGCGGCATGGGCGAGTTCAAGAGCATCGACGTGGAAGACCTCTCGAAGCACCGCGCCGACGCCGAAGAGATGCACCTGGACGAGAAAGTGTGCAACACCATACAGCACGCCAAGGACACCGGCCACCATGTGTGCGCCGTGGGCACCACGACCATGAGGGCCCTGGAGAGCGCCGTGACCATCCCGGGCAAAATATTCCCCTATGACGGATGGACCAACAAGTTCATCTTCCCGCCCTACGACTTCACCATTGCCGACATGATGGTGACCAACTTCCACCACCCCATGAGCAGCCAGTTCATCATGGTCAGCGCCTTTGCAGGCCCCGAACTGCTCATGCAGACCTACCAGACCGCCATCAAGGAGAAGTACCGCTTCTCGACCTACGGCGACGCGATGCTGATTATCTAAGGAGTTCAAGGAGTCCAGGGAGTTCAAGGAGTTCAAGACAATACTGCCAGTCTGAACATCTGAACATTTGTCCTGAACTCCATGAACTACTTAAACTCCATGAACTACCAAATAATGACCCCATTAGCTGAGATATTAAGGCCCAAGAGCCTCGACGATTACATCGGACAACAGCACCTGATAGGACCAGGTGCTGTTCTTCGCACATTGATAGAAAGCGGCAATATTCCCAGCATGATCTTCTGGGGGCCTCCGGGCATCGGCAAGACGACGCTGGCCATGATTATCAGCAACACGCTGCACCGCCCGTTCCACACGCTCAGCGCCATCAGTAGCGGCGTGAAGGAGGTGCGCGAGGTAATCAATGCCGCCCAGGAGGAAGAGGGCGCCATACTTTTCATCGACGAAATACACCGCTTCAACAAGGCCCAGCAGGACTCGCTGCTGGGTGCCGTGGAGCGCGGCACCATCACGCTGATTGGCGCCACCACCGAGAACCCAAGCTTCGAGGTTATCTCTGCCCTACTCTCCCGCTGCCAGGTGTATGTGTTGCGCGAGTTCGGCGAAGAAGATATGCGCCAGCTGATAGCCTCGGCGGTGAAGTACTATGCTTCGCAAGGCATCACCGTGGAGGTGAAGGAGGACGAAGCACTGATGCGCATCAGCGGAGGCGACGCAAGGAAACTTCTGAACGCGATCGAGCTGGCAGTGAACAAGGACCTTAAAGTCCTTAAGGATCCTAAAGACCTTAAGGTCACACTGGACAACGCCAGCGTCACCACCGTCATCCAACAGAACCTCGCCTTCTACGACAAGGGGGGCGAGATGCACTACGACATCATTTCGGCCTTCATCAAGAGCATGCGTGGCTCAGACCCCAACGGGGCGGTCTATTGGCTGGCGCGCATGATTGCCGGCGGTGAGGACCCGCTATTCATCGCCCGACGCATGCTTATCTTCGCCAGCGAGGACATCGGCAACGCCAACCCCAACGCGCTGCTGCTAGCCAATGCCACGTTCGATGCGGTGAGCAAGATCGGCTACCCCGAGTGCCGCATCAACCTGTCGCAGTGCGCCTGCTACCTGGCTTGCTCTGCCAAAAGCAACGCCACCTATATGGCGCTGGAGAACGCCAACGCGATGATACGCCGCACGGGCGACCTTCCGGTGCCACTGCACATACGCAACGCCCCCACCAAATTGATGAAGGAGATGGGGTATCATGAGGGCTACAAGTATGCCCACGACTACAATGGCGGCGCTGCCCTCGGCGGATTTGCCGAGCAAGAATACCTGCCGCAAGGGCTGGAGGGCACCAAGTTCTACGAGCCTGGCACTACGCCGCGCGAGCAGGAGACGCGCAACAGCCTGCGTCAGCGCTGGGGCAGCAAATACGGCTACTGATGGTAGTCTTTCAAAGGAGTCTGCATTATCTTCTGGAACGAACTCTCGAATTTTGAGCGTTCAAGGTATCCGCACTGGTGCGCCAGACGCGACATGTCGTCGGAATCATCGGTGTGGTACTGGTCTTTGTACTTATTCAAGAGGTTAATTGCATGTTCAATGCGGAAAGTATCAATAAAATCGGAGAAGGAGGTGCCATGGGTGCGGTGTACGGCATCGATAATCTCGTCCTCGGAGACATGGAAGCGGTCGGCCAGCAGGAACACTGACAGGTCGGGATTCTGAAACGCCTTGGACTTGGTAATAAACTCAGTCAGATCGCGGCCCAGTGAGGTGAGGTCACGGCGGGAATAGTCGGTCAAGCGTTTCTTATTCGCGTTGAGCACCTCGATACCGACAGGGGTGCGGAAGGCAAAGTAGCCGATGAAAAACATGGACACAGCTTGCATGACCGCACCGACGGCCGTACCATAAATCGGACGCGGAAAGTTGAAGGGATACATGACAAAGCTGAGCACCACGAGGAAGCAGTTGAGGGCCACAAAGAGGTAGGTTCCCAGCAGGTCGGCGCGGTGGACGCCGTTGGTGGTGTAGTAATCGTCAAGCAGACAGCTGAAACGGTTGATGCGGATGATACTGTAGACACCGACGAAGGTCGTCTCGGCAACGATAAGGAACCAGTAGAGGTAGAAGTGCACCAAGACGATGACGTTATAACGCCAGCTGTTGGCGAAGAAGCGGTGGGCGATGCCTTCGCTGCCGCGCTGTATCCAGAGGCGGTACATGTCGGAGCCTCCAATGATTACCGATGCCGACAAGAGGGCAACCACCACCACAGCCGGTATGACGAGCACACTAGGTCGCGACAGCAGCGGACGATTCTCTCCCGTGTTGGTCAACTCGGAGACCGCAGCCTGGATGAGCGGCGGAGTGAACATGGAGAGTACCATGAACATGATAACAAGAATATACTCGCCCTTGAGGAAGCTATTGAAGAAGGTGCTGTAAATGATGACGGACAGGCCCATGGCCATTAGTGCCGACATGATGAGCCACTGCGCCCCAAGCACACGACGCTTGAAAAAGAGCGTCACAAAAGGCCAATATAGCGCCGAGAGGCCCAAAATAAAATAAATCAATGCTATCGGTGTCATGACTCAAGGTTTTTAGTGCGTATATATTCAGCAAGATAACGGGCATCGTATTTCATGCGGTATGCCAGACGGCCAGTCAAGAACTGCACCCCTGCCATCAGCGTCACACCCACGATGAGCCAGTATTTATAGTAGTGCGGCCTCATGTAGCTTGCATAGTATATCAGTCCGGCCAGCGGAATAAAGATCCATACGATAGTAGTGAGCTCCTTCATATTGAAGAACGGTAGGTTCATATCCTTGGCATAGTAGTCGTTGTAGCGATGTTGGAAGCGGCGTATCTTCAGCATGGAGATAATAACAAGTACAAACGAATATAGGAGGAGCACTGCGGGGAAGACCCCATATTTCCATATAGTCATGAAATTCCATGCCGCATCGTCTTTAGTCCAAGAAATACCATACTCACGGTAATAGCGGCACATCTCCTCGTATCGACGTGGCCCAAGCCAGAAGGCTGCAACGGTGAGACCTATAATGAACAGCAGCGGAATCAAGAAGGCACGCCGCTGCTCGAGGGTGGCGCCACGAGCCTCGGTATGCGAACAGACGCCGAGATAAAACATCGGACCGCAAATCACCGCCAGCACCTCCCATGTATATGTATAGATGAAGATATGTTCTTCCCGTCCTCGGAAAAAGACGCCGAAGACTGTCATGGCGACAGCCTCAATTAGAAGCATCAGACTCAATATCACCTGCGACCTTGTGGGGCGGCGGTGACCCATCACGATTACCAGCGCCCACATCGCCGAAACAATGGCTGGCAAGTACACAATGTAACTCCACTTCATATCTTTCTATCTTTTTCAATAAACTTGACTAATTCGTCGACCGCGTCCTTTTGGTCGATGTCGCGTTTGACCACCTCCTTGCCTTTGTAGAGGGTGATCTTGCCGTGGCCGGAGCCAACGTATCCGTAGTCAGCGTCGGCCATCTCGCCCGGGCCGTTGACAATGCAACCCATCACGCCAATCTTCACGCCGACGAGGTGCTTGGTTTTTTCTTTTATTTCCCGCAGTGCCGTCTGGATGTCGTACTGCGTGCGACCGCAGGAGGGGCAGGCTATGTATTCGGGTTGCGTGATACGGGCGCCGACGGCTTGCAGAATGTCGTAGGCGATGGGCATCTCGCGCTCGGGGTCCTCGGTGAGGGAGACGCGCACCGTGTCACCGATACCGTCCAAGAGCAGCGCTCCGATGCCGGCAGCAGACTTGAGCCGCCCCTGCATGCCGTCGCCCGCCTCGGTGACGCCCAGGTGTATCGGGTAGTCCATGCCCATTTCATGCATCTTCTTCACGAAAAGTCTGGTACTATCAACCATGACTTTCACGTTCGATGCCTTCATGGAGAATACCAGGTCGTGGTAGTCCTGTTCTTCGCAGACGCGGGCGAACTCGATGGCCGACTGTGCCATGCCCTCGGGCGTGTTGCCATAGCGCGACATGATGCGCTCGCTCAGCGAGCCGTGGTTGGTGCCGATGCGCATGGCCGTGTGATGCGCCTTGCAAATCTCTATCAGCGACGCCATACGCTCCCCTATCCGCTTCAACTCGTCCTGATACTCCTGCTCGGTAAACTCCAGTTTGCCGGTATTGCGGTCGGTATAGTTGCCAGGATTGACGCGCACCTTCTCCACCAGCGTGGCGGCCACCTCGGCGGCCTTGGGGTTGAAGTGGATGTCGGCCACCAGCGGCACCGCGCAACCGCGTTTCAGCAGTTCCTCCTTGATGCGTCCGAGGTTCTCGGCGGCTTTCACGTCCGGCGCGGTGATGCGCACCAGCTCGCAGCCGACCTCCACCATACGGAGTGCCTGCTCCACGGTGGCCTGCGTGTCCATCGTGTCGGTATTCGTCATACTCTGCACACGGACGGGCGCTCCCCCGCCAAGCGTCAGATGGCCTATATGTATTTGCCTGCTCATGAATATATTGGTAACTGTTAGTTATTGTTCATACGATGAAAGGTCTGTTATAATCGAATCACTTTATTTCCGCTCTTCTCATCATAGTAAAACGGGTCTGTTACAACCATTCTTATTGTGCCAATTTTTTTATCCGTATCAGCCTTAAGGGGCATCGTCCAATCGCGAGAACCTACCGCATGGAATTTTAACATATATTCTCCTTTGGAAATCCAGAATTGAAAATTGCCCTCGAAGTCGGAATATGTTTTAATAACGGCAGAGTCTCCTTGTATAACATCAATGTATACAAATGGGTATTCTTCATTCATGATACTATCTACAACATGTCCACTTATTTTAAACGTCTGTGCCGATGCGCCGAAAGCCATCGCCACCATCGCCGCGCATAGCATCAGCGACTTTTTCATTGTCTGCCTGTGTTTATTGTTTGACATCAAATCCTTATTTCATTCGGTCAATTTCACCGCGCTTACGATATGCGGGCAATGGTCCTCTGCAGGCTCAGTATCTGGCTCTTGAGCTGCTTTATCTGGTCCTGCAGGTTGGCGTTCTGGCTGCGGAGGCGGCGGTTCTCATCAATCAGCTCCAGCTGCGTGGGCTCGCGGTGCTCGGCCTTGGCCTTCTGCTCGGCGCTCTGGCCGATGGTCTCGTCATTAAAGACCTGCCCCACCTTGCCTTGGTCGGCCATGCGTATCAGCTCGTTGGGCGCAAACGGCATGTCGAAGCCGCTCTCGTCCTCGACGAACACCTGTCCGCCCTGTATCTTCTTTACGATTCCCCCTCCCACAGAGTTGAGGAACTTCACTTTGTCGCCTATTTCAAAATTCGTCATATTTCTATCATATTTAGTTGTTTCAATCAGATTGTAAAAGATTGTAAAAGAAAAGCTACGCAATCGAAATTCTTTTCAAATCTTTTACAATCTGATTGAGGTTTAAATAATTTCGTCGGCAAGCTGTGCAAAGTCGATGCCGTCGAAGTTGCCGCTGGACATCATCAACAGATTGGCGTTCTTCCATTCCATCGCCTTCACCTTGTCCACCATCGCGGCGCTGTCGGTGAAGACCTCCACATCGCCGCCAAAAGCACGGCGCACCTCCTCAGGGTCGAGGGGCGGCAGCTTCTTGAGTTGCAGGGCGTGCTGGCTGAAATAGACATAGCGCACGTC
>JAEEGH010027111.1_pt1 | contig 11361 bp, 5 predicted proteins | sample 9134181 | NCBI WGS metagenome assembly JAEEGH01 (sample SAMN16246544, study PRJNA631951) | gut metagenome | biome: gut microbiome; feature: rumen; material: DP-attached | host: Bos | place: Iran: Karaj | collected 2018-10 | reverse complement strand
CTTCCCCTCGCCGAGAGCGGTGGGCGTTATCGCCGTCACATCGATGTATTTCGCGCGCTTCCTCTCGCCGAGGCGCTTCAGCACCTTAGTGACGTCCACCTTCGCGAGCACGTTGCCGTAGGGGGACCATTCACCGGCCTCAAGGCCCAGCTCCTCCGCGAGTTCGCGGGCGGGACGGAGCGTCGCCTCGGCGGCCTCCGCAATCTCCCAGTCCTTCATCTTCGTAGGGTCAAGTTTCATGGGAGTATGATAGCATAATCCCCGCACCGGCGCAAGTGGCGCACGAGGCAGTGGCTAGTTTCTAGTTCCTAGTTTCTAGTTTCTAGCGATGGACACCGTCTCGGCAATGTCGCGCGGGAAGAGAACTTCGTACGACTTGCCGCCGAACGACACCCGCACCTGAGTGCCGCGGGGCGTCTCGATTCGCGAAGCTGCCACGTCCTTCGCCTTTTCCCCTGGACGTGAAACCTCAAGCAACGTAAGGATCTCCGCCTGTGCGCTCGGCTCCAGTGTCGCTCGGAAATGCACCTGGTCGGGGAGATTGCTTCCGGCGTCCACCGGCACATCAAAGGCTCGCGTCTGCGAGAAGGAGAGCTTCCCGGGCGAGAGGAACCGCGCGGCAAGCACGGCGCGCGGACGCCGCACGGTCACCACGCGCGCCGCCTCGTCCATCTCGAAGTCGTCCTTTGCGTGGAGATTGAACTCGAACCGATGCGGCTCAAGGGCGGCAAGATCATCCCTGATCAGGAAAAGATCAGCGCCCAGCCTCACAACGTCACGCCGCGCACGCGTAATCTCCGGGCCGTAGGCCGCCGAGGCGTCGCCGGTGAACGACACCACACCGTCGCGTTCCTCAAAGTGCGCGATCCTCCCTTTGAACGCCGCGCCGCGCGACTGCCCCTTCCCGCCGTCGAACGTAATGGCGCACTTCGCCTTCGTCTGCTGCGTCCACCCGAAATGGTGCAGCGAGCCCCAGAAGTTGTAATAGCCGCTGGGGAGCGCAAGCGGCTCGCCGTAGGCCGCAATGGCGAAGGCGTTCTGGTCCTGATGGCCGTGCGAAACCGAACCGTATGGCGTTGACCGGAAATAGAAGGCCACGTTCTCCGCCGCGTTCGTGAGACAGGAGTGCGACATCACGAGCCCCTCCTCCTTGAAACAGCGCGTTCCCGGCAAGTCCTTGGGCGCACGCGCGACCAGCCCGGCGTCCTTCGGGTCCAGAACCAGATCGCGCACGCCGCCGATTCCGGAGCGTCTGTATTGCTTCGCGAACCAAAGGAGTTCCGGATCATTGAGCAGCACGGCGAAAGAACGGATGCTGCCGGAAGTCCACGGATTCGCCTGTCCGCCGTCGCCGAACGGGGCGATCGGAGAGCCGGGAGGACACTGATAGATAAAATACCACGGCGTTAGGCGGAAGAACGGCTTGGAGGCTATGATGTCGTCGCCAGTCGCGAGCTTGACTGCGGTCAGCGAGTCCAGGCCGAAATCCATGTACCATTCCCAGTAATGGGGGCCTTCGTTCCAGCCGCCGTCGCCGCGGCTCCATGCCGGATACACGGTGCGGTAGACGTTCATCACGTAGTCGTACCACTCCCGCATCTCGGGATGCTCCGGCATGATCGCGCAGCAGGCCTCTGCGAGAAACCCGATCTGCCTGCCAAGATGCGAGTTCGCGGGATTGACGTGGAACTTGCGCTTCACGAGCACCTGGTGTATCTGCCGCGCGCGCTCCACGATGCACGCCTCGATCTTCGCGCGTTCCTCGGGGGTGTACAGCTCGTATGTCCAGTCGTATGCGCGGCAGCCGTTGCGCATCACGCTCATCGCCGGTTCGTCGTTGTAGAGCGTCGACGACGTTCCGTGCGGATCCCACCCAAAGTAGTAGAGGACGCGCCGCTTCGCCTCAGCGCCGATTTCGGGATCGCCGCCCAGTTTGTAGACGAGCGCGCAGACCTGCATGAGGTGCGTCGGCGGGCGCACGGTGCGGAATGCCCTGGTGTATTCGCGGTTGCGGTCGGGCTGCGTCTTCGGCAACACGGGCGGCTCGGGCGGCAGCTCGGCACCAATCGCGCGACGCGCATCCCTGCACAATTGCCCGTAGCGTCCGGCGACATCGCCCCGCGCACATCTTTCGCGCAGGCGCGGGAGAAGGTGAGGTCGCAGGAAAAGGCGGGGCCTGTCCCCGTCCGCGGCGGCGGCGACAGCGGCAACGGCCACGCACAAAACAGCTATTTTCGGCTTCAGCATTCCTTTCTCCACCGGCGGACAGTATAGCACATCCGGGCGGCATCGTGAAGGTCGTTGAAAGCCGGCGCAAGATGGTGTATACTTTCCGCCATGAAAATCCATGTCCTTCTCGCATCCGCCGCGTTGGCATCGGCGGTTCTTGCCGCCGACCCGGCATTCACCATTGACGCCACCCACCCGGGGCGTACGCTACCGAACGTTCAGCAGACGCTCGTGGTCTGGCATCTCGACAGAAACAGCTTCGGGCCAACGAAACGCAACCGCGAGCACGACGTTTTGGAATTCGCCGAATACGTCGAGGTCATGGGCGCCACCGGCGGCAACCCGCAGCGGGACTGCTTCCGCAACCCGGCCGACCGTTCGGTACTAGACGACTACGACTTCTCCCGCCTGGTGGAGGGCTGCAGGGGCATCGTGAACATGGGCTTGAAACCCTACCTGAAGCTCGGTAATGTACCGCAGAAATTCTCGACGGACAACAATCCGGGATCGTTCCGCATGAACATCCGCCCGCCGGACGACTACGCCGCGTACGGCCGCTACATGACCGCGTGCGCGAAGGCGCTGCTCGACGCCTTCGGACGCGAGGAGCTCCTCAGATGGCGCTTTGCGGTCCTGACGGAATTCGAAAACGGCGGCTGGTTCAAGGATGCCTCGGGGGATGCGGAGAAGACTTTCCACGCCTATTGCCGCCTTTACGAGACGACGGTCGACGCGTTCACGCGGACGATCTCCCCTGACCTGACGTTCGGCGTGCACGCGATGGCCGTGATCGAGGGACTCTGGGACGAATGCAAGTTCATCCGCTACGCCGCGGAACGCAAGCTGCCGCTCAAGTTCGTCACCGCGTCCTTCTACGACGAATACCCGGGGAAGTTCACCACTGGGCATCCCCTTCCACGCAACATCGCCCGCCTGCGCGAGGCGGCGGAGGCCGCCGGACTCACCAACCTCTTCTACGCGGTGGACGAAGGCAGGCTGCTGTACGGGAAGACGCGTAACAAGAAAGGCGACCACCTCGCGCTGCGTATCGTGGGCGACACCTACCAGGCCGCATACGACGCGCGAATCGTGAAGCAGTTGTTCGATTCCGGCGCCGAATACTTTGCGGCGTGGGGGTATCTGTCGGGGCCGGACGCGCTTTTCGACGGCCTGCCGTCCGTGAGCTTCCACGTGGCGCGGGAGAGCGCCCGGTTCAAGGGCATGCGGCGTCTGCCGGTCTCAAAGGCCGGCTGCGCGGCGCCGGGCGTGGAGGCCGACGCCGTGGCGGCGCTTTCGCCAGATGGGTCAACGATGCGGATCATGGCGTATGCGTTCACGAACGACCTGTTCGCGACCGGGACCACCCGCATCGGCATCTCCGTCGTTCCGCCGCCGACGTGGAAAGGCCGCAAGGGACGCGTGACCCGGTGCGTCGTAGATGACGACGCAAACTGGTTCGACGAGTGGCGCGCCGAACGCAAGCGGCTGAACATCGGCGACGAGCGTTTTTCTTGGTCGCCCGACGATCCTTCCCCAGCCAGCGGTTCTGACTTGTCCTCCGCGGAAGACCGTGCGTTCTTCAGGAAAGAGATCGAGCCTCGCCTGCGCTCCTGCGCAGAGCTGAAACACGCCACCACACCCCTTCAGCTAGCCGCAGACGGCTCGATTTCAATTTCCGGCGAACTGCCCGCCAACGCCGTCCTGTTCGTCGAGCTGAAGATCGACGAACCCTGATTGCGCCTTGCCGAGGTTTTCGTCTTTTTATTCCGTGGTGAAGACGCGTACTTCCCCCTTGCGCAGGGTGACGGGCAGGCGAACGACGCCCGTACCGAGGATCTCGCCGGTCAGGCCGTCGCGCACGGTAGATGGTGCCGGGAACAGCAACGCCTGTTCTCCGTCCTCCACCGCCTGAATCGCCAACACGCCGTCCGTCCTCCACAGCGTCGCGCGCTCGGGGTACTCGAGCGACACGAATATCCCAGCCCGCTTCACAAGCGCGGCGAGAAACTCGCGCGGCGGCTCGATGGAACCAAAGAACACCTCGTTCCCCTTGCCGTGCGGACGCACCACCACGGCGGCGGAGCCATCCTCCCATGTCGCCCACACCTCGTCCCCCGGTTCCGGCTCGACGGCGAAGCGCGGTGCAATCTGCCGTTTCGACTTGTTGACCCACTGCTCGGGAAGCCCTGCGGCCAGACCCGCCGGCGTGGAACGAACGGCGCGTCCGAATCCCTCCACGCGCCTGAACGTGAATCCCGTCACGCGCTTCATCTGCGCAAGGTCGGAGCCGCCCCTCGGTGAAAGCGCCGCCGGCGCCCAGCACCACACGCGCGTGACGTCCGGCGCATCCTCGCGCATCTTCGCGAGCGCAGAGGCCGTGGCGTCGTCCGCGTAGAACACAGGAAGAATCTGCAGCCGGGCATTGACCGGATGCTTCAGCGCATCCGAAAGGAGGTACTGGCCGTATGATGTGCCGAGACGAGCGAGGGGCTGGAACATCTGGGCGAACAGCCCGGCCCACACCGCCCCTCTCCACCGCTCCTTCGCTTCCGCGCCAACGTATTTCCTCGTGCGCAGGTACATCATGCTGACCTCGTCCGCGAAGATCGCCACGTCAGGCGCATACGGCGTCGTGCGCCTGCACATCCGTTCGTCAAGTCCCTTGAAGTCTGCGACAATCCGCCACATCAGCGGATCGTAGTACCAGTTCCATCCGTAGAGATCCATCCACCACGAACCGGTGTTGCGCACCGCCTGCGCGGCGAGGTTGCGCGTGAGGACGTCGTATGTCTGCCCGGGCGTGAACGCGCTCGACTTGCGGTGCGCGTAGCCCTCGTACCAGCTGTCGAGGTTCCTGTGCGTGACGGTGTCGTCCTCCGTCACCCACAGGATGCCGTGGCGCGCAAGCGTCTCGATGACGGACACGTGGGGCGTCGAGCCGAGCCATCCCCTCTCGGCGTTGTAGGAGATGGGCGCGGAGAGGATGTCGACGGAGTCCCCCGCCCTCTCCAGAAGGCGCGCAAGGGCGAAGTGGCCCGATGCGGCGGGGGCGCGTTCGAAGTAGGACGCGAACGACCAGGCGTATCCGTAGAACGTCATCACGAGCTTCTTGCCGTCCGTCGCCCGGCGGCACGCCTTCAGCACATCCGAAACGAAGTCCCCCATCTCCTCCTGCAGGAACGTGTTGAAATCAACCATCCGCCGATTCTTGACGGGATCCCAGAAGAGCGTGTCCGGCGCTTCCTGCAGCCGTTCCTGCGGCGTGGGGACGGTCGCCGTCGCGGCGTCCGGCTCGCCCTTCGCGGCGAGCCAGGCGCGGAATGCGTCGCGCGTCGCGGGGTCGTAGCCGCTGAACAGTTTCCAGGCGAACTTGTAGAACCATTCGTTGGAGTTCTGCCCGGACGGGTGGATGCCGGCGAAGTTGTGCGGGTACTTCTCCATCATGTGACGGCAGACCTTCTCCACGTAGGCGCAGGCGTCGCGGCGGTAGGCGCGGCTGGAGATGCAGGCGTAGCCGCACGAGCTGCCGTCCTCCATCACCATGCAGTCGTCGGGATGCGCCTTCTGCCACCATTCGGGCGCGTTCAGCGTGACGCGGGGGATGATGAGAACGTCGGGATCAAGCGCGATCAGCTTGCGGAAGATGCGGTCGAGCAGTTCCCAGTCCTCCTCGCCCTCCGGCTGCCAGCAGTTCGGCGCGTAGAATGTGACCATCCTCACGCCGGCGGCGATGGCGAGCCGCGCCTGCCGGACAAGCGTGTCGAGCTCCGGGTCGTCCGGCGGCACCTGGACGAACTGGTAGTGATACGGGCCGTCCTCCAGCTGCTCCACGCCAGGGCGGATCCACGCGATGCCGTCGGCGCGCGCCTCGAAGGACATGTCGTAGCGGACGCCCCTTTCGAGCCGTCCGGCGGGAACGAACTTCCACATGGTCTTGTCCGTAGCCTTGCGGTCGATCCGCCAGGCGAGATTTGACGCCGAGCCGAACGTGAAGTTGCGCACCTCCACGGAACCCGTGACAGGCTGGTACGCGAAACGCACCTCGGACTTCTCGACGGTGACGGCGGGCGTGTGCGCGATCTTGAACGGACGCCACTCGCCCGAGACCGGCTGGTTCGCGATGATCTCGCGTCCCCAGAACATGTGCGGCGGAACGGGCTTTCCGTCAACGAAAATCTGCGGTCCGCCGGGCGTCTGCCGCACGCGCACCTCCACTTGCTCGGATGCCGCCGCAACCGCCGCGAGAACCAGCATTGCCGCCGTCCAGATTCTCCTCCAGAGGGAGGTTGCCATGTCTGCTCTCATGCTATTTTGCCCTTTACTGTATTGTGTTCATTTCTGGCGGTTCACCGCGAGCGGCCCTCCTGCGCCAAAGCCGTGCGGAGGAAATGTTCCTGTTCCCAGCGCGACAGGCTGTTCCACCGCACGTTCCAGCCGCATACGCGCACCTGCAGGTCGGGATACTTCTCGGGATGAGCCATGGCATCGCGGAGAAGCGCGGCGTCGAAGCAGTTGATGTTAAGGCACTGTCCGCCCGCGCAGAAGTAGCTCTGGATCATGGCGGCGATCGTCGCCACGCCGTCCGTGCGCTTCGAAAGCGACATGGGGAGAATCACGTCCAGAATGTGTCCGTCGGGCGCATCGGCGAGGTCGAGCTTGGCGCTCGAAAGCATGAGCGCCGTGGGCCCCTCGTACCCGCAGCCGGCCGTCGCGGAGCTGTTGCGGGCAATGAGGTCGCCCGCATGGCGTCCATCCGCCGTGGCGGCGCAGAACTGCCCCGTCACCTTGTCGAGGTCGATCGTCCAGAACCCGGCCTGGTACGTGCCGCCGTGTCCGTTCGGCGCGGCGTTAACGCGCCGGGCGACGGCGCGCTGCACGCGTTGGGCGTACTGGTCCGCGCGGTCGTCGTTGTTGCCCCACTTGGGCGCGCTTCGCACGGCCTTCAGGCGCAGCTCCTCGCGCCCCTTCCAGTCCGCGCGCAGGATGTCGCCCAGCTCGGACATCGTCACGAGCTTCGCCTCGTCCACGAGATAGTGGATGGCGGCGAGCGAGTCGGCCACCGTCGGCAGGCCCAGGCAGACGCAGCCCGACTGGTTGTACTTGGCGCCGCCGAGCGACATGTCCGCCGCGTTCGCGATGCAGTCGCGGTAGGCGCCGGAGAGGAACGGCGAGGGGTTGAGGTCGCACCAGTGCTCCTCCAGGAAGCGCGTGGCGGCGAACATCCTGTCGAGCACCGCGTCCGTCTGGCGCAGGTACTCCCTCTCGAACGACGCCGCGTCCGGCGGCAGCGCGCAGTCCGGCCCAACGCGGAAGCCGGCAAAGTCGCGTCCGTTGTTGAACACGGCCTCCAGCGGCTTGACGAGGTTGATCTGGCAGGACATCGACGCGATGATCTCGCGTCCCATGACCCCCGGCTCGTAGCAGCCGATCAGCACGTAGTTCGCGATGTCCTCCGGCGTCTTTCCCCGGCGGCGGAAGGACTCGCCCAGCACGTCGTCGTTCGCGAACACCACGCTCGTGCGCCCGTCGGCGATGCACCGCACCACCCTCTCCAGCTGCTCGCGCGGCGTGTTCTTGCCGAGCCTGTACGACAGCTTGGGGCTGGGATTCGCCAGCTCGTCGTGCAGCTCGAAGGCGATCTCGGTGAGCTCGTTCCAGACGGGCTTACCCGCCGCGTCGTACCCGCCGAGGCCGACGTTCTTGCCGGGATTGCCCGAGTTGAGGGAGTAGAGGCGCAGGAACCAGTCGCGCACGAGCGCCTTCGCGGATTCCCGCGTCTCGCGCCCTTCCGCGAGGTCGCGCCGGTAGAAGTCGATGTACAGGCGGTCGAAGAGGCCCTGGTTGCGGACGAGCTCGCCCTCCATCTCCTGGCAGTGGTCGTAGACGAGCCCGAGCTGCAGCGCCTCGCGGAGCGTGCGCGGCGGACGCGCCGCCACCGCCTTCAGCGCGGACGCGACGGCTGTCATGCCCTTCTTCTCGGCGAAATTCCCCCAGCGGACGAGCAGGCGCGAAAACGCCTTGTACAGCTCGACCACGCATTTGAGGAACACCTCCTCGTCCTTGTCCTTCGCCGTCTTCAGCCGCTCCTGCGCGCGGGCGACGATGCCGGACGGCCCCAGCTTCAGGAGCGACTCCCAGTCCGGACAGGTATGCGAACGGTCGAGGATCGCCATGAACGCGCCGTTGGAATCCTTCCGCGAGAAACGTCTCCGCGGCGACGATGCGAGGAACTGCTGGATCCTCTTGCTCGTGCGCTTGCCGACAAGCCCCTTGTCGAGCGTCCAGTACGCGAACTCGTGGTTCTTCGCCAGGCACACGCGCACGTTGTCGAACATGGTCATCATGTAACGTGTGCGAATGACGAGGTACGGCCGCCCCGCGTACGTGCGCTCCACGGCGTCCAACAGCGCCTCCAGCTCCTTGGTCGACTTGCCGCCCGCCTCGTCCGCCTCCATCTCCTTCATCTTCGAGGGACTGCACCACGCCGCCAGCGCGTACGGCGTCCGAACCGCCACGCACGCAGCGGCCGCCGCCTTCAAAAACGCCCGTCTTTCAAGTTCAACGCTCATGTTCATATCTCTCCTGTTCGCTTTTGCCGTCAATAACGCCGCAGCAGTTCCAGCATCTTCCGGTCAAGCTTGTGTCCGTGGAAATCCTCGTACTCCACGTCCGTGCGGCCACTGTCGAGGATGCCGAACGATCCCCTAAAGTTCCAGAGCGCCCAGCCGATCCCCTTCTCCTTCCAGCGGCGGAGATTGTCCTCCATCCAGCGGAGCGCCACGTCGTGCGGCGTCTTGTTGTACACGCCGAACTCGCCCACCATCACGAACTGCCCCGCGTCGAACACCGGCTTCCACGCCGCGTTCTTGCACGCGTCCAGATAGTCGTTGCCCGTGTAGGGCTTGCCATCGAGGGTCGTGAACGGATTGGGCGCGCCGAATCCGGCGAACCGCATCTCCTGGCGCAGCGGCGTCGACCATTCCGATGAAAGCTGCAGGGACGCCGTCTGCCCATCCGCCGCGATTTCCAACGCCTTCAGCTCCAGCCAGTCACCGCGCCCCATCCGTACGGACAGCTTTTCGCATGCGGGCACGTGCACGCGCACCGGCGCTTTGAGGTAGCCGCCCCATTCCGTCCCGCCTGGACGCAGCACGAGGTTCGTCCAGCAGCTTTCCTTCGGCGACGGGACATAGTGGCGCGCGAACAAGGTCTTGCCGTCCGCCTCCACGATCAGTTCCACCTCGCGGTTGAACACACCGGTGCGGAGCGTCAGCTCGCCGGCGGGCACGTCTCGAACAACGATTGGAGATTGATGTGATTTCGGTTTGCGGGAGCCGAAGATCGGACCGGAAACCGGATAGGGCGGCCAGATCGGGACATCCCAGTCCTTTGCGCCTGCGATCCAGCTCGCCTTGTAGGAGGAGACCGACATCGGCACGTAGGCGTGGTGGCTCTGCCCCACGGGCATCTTGATCGCGGCGAGTTCCGGCTTGCGCCCCCATTCGAGGCCGTCGATGACCACAAACCGCGCAGGATCTTCCGCATGGATCGCCGCCGTCGTGTCCCGGATCAGCGGCGCGTAGTTCTCCTCGGTGCCGTTCTGTTCGGGCTCGTTGAAGAGGTTGAAGCTCAGCTCGTCGTTCGGGATGCCCTTGTACCGGCGCGCGAAGTAGGCCCAGTGCGTGGCCTGCGCACGATGCGCCACGGAATCGGTGAAGAGCGCCTTCTTCGACTTCGTGTTCACGTCGATGCCGGGCGGGAAGGAGAAACAGATCTGGATGTGGATTTGATGCTTCTTGCCCCAGGCGATCACCTCGTCGATCGGACCGAACTTCGCGGGGTCGGGCTGCGTCCAGTCGTCATCCTTGCACCAGTACCGGTGGTCGATCATGATGCGCGCGAAGTTGAACCCCAGCTCATGCATCATCGCGAGGTCGCTCTCGCGCCATTCGCCCGAGAACTTTCCCTTGATGGCCTTTCCCTCGAGGTTGAAGCCGCGCCAGCGCTCGCGCGGACGCCACGCCGCCGGATTGCACACAGACGGCACGCCCCCGAACGCGCCGACGGAAAACACCAGCGCAGCTAACATGAGAGCCAGTTGCAAAAACTCGCTTATTAACCGTGTAGAACGTGTAGAACATGCAGATTTCTTAAAATTTCCTACACGTTCTACATGTTCTACACGGCTAAAAATTACCATGGTAGTGTTTCTCCCTTATCTGAAGATGAGCATCATGCCCGATGGCACGACATGCAACGCAAGTCCAGAAGCTGTCTGCACGAGCGAGGTCCGCGCGCCGCCGAACCCGGAGGTGGAGAGCGTGAACGTGGTGCCCTCCGCGAGCGCGCCGTACGACACGAGCGGATAGTCGCCCGGCTCGGGATTGCCCGCGCATGCCACGGACACCGTCACCGACGCCGGCAGGTGGAGTGTCGCCGCGCCCAAGTCGTGGGGCGTATTCAAGACGTCGCCCACCAGCGTAAACGCGAGAATGCCGTCGGTCAGCGTCACGTCCGCCGTGCAGTCCGGCGCGAACTTCGGCAGCAGCTCCGCCTTGGCGGCCGTCACCGAACCCGTGCCCGCGAGCGTCGCGTTCGTGAGCGACGAGTAGCCGGCCGACAGGATGCCGAGCCATTTCCACGAAAGGTACGCCTCCACCTTCTGCCGCTCGGCGTCGGGCAGTTCGCGGTTGTACATCAGGATCTCGCCCTGGATGGCGCTCGTGTTGGTGTAGCGGTCTTTCTTTTCGCTGTTGTTCAAATGCTCGAAGCAGACGATGCCGTAGTCCGTCGTGGGAATGACCGTCAGGATTTCCGGACGTCCCTGGAAGCCGGTCGCCGACGGATTGGCGACGAGCTCGCCGTCGAGATACGTCCGTCCGCCTGTCAGGAGAGACGCCGTGCCGGACGGATAGATGGGGGAGGCGGCGCTCTTGCCGGTGCGCTCCTTGTAGAGCGTGGCCGCCGCGCTCGGCAGGACGGTGTTGCCGTCCACAAACGGCTGTCCGCCGCCACGGACGGAATCCTGCGCCATGATGATGGTGCGGAACGTGTTGGTGACGACATCTCCCGTGCCAACGCCGCCGGACATCAGACGGAAGCGGAAGGTATTGCCGTTGTTGGCATCGTAAT
>JAEEGH010027110.1_pt1 | contig 11361 bp, 10 predicted proteins | sample 9134181 | NCBI WGS metagenome assembly JAEEGH01 (sample SAMN16246544, study PRJNA631951) | gut metagenome | biome: gut microbiome; feature: rumen; material: DP-attached | host: Bos | place: Iran: Karaj | collected 2018-10 | reverse complement strand
CGGCTGTCGTGACCGAGATCGACCAGAACAACCGCAAGATCTACCTCTCCGTGGTGGACTACTTCAAGAACCGCGAATCCGCAGAACTCAAGGCTTGGATGGATTCCCACAAGCCGGGTGAATCGGGTACGACGATTGGCGAAGCTGCCGCCCCGAAGAAGAAGGCTACCAAGAAGAAGGCTGAGAAGGTTGCTGACGAAGCTGCCGAAAAGCCGGCTGAAGAAGCCAAGTAAGATCTCTTACTAGTTTAGAAAGTCCCGCGGGCATTAGCCTGCGGGATTTTTGCATTTTGAAGGAGCGCGAGGGGTGGATTCGCTGGTGCCTTGATTTTACCATATTTTGTTTAATTTGTACGAAATTAAGCAGACCAAATTGCGACAAACGCCCCCTTTGGTCTGTTTTTTCGGCAAAAAGCGAGTTCGTGCGGGCCGGGCGCGCCATCGGGAAGGGTGAATCCGCCCTAGTTTTTCTATCTTGCACTATATGAATCTTGCCGGAAAGAAAATCCTTCTGGGTGTCTCGGGCGGTATCGCGGTCTACAAGAGCTGCGAACTTTTGCGCCTGCTGCAGAAGAAGGGCGCCGAGGTGCGCGTGTGCATGACGGAGGCCGCGACGGAGTTCGTGGCGCCACTTACGTTCGCAAGCCTCAGCAAGTGCCCCGTGTACCTGAAGAACGGTGCCGTGGAGGCGCGGCCTTTCCAGCATATTGATTTCCCGCGGTGGGCGGACCTCTACCTGGTGGTGCCCGCGACTGCGAACGTTATCGGGAAATTCGCCTGCGGTATCGCCGACGATCCGGTGAGCCTCTGCTTTATGAGCTGCACGTGCCCGCGCGTAATCGCCCCTGCGATGAACGTCGCGATGTACAATAGCCCGGCGGTCAAGCGCAACCTTGAGGTGCTGCGCGGGTTCGAAAGTACGACCGTGCTTGAATCGCCTGCGGGTGAACTTGCCTGTGGCGAGGTGGGGCAGGGAAGGCTTATGGAACCGGAAGAGATTGTGAAGTGGCTGGAAGCGAACAGTGTCATCCTGAGCGAAGCGCATTGCGCGGAGTCGAAGGATCTCCCTGCCGCGCCCAAAGCTCACGAACCGCCCGCGTTCCCTGTCGCGCAGGACATCGACCCGACTCTGGATGTTACACTTCCCGGTTACGGCAAGAAGGTGCTCTTGACGGCGGGCCGCACCGAAGAGGCGATTGACCCGGTGCGCTACATCAGCAACCGCAGCAGCGGGAAGACTGCAGTGGCGCTTGCTTCCGTATTTTACGCGAACGGCTTCCAGGTTGAAGTCGTTGCGGGCCCGATGGAGGCGGCGTTCCCGGGCGGAGTCCAGGTGACCCGCGTGCAGAGCGCCCGGGAGATGCACGACGCCGTGATGGAAAGGTTCGACCAGACTGACGCCGTCGTGCATTGCGCGGCGGTAGCGGACTACCGCCCCGCCCACGCCGCCGATGCGAAAATCAAGGACAGCCGGAGCCAGCTCACCATAGAGCTTGTGCCGAACCCGAACATACTTCGGGACTGCACCGCCGCACGCGCATCTCGCAACCAGAATGCCGGCGCATCCCATACCGGCAAAGAAGCGCCCTGCAATAAACAACAGGTCATCGTGGGCTTCGCGCTCGAGACCGACCACTTCAAGGAACACGCCGCCGAAAAACTCGCGAAGAGCGGCGCCGACGCCCTCCTGTTGAACGCCCCGGTCGCAAGCGATTCCGGATTCGGGCACGATTGCGTGCGCTACACGCTGGTGCGCCCCGGCATGGATGTGCCCGAAATGAAGATGGGCGGCAAGGTCGACCTGGCTCAGGAAATTGTCGCATTTGTTATTGATAAACTAAGAGTATCGCGGTGAGGGAACATGCCGGAAGAATTTGACTTTGCTGAGCTTCGCAACTATCTCCGTGGGCAGATTGACATGGGGGATTCCGAGGTGTTTCTCGATGAACCGTGGACACTCGTGAAGCGGGCCGCCCCGGCACCGTCCAGGCCGACGGCCTCCGTGCCTGCGACGAACATGCCCGCGAGAAACGCGGCTCCCTCCATGCCTGTGCCGAACGCGGCTCCCGTGATAAACACCGCGCCCTCGATAAACGAGGCGCCTGCGGCTCCGCTGTTTGAATCCCCTGTGGGCGCCATCCCCGCGGCCCGCCCGGTAGTCAGGAAGGCCGCCTCCGCGTTCGAATCTGCGGAAAGTCTCAATGCCTTCTATGCGGCCATCAAGTCCGACGTGGTCTACGCGAATGTCGGCGACCTCGCGCTCTACGAGGGCCCCGCGAACCCGAAGGTGCTGCTCCTGCTGCCTGCACCTCCGGCCCAAGGCGGCCCGTTCTTTGCCACCCCCGCGGGCGAGATGCTCGTGCGTCTCTTCGGTAGCCTCTCCATCCCGGCAGAATCGATCGGGGTCACGTTCTTCTACAAGGGCAGAACCGCGCGTAACATTCCCGCCCTGCTCGAGGCGACACTCAAGAAGATGCTTGCGAAGGAACTCTCGTTCATCGCCCCCTCGGTCATGGTCACGTTCGGGGAACCGCTCTTTCACCAGGTATTTGGCAAGGGGAAGAATTTCGAGGAACACGCCGGTACCGATATGGAATTTTCGGGCGTCAAGACGTGCTCGCTGGTCGATGCCTACGCCATGTCGCAGGATAAGCAGCTCAAGTGGGTTACCTGGAAGGTCCATATCCCGAAGAGCAGTTACTTCAAGGCGTAACCCGCATATCGCAAGCCCGATAAAAATTATATTTCCTGTTGATTGTTATGCCAGAATTTGCAAAGGAAAATAATACTTACGAAGGTCGCCAGGTCCCGATGGATACCGATGCCGAGCGTTACTTGCTTGGTGGCATTCTCCGCGACCCGAATACGATTTCGCCCGCCATCGAGATGATTGCGGAAGACGACTTCTTTTACCTGGAACGCCACCAGTTGATTTGGCGTGCCATGAAGAACCTTTATAGCCGCGGTACGGCTATCGACATGCTCACGCTCCCGGCCGAACTCGAGTCAATGGGCAAGCTCCGCGAGGCGGGTAACCGCGAATACATTTTTGACCTGATGGAAAGCGTCGCTTCTGCGGCGAACGTGGAGTGGAACCTCGAGCACCTGCGCAACAAGCACGTGCTCCGCAAGCTCATCAAGATGTCGTCCGAAACCATAAAGCAGGCGATGGATGCGACATCGTCGCCGGACGAGGTCCTGCAATCTGCCGAACGTTCCGTGTTCGCGATTGCCGAAAAGCAGGTGAAGAACACGCTCCGCCCCATCGAGAAGTTCATGAGCCCGCTCCTGGAGCGCCTCACTACCCGTAGGGACGGCATGACCGGCGTGCCCACGGGCCTCAAGGACCTGGACGAACTCACGAACGGCCTGCAGAATTCGGACCTGATTATCCTGGCGGCGCGCCCCGGTGTGGGCAAGACGTCGTTCGCGCTCACGATTGCCGCGAACGCCGCTATCGATTACGGCAAGCACGTGGCGTTCTTCAGCCTCGAAATGGATGGCGTGCAGCTGGCCCAGCGCTTGCTGTGTTCCCGTTCCGGCGTCGACCAGAGTAAGCTCCGCAACAACAAGTTGAACTCGGACGAGATGAACCAGCTGGTGGCACATGTGGGGCCGATCAACCAGGCTCCGCTGTTCGTGGATGACAACGCCGACCTCGGCATCATGGAACTCATGAGCAAGGCCCGAGACCTCAAGCGCAAGGGCGAACTCGATATGCTGATTATCGACTACCTGCAGCTGATGAAGACGGGCAACGAGGAAAACCGTGCCGTCGCCATCGGTGCGATTTCGCGCGGCCTCAAGATTTTGGCGAAGGAACTGCAGATTCCGGTCATCGCGCTTGCCCAGTTGAGCCGTAAGGTCGAAGAGAAGGGCCGCGACAGGCCCCAGCTCAGTGACCTTCGCGAATCGGGCTCTATCGAACAGGATGCCGATATGGTGTGGTTCGTGGAACGCCCCTACGTGCGCACCCACAAGGAAGAAGAAAAGAACAAGGCGGAACTCATCGTGGCGAAGCACCGTAACGGTTCGGTGAGGGATATCCCGCTCACGTTCATTCCCGAATGCACTACGTTCAAGGACGGTTTCGACGATTCCGGGATGGTTGGCGGAGAGGAACAGGATTACAGTTACGGCGACGACGCCTCGTTCTCGGGCCCCTCTGACTTTGGAGGGTATTAGCGATGCCCTTGCTGCTCAGGCCCATTGCGTGGATAGGTCGCGTCATCGTGGATGGCATCTCGAGCATTGGCGAGGTGCTGTGCATATTGCTGTTGACGCTCAAGCAGATGCCTCACGTGTTCAAGAACCCCGATCTTGTCGTGAAGCAGATGGTTTCCATCGGCGTGTCTAGCCTTCCGCTTTTGTTTGTGACGTCCATCTTTACCGGCATGGTGGCGACCGTTTGCGCCGAGTTCGAGTTCCAGAACCTGGTGGCCGACAAGTTTGTGGGTACTGCCGCCTGCAAGATGGTGCTTATCGAACTTGGACCCCTGCTTACGGCTATCGTGCTTTCGGGCCGCGTGGGCAGTGCCGTTGCCGCCGAACTTGGCAGCATGAAGGAGAAGGAGGAACTCGCGGCCTACACGGTGCTCGGTCTTGAGCCCTACCGCTACCTCGCCCTCCCGCGCTTTGTCGCCTTCATGACGATGATCCCGTGCCTTACCGCGATTTCGAATGCTCTCGCGCTTATCGGTGGCTGGATCGTGTGCGTGCTTGGCCTAGATATTACTACGTACACTTACACTACCGGCATGCAGTACCTGTTCGATTCCATGGACCTTTGGTCGGGCATGATAAAGTCGCTCGTGTTTGGCGTGATTATTTTTGTGCTGGGCTACTACCACGGGATTAACGCCCAGGCCGGCGCCCGCGGTGTGGGGCTTGCGACCATGAACGTCGTGGTCTCGAGCTGCCTCATGATTCTGATTTCTGACTTCATTCTCGATGCCATCATGTTCTTCTAGTTTTGCAGGTGATATATGCCAAACGTAAAGATTGACCCGAACGACATTGCCATCAGGCTCAAGGGACTCAAGAAATCCTTCGGCCCGCAGACCGTTCTCGAGGACGTGAACCTCGATATCCGGCGCGGCGAGACGATGGTCATCATCGGAAAGTCCGGTGGTGGAAAGTCGGTTATTCTTAAGCACATGATTGGCCTCTTGCAGCCCGATGGTGGCGAAGTGTCCGTCGACGGCGTGACCATCAGTACCCCGAAGTTCTTTGACACGCATACGATTCGCCGCAAGATGGGCATGCTCTTCCAGATGGGCGCGCTCTTCGATTCCATGAACACCGGCGAGAACATTGCGTTCGCGTTGCGCGAGCACCACCCGGAACTTTCCGAGAAGCAGATCCAGGACGTGGTGACCGAGAAACTCCAGATGATCAACCTCGTTCCCGAGTTCCGCACCAAGATGCCGAGCGAACTTTCGGGCGGTATGCGCAAGCGCGTGGCGCTTGCCCGCGCGATTGCCCTGAACCCGGAAATCCTTTTGTACGACGAACCGACGACCGGCCTTGACCCCATCACGAGCGACGTGATTAACGACCTCATCCTCGACATGCAGAGCAAGCTCGGCGTGACCTCGGTGGTGGTGACCCACGACATGGTGAGCGCCTTCAAGGTGGCCGACCGCATCGCGATGCTCCTGAACGGGCGCATTATCGAGGTGGGTACGGTGGACGAAATCAAGAACACGAGCAACCCCTACGTGCACCAGTTTATTACCGGCCAGCGCAAGATTTCGGTGGACGAGGAGCAGTAGTGCGTGTTTTTGGGGCAAAAATGGGCTTTTTTGCGTGTTTTCGTTCACAAAAAAAGGATTTCCGTTACCCCTTTTGCAAATAATAATGTAATTTTCTAGGTAGAAAAAGAGGTTTTTTATGAAGAAGAAACTTTTGATAGGTTTATCGTCGTTCGGCTTGGTGGCCGGATTTTGGGCCTGCGGTGATGGTTCCGTGGAACCCCTGAACGAAGAAACTGACGGTTATGTCAAGGCAATGCTCGAAACGCAGTCTATCGACTTCGCTAGCCAGGTTGCCGATGCCAAGAAGAACTGCGCCGCGGATGTCATATGCGAAAACGAGATGGCGAAGGCGCAGGGTTCGGCAATCCAGATTGAGTCGTCTGCTGCCCCGACCCCCGAATCTTCGGACGGAAACCCTCAGCCGGTATCTTCGTCTTCTTCAAGGGATTTTTTCAATAACTTCTCCTCAAGGGGCCCCATCGGCCAGCAGAGCTCGTCGTCCGTTGCTCCGGTCGTAGTCGAGTCTTCTTCGTCGGAAGTGAATGTGCCGGCGGGGCAGTTTGGTACCTGTTTTGCAGGGCTTTCTACTGCACCAAAGACTTCTGCGGAATTGGGCGAGTCGGTTACCTGGACGTTTAAACCTAATACGGCTGTAATTAAGACTAATGAACTTTTGAAGATTATGATAAATTGGAGCTTCCCGAATGGAACGCCTGATTCGTATGCAGGTACACAAGGGAAGACCACAGGTCTGACTTCATATTCTGTTTCGGGCACAAAGACGGCTGTTGCATCTGTAACGTCCGGTGGAGCTACGCAGGAAGTTTCTTGCTCTCCGTTGAGGGTGAACGGTCAGAAGATTGAAGGTTGCAAGTGCATGCCGACGAATATCCAACCCGATGTGTCGAAAGGTGAATCGGCTACATGGACTGCAAGCGGTTGTACGTCCAAGGCGAATATTATCGGCTACACGTGGAAAGGCGCTACTGCCGATGCCACGGGTCTAGTTGCTACTGCCCCGGTGGCCGCCAAGGACGATGAAGTAAAGGGCGTATCATTCACGGTCGAAAACGATGACAGCACTGCGGTGACAATCCAGTGTGACGATGCCAAGGCGATTGACGCAACGAAGCCGGATTTCCTAATTGAAGCCGCTAATACAGGAATAGAAGTCCCTGCTGGTGAAGCATCTATAACGATTGCGATTAGTTATGCAAATTTCAACTGCCAGCCTACAGGAAGTATGGTTGGTGGAACGATTAAATGCGGTAGTAACGTTGTAACGATTGGCGCTGCAAATGAGTGGTATATAAACACACCATGTTCGGAACCCGTTGTTACAGTTAATCTGCCTGTTCCAGCTAAGTGCGCCGTTTATTAAGAGATTGACCAAACTTTATAACAAAAACCCGCTCGTCCGAGCGGGTTTTTCTGTGTCATTCCGTTGGCAAGAGTGTGTCTATGGATACACTTGCAGCTTCGCTGCTTCGGTATGACGAAGGGGCACGGGTCGATATTGGCTTACATGAACCAGTAGCCGACGCCGACCTTGAAGGTCATCTGCTTGCCGCCGTCCATCGATTCAATCAGGTCGCTTTCGCAATCGGGGTACATGTCGCTGAGTCCGAGCATGAAGGCTGCGTCGATGGAGAGGCGTTCCATAATAAAGAAGCCTGCCCCGAAGAGGAGCCCGAACGTGAACCCGGCCTGTTCGATTTTCTCGTTGAATTCCATGCTCGTGGTGCCAAGTCCGCCACCCATATCGATGTCCTCTTCCTCGAAGGTGACCTTGGAACTGAGGTTCAGGGTGAGCTGCACGCCAGCCGCGATGTATAGCATGTCCAGAACGGTTGCGCGCATCGTGAGCGGGATTTCAAGGTCCATCTGCTTGAACACGCGCTCGGCGGCCTCGTCGCTCTGGGTGAGGGCCGCGAAGTGGAAGTTCAGCTCGGGCACGAACTGGAGGTAGTCCACCATGGGGATGCGTCCGCGGATACCCGCATCGAAGCCGAAGCCGGCCGGGGCGTCAGTCTCGTCACCCATGTTCCAGTCCTGGGCGAGTCCGTTCAAAAAACTGTAGTTGAAGTCGATGTGCGCGCCGACGCCCATCTTGGAGTTGAGCGTGTTTGTTTTTTGCGGGGCGCTTGCCGTGTTTTCTGCGTAGGCATTGTCGCCTGAGTCGTATGCGGTGCGGGTGTCGGCCTGTTCGCTGGCTGCGGGGGCGGGTTCGCTGGCCGTCTGGGCGGTAGTTTCGCTCTGTGGTTCTGTGGCCTCGCTGGACTGTTCGGCAGCTTCCTCTGCGGGCTCGGCTTCCTCGGCTTCGGTTGCTGAGCTTGTCGAAGCATCGGTCTGCTCGTCTGCGGGCCAGGCGTCTTCCTGTGCGACTGCGAGCGAGGTGGCGAGGGCGCCTGCCGCGATAATCTTGGATATATTCATGGATTCCTCCGGTAATTTGCGGTAAATGTAATAATTTCGACAGAAAGTGGGAGGGTATTTGAAAAAAGTCGTTGTATCTCTTGACAAAACGGGTGCTGATTTCTATATATGAAAATATGAATACTTGTTCATATATCAAAAATAACGGTAGGAAGGCTCAAGAACAGGACGTGTCGCTCGATACGCTTTTCGAACTTTCTGAATTCTTCAAGTTCTTTGGCGATACTACGCGCATCCGCATCATTCACCTGATGCTTTCGTGCGAACTCTCCGTGAACGAGATTGCCGAAAAACTGAACCTCGAGCAGTCGGTGGTGAGCCACCAGCTGCGCATCTTGCGTACGGCGAACCTGGTAAAGCCGCGCCGCGATGGCCGCAAGATGTTCTATTCGCTTGACGACGAGCATATCGGGCTCATTTTCAATACGGGTCTCACGCACATTCTGCACAAGAAGGGAAAGTAGACATGGATTCCTTCGTCGATATCTTTAAGGTCTTTGTACACGAGTTTATCACGCTGTTTTCCGAGATGGCGCCGTTCCTGCTGCTCGGTTTCTTGCTTGCGGGCGTTTTGCACGTGTGGGTGCCTAACCACCTGTACGTTCCCAAGATTTCCAAGTCGAATTTCAAGTCGGTGCTGTGGTCTGCGCTCTTTGGCGTACCGCTCCCGATTTGCAGTTGCGGCGTGATTCCCACGTCGATTGCACTCCGGAAGGAGGGGGCGAGCAAGGGGGCGAGCGTGAGCTTCCTCATTTCGACGCCTGCGACGGGTGTGGATTCTATCCTCGCGACGTATTCGCTGCTCGGGCTTCCGTTTGCGATTTTGCGCCCGATTGCGGCGTTTACGACGGCGCTTTTCGGTGGCGTGCTCACGAATTTCGTTTCTCGCGGGGAAGATGCTGTGGCGCATGGCGAGGCTCACCCCGAAACCATCGACTTTGACGACTGCGATACCGACCATCACTGCGGTTGCGGCCACTGCGAGGAGGACGATGACCACGACCATCACGATCATTGCGGGTGCGGCGAACATGGCTGCGGTTGTGAATCGCGCGAGGTGCACCGCATGTCTTTCGGCCAGAAGGTTGTGGAAACTTTCCGCTACGGGCTCGTGAACATGGTGGGCGACGTGAGCAAGTGGCTGCTCATAGGCCTCTTGCTGGGAGCCTTGATTTCGGCGTTTGTCCCGAACGAGCTCTTCCTTGCCCTGCGTGAATATCCACTGCTCTGTATGCTTGCCGTGCTTATGCTCGCAATGCCGATGTACACGTGTGCGACGGGGTCCATTCCGCTTGCTCTTGCGCTCGTGGCGAAGGGGATTACTCCGGGGGCGGCCCTCGTGCTGCTCATGGCGGGCCCTGCGACGAGTATCGCGAGCATGCTTGTGGTGGGGAAGGCGTTTGGCAAGCGTACCTTGATTGCGTACCTGACCTCCATTGCGCTGGGCGCGCTGTTCTTTGGCTACATTGTGGATACGTTCTTCATGGACACGTTCCTTGCGGCGATGCTCCCGCAAGGCTCTGCGGAATGTCACGGGCATGGTGCGCTTGGCGTGTTTGACTATGTATGTGCGGGCTTGCTCGCAGCATTCATGATTTACGCGAAGTTCGGGCACAAGGGCTGCGGCTGTGGGCACGAACATGGTGGACATTGCGGGTGCGGCCATGACCACGAAGGAAACTGCTGCCACGACCACGAAGAGGAATGCGATGAATGCGTTCACGTGACTTACCGCGTGAACGGCATGAGCTGCAGCCACTGCAAGGCGTGTGTCGAGAAGGCGGTTCGCGTGCTGGCCGGCGTGGAATTTGCCGAGGCCGATGTCTCGAAGAAGGAACTTCGCGTGGAGTGGCACGATGCGCACGATGTCGATGAAGGTGCGCTCAGGAAGGCCGTTGAAGAAGCCGGCTTTGAGTTCGGCGGGAAGGTTTGAAGAAAAGATGCCCGGCCAAGCCGGGCATGACGAGAATCTGTTTCGTGCGGAAAGACGCTTAAATTACTTCGCGCGGCTTGCGAAAATCTCGAAGTCTTCGGGCGTGGTGAGCTTGTCGTTCGCGGCGTTGCCCTTCACGATGTAGACGCTCTCGTCAAAATATTCAAGGATGCTCGCCTCGTCGGTGGGCGTGAAGTTCAGGGGCTCTGCGACGATGCGCGCGTAGAGCCTTTTCAGTAGCGCGATGGAGGCGGCCTGCGGGGTCTGTGCCATCCAGACGGTATTGCGGTCGATGGTGGATTCGACGCGCCCGTCTTTAGCAATCTTGATGGTATCGACGGCGGGCTTGGCCACAAGGCAGCTGCCCTTGGTTAGAAGCGTTTCGCACACGTCGCGGATGATTTCCCTGCTCACGAAGGGGCGTGCCACGTCGTGGACCAGCACGTATTCCGCATTGCTCGTAAGTGCGTTCACGCCGTTCTCTACGGACTGCCAGCGCTCCGCACCGCCCACGACAATCTTCATTTTGCAGGCAATAAGTTCGCCGAGCTTGCCGGAGTGTTCGCTGTTGAAAATTTCCTTTTCGAAATGATCCTTCCAGTCGGAGGGTACTGCCATCACGACTTCTGCGATTTCTTCCATCTCGAGGAAAGTCTCGAGGCTGTAGCGGTAGACGGGCTTGCCGCCCAGGAGCATCAGCTGCTTGGGAATGTTGCCGCCCATGCGTTTGCCGAGCCCTCCTGCGGGGAGGACCGCCGCGAATCTGCCTTTCAAGTTCTGCATGGTGGTAAAGATATAAAAAGATTCGTGCCGGAGCCTGCCCTGAGTTTATCGAATGGGCGGGGGTGACAATGAATGTGTTAATGATGGCGCTGCACTCAGGATGACTGCATCCTACGCTTCGCCGATGCGCAGCATTTTCAGGAGCGGGATTCCGGCTTCGCGGCTGTCGGCGAGGTTTATCTCGAAATCGATACTCCAGTCGTTGAATTCTTCCTCGTCCTGCAGCATCTGCTGTATGTGCATCACGTCGCCCTCGTAGGTCACGATGGTGTGGGCGAGTGCGCGGCCTTCCACGTCCAGGCGGAACTTGTGGTGCTCTGCCGTGTAGGCGGCCATAATCTCGGTGAGCGTCGACTCGGTCCACGGCTTGCCTTCTCCGTCCACGAGCAGCTGGCCCTCTGCCAGGTCGTCTGCGAGGCTGTCGAGAACTGCGGCAAAGTCCTGCTTCGCGAGG
>JAEEGH010027109.1_pt1 | contig 11362 bp, 5 predicted proteins | sample 9134181 | NCBI WGS metagenome assembly JAEEGH01 (sample SAMN16246544, study PRJNA631951) | gut metagenome | biome: gut microbiome; feature: rumen; material: DP-attached | host: Bos | place: Iran: Karaj | collected 2018-10 | reverse complement strand
TTTATCCGGACGCGAAGGAGGGGGATGAGCCCTACAAGCGGCTGGAATATGAGCTTTCCACAATCGAGCATATGGGCTACGTGGACTATTTCCTGATTGTATGGGATTTCATCCACTACGCCAAATCCCATGGGATTATGGTGGGACCGGGCCGCGGCAGCGGCGCCGGATCCATTGTTGCCTATACGCTGGGCATCACGATGCTGGACCCGCTGAAGTACCAGCTGCTGTTTGAACGTTTCCTGAACCCGGAACGGGTGAGCATGCCGGATATTGACGTGGACTTCTGCTACGAACGGCGGCAGGAGGTTATTGACTATGTCGCCCGGAAATACGGATCGGATCACGTGAGCCAGATCATTACCTTCGGTACGATGGCGGCCAAGGGTGTGGTCCGGGATGTGGGCCGGGTGCTGGGCATGAGCTACCAGGAAACAGACGCTGTTGCCAAGGCCATTCCCTTTGACCTGGGCATGACGCTGAACAAGGCGCTGAAGATCTCCCCAATGCTGCGGGAGATGTATGACAACCAGCCGAAAGTGAAGGAACTGATTGATACAGCGTTGACGCTGGAGGGAATGCCGCGGCATGCCTCCACCCATGCGGCCGGCGTGCTGATTACCGGAAAGCCGGTCGTCGAGTTCGTACCGCTGCAGCGCAACGATGAAGTGATCACCACCCAGTATCCGATGGGTACCATTGAACGGCTGGGCCTGCTGAAAATGGACTTCCTGGGCCTGCGGACACTGACGGTGATCCGGGATACGATGGACATGATGCGGGAAGCCGGGACGGACATGAAACCGGAGGACATCCCGCTGGATGATCCGGAAGTGTACGAAATGATCAGCCGGGGAGACACGGACGGCGTGTTCCAGATGGAAGGTGCGGGTATGACCGGCTTCCTGACGAACATGAAACCCAGCTGCTTTGAGGACATCATTGCAGCGATTTCCCTGTACCGCCCGGGCCCCATGGAATCCATTCCGCGCTATATTGCCGGGAAGGCAGATCCTTCCAGTGTGAAATACAAGACAGAAAAACTTCGGCCCATCCTGGACGTGACCTACGGGTGCATGGTGTACCAGGAGCAGGTAATGCAGATTGTACGGGACCTGGCCGGCTACAGTTACGGCCGGAGCGACCTGGTGCGCCGGGCCATGGCCAAGAAGAAGCACAAGGTCATGGAGGAGGAACGGCAGATTTTCGTCCATGGACTGACAGACAAGGACGGAAATGTCACAGTGCCTGGATGCGTGCGCAACGGTGTACCGGAGCAGGTGGCCAATGAGATCTATGACGAAATGATCGCCTTCGCCAGCTACGCGTTCAACAAATCCCACGCGGCTGCCTACGGTGTGGTTGCCATGCAGACAGCCTGGCTGAAACGGTATTATCCGGTGCAGTTCATGGCTGCCATGCTGAACAGCGTTTACGGCAACACCGGAAAGATTGCCGGCTATATCCAGTACTGCCGGGGCCGGGACATTTCCGTGCTGCCGCCGAACGTGAACCGGAGCCGCTGGAAGTTTACGGTTGATACAGACGGACGCGGAAAAGCCGCGATCCTGTTCGGACTCGGTGCCATCAAGAGCGTGGGTGAGAACGCGGTGGCGGCAATTATCCGGGAGCGGGAAAACGGCGGACCGTTCCGGGACATCTTTGATTTCTGCCGGCGGATTGACACCACTGACTGCAACAAGCGGGTGACGGAAAGCCTGATCCGGGCCGGGGCCTTTGATGGCTTCGGCGCAAACCGGCCGCAGATGCTGGCGGTTTTTGAAGCAGCCATGGACGCGAACCAGGCACAGAAAAAGAAGAACGTATCCGGACAGGTCAGCCTGTTTGACATGTTCGGCGGCGGACAGGAGCAGCCGGTGTTTGACGCGGAGATCCGCCTGCCCGACCTGCCGGACTGCCCGGCCAAGGCCAAGCTGAAGATGGAAAAGGATGCCGCGGGAGTCTATATGACGGGTCATCCGTTGGATGATTACAGGGAAGTGCTGAAGAACCTGCGCTATACCACCGCTGAAATTACCGGGACAGAAGAGGAAGCGGAAGCGCCGGATCTGGACGGGGTCTTTGTTGACCTGGGCGGCATCCTGACGGAGGTCAAGGAAAAAGCGACCAAGAAGGGCGACTACATGGCCTTTGTTACCCTGGAAGATATGACCGGGCAGATCGAGTGCCTGGTATTCCCGCGGGTATTTGAAAAATACCGGATGCTGCTGAACACGGACGATGCCGTGGTGATCAGCGGGAAGATCAGCGTGCGGGAGGATGAAGCCCCCAAACTGCTGGCGGAACGTGTGACCCGGATGGACGAGTGGGCAGCACATCCTGCGCCGGAGCGTGTACCGGAATATATGGCCAGGGCCTCGGCACCGAAGACGGATGCACAGCTGGCCACGGAAGCCGGGCAGAAGGTATTCCTGCGACTGGAACGAAAGGACATGGACCGGGCAGGCGCCGTGCTGGCGCTGCATGCGGGCAATGTCCCGGTATATATGCATCTGCCTGCGGAAAAGATGACGCTGCTGTGCCCGAGGGAAAACTGGTGCAGCGCGGATGAGGACTGCCTCCGGCGGCTGAAGGATGAACTCGGCGCGGAGAATGTGGTCCTGAAACAGAAAGGGTGAAAACTGTATGGAACAGAAGAAGAGCCGTGCGGCGGAGGTGATCCGTTTTGCGCTGACCGGCGGCGTCTGCTTCGTGGTGGAACTGGCAATACTGATCCTGCTGAAGGGGCGCTTCGGCGTTGATACGCTGATCGCGACGCCCATCGCATTCCTGGTTTCAGTGATTCTGAACTATCTGCTGTGCGTGATCTGGGTGTTCCGCGGCGAAAAGAACAGGGGAGCGGGCACCAAGGCCGGCTTCCTGATCACGAGCCTGATCGGCCTGGGGCTGAACGAGCTGCTGATGCTCCTGTTCCGGGTCACGCTGGGCGAGGATCAGGTGATCCTGACGCTGGGCAGCAGGGAAATCAACATGTATGTGCTGAACAAATGCCTGGCCACACTGATTGTGATGATCTGGAACTATTTCTCCAAGAGGGCGGTTCTTTACCGCAGGGTGAAACAATGATTGAACTGGAACATGTGACGAAGCTGTACGGCAGCATCCCGGGACTCCGGGATGTTTCGCTTCATGTTCCCAAGGGGCAAACCGTGGGCCTGCTCGGCCGGAACGGCGCGGGAAAAACCACAGCGCTGAACCTGATGACAGGCTATTTCCCGCCGACGGAAGGAAAGGTCCGTGTCGGGGACACGGACATGCTCGCCAATCCGCGGGCGTGCAAGCGGATGATCGGTTATCTGCCGGAACGGCCGCCGCTGTACGATGAGATGACAGTGGAAGAATACCTGGCCTTTGTCAGCGAACTTCGGGAGGTTGTCCGGAAGGCTAGGCGCGCGCATGTGAGTGAAATTATTGAGCTGTGTTCGCTCAAGGAAGTCCGGCACCGGGTGATCGGCCACCTGAGCAAGGGCTACAGGCAGCGGGTGGGCATTGCCCAGGCGCTGTGCGGATCCCCGGAGGTCCTGATCCTGGATGAGCCTACGGTAGGCCTGGACCCGAGACAGACCGTTGAAATGCGGGAACTGATCCGGAAACTGGGACAGGAACACACAGTGGTATTCTCCAGCCATATCCTGAGTGAGGTGCAGCAGCTGTGCTCCCGGGTGATTATCCTGAATGAAAGCCGGCTGGTCCGGAGCATTGACCTGACGGAGCAGCCCAAAGATACCATCCGGCTGAGGGTACGCGCCGCAGGCCGGAAAGAAACGCTGCTGAACGCACTGAACGGGCTGCAGTGTGTCCGGCAGGCGGAAAGCGCGGCCAGTCCGGAAAAGGACACCGCGGAGTTTGTGCTGACCTGCCTGACCGCGGACGAGCACGGCCGTGCAACAGACCAGGTTTTCCGGCTGCTGGCGGGAATGGACGCGCCGATCCGGATGATGACAGAGGAAAAGGACAGCCTGGAAGAGATCTTTATGCGGAATACGTAACAGTGAAGAGCTGTCAGTGAAGAGTTCAAAGTGAAGAGTTGCCTTGCAGGCAGGGAGGAAGAAGGAGCAATGAACATTATCCGGAAACGGGAAATGCGGGGATACTTTTATACCCCCGTCGGATATGTTTTTATCGGAATGTTCCTGACGGTTTCCTCCATTTTGTTTTATCTTGAGATCCTGAAGACGCGGAGCGGAGACATTCCGGTTTTCATCTACGATATGAGCTATCTGTGGATGCTGCTGTGCCCGATCCTGACCATGCGCCTGCTGGCGGAAGAAAAACAGAAGAAAACAGACCAGCTGCTGCTGACCAGCCCGGTATCGCTGCCCGGTATCGTGATCGGAAAATACCTGGCTGCCGTGACGGTGCTGCTGATTACAGCCGGAATGACGCTGTTGTTTGCCCTGGTGGTTGCCATTTACGGGCGGGTTTATCCGGCAGAGCTGGCGGTGAACTACTTGGGATTCATCCTGCAGGGGTGTGCACTGGTGGCAATGGACCTGTTCCTTTCCGGCTGCGCTGAAACACCTGTGACGGCGGCAGTCCTCGCGTACGGCGCGAACCTGCTGCTCTGGATCCTGGACCAGATGTATGGCTCAATCAGTGTGGAATGGATTGCTGAAGCAATCAAATTTACGTCCCTGTTCCAGCGGAATGCGAACTTTATCCGGATGGGCCAGCTGAGTTTTGCTTCGATCCTGTATGACCTGTCCTTTATTGCCGTGTTCCTGGTGCTGGCGGTGTTCAGGCTGGACAGGAAAAGGTATACGCGGTAAAAACCATACATTTTTACCGCAATGAAGAATGAATAATGAACAATGAAGAATGATTCAGTTTATCCGTGAAGAGCGATGAGCGCAGAGTTGCCTGACGGCAGGCAGAGAGGAGAAAACGTCCCCCCATGCGTAAAGGAAAGTATAAAACCGGCAAATGGAAATACGGCTCCATATCAGCCCTGATGCTGGTAATGGTGCTGATTGCGCTGATCGCGCTGAATGCCGGCGTGTACGCGCTGGAAAAGAATAAAGGCTGGCGGGTCGATCTTTCCTTTAACGGCATTCTGTCCCAGAGCGCGGAAACAAAAGAAGTGCTGGCCAAACTTGAAAAACCGGTTGAGATTTACGCACTGATCCGGCGGTCGGAGGAACGGGATTTCTCCGGTGCGGTTGAGATGGAAGAACTGCTGGACAAATACGCGGCGTCCAGCAGCCTGGTGACATGGAAACAGGTTGATCCGGTACTGGATCCGTCCCTGATGAAACGGTTTACCACGGACAAGGTGACTCCCGCGGAAAACAACCTGATTGTCTGGTGTGAGACAACAGGCAGGTTCCGGGTTGTCGGCGGTGAGGAACTGATGGGTGAGGGGTTCAACGAAGAAACCGGATACTATGAGTACAGCAAGCTGAACTATGAACGCGCGATTACCGGCGCAATTGCTTATGTGGTCAGGGACCGGGTCCCGAAAGCGGTGATCATGCAGGGGCATGGGGAACTGGAAGCGGATGACCTGTATTATTTCCAGACCCTGCTGGAAACGAACCAGTATGAAGTGGTCTACCAGGACCTGAAGGACAGTGAATATACGCCGGATCCGGAAGACCTGCTGATCTTCTTCAAGCCGGAAAAAGACCTGAATGAGAAGGAACTGAAAATGCTCGCGGAGTTTGCGGCAAAAGGCGGCAGTTTCCTTTTCGCATGGGATTATGATTACTCTGTCAGGCAGGCGGATCTGCTGAACTACAACACCTTGCTCCGGAGCTACGGTTTTATACCGCGGGAGGGGACTGTTGTGGCAGATCTGAATGCCGCAGGTACCTATTATGAATATGTGACCATGCTGATTCCCGAGATCTGCTCCACAGATGTGACGCTGGGTATGCTGATAGAAGGAAAACAGATCCTTCTGCTTGCGCAGGCGATCGCTTTTGAAGAGCCCGAGGAAGCAGACCGGAACCTGAGCGTGGAGATAGTCCTGCGCAGCGGGGAAACATCGGTTCTGAAGTACGGGAATACCGAAGGAGAAGACCCGACCGGCGCATTCCCGCTGGCACTGCAGGCCAGGCGGGTGACAACGGAGGGATATGTGTCCCGGGCATTCATCGTCGGGGACAGCGCGGTGCTGACAGACGGTACACTCTATACCCAGACATATAATATGGAATTCACGGCGAGGGTTATTGATTTTCTGCTGAAAATGGACGGATCGGGCACGCAGATTGAACCGAAGGATATCTCGCGGCCCGGCCTGAAAACGGCAAGCTCGAACCTCGGCTCGGTTCTGCTGATTGCCCTGCCGCTGTCAGTGCTGTTTGCGGCGCTGCTGATTCTGGGACCGAGAAAGAACGCGTAAAAAAGGATAAACAGGGAATGCAGAAAGTAGAAAGACGGAAGCACAGGGAAAAACGTCCGGGAAGACTGGCCTGGATTCTTTTGTGCGCCGTTTTGCTGGCTGCCGGTGTGACGGCAGGACTGATTCTGCACAGGACGGCAGAAAAAGCAGAGCTTCCTGCCGTGCATCGGCGTGAACCGGTAACCGGATTTATCATCCAACGGGACGCGGATGAGGTGGAGAGCATTACTGTGACCCAGCATGGAAAAGCTCCCTGGACTGTGGTGCAGCAGGAGAGCGGAACGCTGCGACTGAAAACGGAAGAGGGATCGGTGGCGGACAACTGGCTGGTGGATTCGCATATTGCAAAGATCCTGATTGATGTTGCTTCAAACCTGGCATTCAAGGATGTGTATACAGAAAACCGGGAAGAATGGGAACCAGAAGCGGAAGCATTCGGACTGGCTGACCCGAAGATCATCGCGGAAGTCTGTTTTATGGACGGAACAAAGGTGACGGTTCGGGTTGGCAATACTTCGGATGCTGTGGACAGTGACAGTTACTATATGACGGTGGACGGGAACGACTGGCTGTATGCCCTGGACGCGGGCACAGTGGAGGACCTGAATACAGAAATGGAACTGCTGCATCCGGTTCCGGACCTGGACATCCGCAGCAGCCTGCTGGACCGGATTACCGTGAAGGACGGCAATGGGACCGTTCTGACGGAGTGGATGCTGCAGGGGAATATCAGGGACCAGGACGCGGCGGAGAACTGGCTGCTGACAGCACCTTTCGCTTATCCCGCTGATTATGACCAGATAGAGAACCTGAAACAGAATGCCGAGAATCTCCTGCTTGGTGTCTATGTGGGCGAAGCAGACGCAAAAACGCTGAAGCGGTGCGGACTGGACAAACCTTCGGCGGTCATTGAACTGCATATGGCAGCCGGGACAACCGGAACGGTGGGAGCGGCCGGGGTCTATGATGTAGAGGAATGCGAAGAACGCACGGAGATCCTGACCATCGGCAGCAGCAAGAGCGATATGACGGCCTATGTCCTCTACGGGAATGAGGTCTTTACGATCAGCTATTATTCCGTGAATGTCTTTATCAAAGCCAAACCGATGAACTCAGCAGCCCGCTACGTTGTGATTACACCGCTGAGCTCTGTGGAAAGCGTGACGGTGGAGAAGCAGGATGCTGAAACCGTCCGGTATACTGTGACAAAAAATGCTGTGAGCGAAGAAAGCTTATCCGATGAAAACGGAGGATACACCTGTACAAGGAACGGGGAGGGGATTCCCTATACCGTTTTATCCGCTGCGTGGGACCGGCTGCTGACAGTGACTGTGAGCGGCAGGCTGACGAAGGATTACCAGCCCAAAGCGGTCCACACCAGATACACGGTCCATACGGTGAGCGGTAAAACGCATACCATTGAACTGAGCGATTTTGACGGAATGCATGACGCGGTTACCCTGGACGGGCATACCCTGTTTTACCTGATCAAGGATGGCATGACAAACCTTCCATAGAAACTGAAATAGAAATTTAACATTGACGATTATATCATTTCATTATAAAATCAATATATTAGCAAACTGAACCAAAAGATTTCTTCTATTCATGCGCTGTGTCATTGACCAGTATCATCATTCAGGGGGAACCATAATGAAAAAGTATATTGCTATCATTCTGTGCATTCTGTCTGTGTTTGCGTTTGCCGCAATCGCGCTGGGAGACTCGATGCCGGTCAGCAGCGTTTTCACGCTGGAGCCGATGTTTGATGCGAATGATCCTGTGCTGCTCTGGGATTCAGTCGGGTTCAGCATTCGCTCCGACACGGTACGGAACAGTACAGTGCTGTTTTTCTATGATGAAGGAGCAGAGCCGAGCTATATCTGGATCGACGGCGATGGATACGGCGAGGCCTGGTTCACACCCGGCACAACGGATACAAACATTTACACGTTCGACCAGGTTTATAATGCTGAACACCTGGGATATACGTACAATGCATATATCCAGGGACTGGAGAATGAGCAGGCGAGGAGCAATACCGTTACATTCTCAACACTGATGTTCACGACGGAGGTGCCAACCTTTGCACCGGCGGTGACAGGGGCCAGCGGCGGTTCCCTGCGGCAGGATGAGATGTACCGTGCCACAGTCAGCAACGAGGATGATTTTGATATCATGTGCATCGCACTGCTTGACGGCGGCGTTGAGACAGTTGACGGTCACTGGGTGAATATTGACCATAATGCGGAAAGCACCGAAATGACGGTTCCGCTGATCAGGCTTATCGTCAATAAGGAATATACCGCGAAGATTTACGGACTGAAGTTCGGCTATCCGCTGGCGTACAGGAGCGAACCGCTGAGCACCATCCGTGTGATCAGCCCGGCCGGAGCGGATGAAGGCAGCGACATCCTGATCTGCAACCTGGAAAGCAGCTATGATACCGGAGACCTTATCCTGGCGAATGTCTATTATCCAAACACCGAAGGACTGGAAAACATTATCATGGAAATCGGCGTGTCTGCGCCTGAAAACGCCGGCAATCCTGAACGGTGGGATTATACCCGGGAGTGCTGGCCGGAAGCGGACGGCAGCCTGTATTATCAGCCGGAGGTGTGGGACAATCCTGCTTCCCTCTGGAGTGCCGGTGATTATGTATATCAGGTCAATGTATGGCAGGAGGAAGACGGGCAGCGCATCAAGGTTGACGGTATTACGCGGACGATCCGTATTACCAGCCGGGGCGAAATTGACTACGATCCGGAAATACCGGCATATATTGACGCGGACGAGCTGCCTTATATGCTCGATTTTGCAAGACCGGATACAGATTTCTACTATATTGGTATCGAGAACTGGGACGACCATGACTGGGAAGCGGATCCGGACTGGAACAACACCATTGCCTGGTTCAGCAATGAAAGTGATCCGCACACACCGATTGAAATTGCCGGTGTAAACCAGCGCGTAAAAATCTATATTGACGCAGGCAAGGCCGGATATAACTGGTGCCACCGTGAATACATGATCCCGATTATCCGTTTCAGCGGGCGTGTTCATATCTGGACAGAGGATGAACTGGCGGCAGCACAGCCTCTGCCCATTCACTCATATATTCCCCTATGGGTTGAAGCACCCGGGGCAAAATGGCTCAGCGTGGAACAGGATGGCGACAGATTTGAGTACCGGGACAATCCCCGGGAGCTGACCGGAACCATCGAGACAGGAAAGGACCTGAAACGGGAAGGAAATAATAATTTCATTGTCACCGCAGGATTCTACGATGAAGATCATGATGTGTGGACAGAGGAGCAGGCACTGCTGATCCTGGAAGCATTTGCGGAAGGAGACGCAGGACCGTTTGCCGCATCACTGGACAAGAACAGCATCACACGCGGAGAAGCTGTCACTGTCACGTACACAGGAAGCGAACACTCAAACCATTACTGGGTGGATCTGGATGTCTGGAATGGTGACCGGAACGAATGGCAATGGTATACCCATCTGGGTGATCTGGATTTTGAAGGAGCAAATAACGGCGGATCGGCCCGGATGAACACCTTGGGTCTTGAACCCAATATCTATCGTGTCCGGGCGCTGGCGGAAGGCCCCGGGTATTTCACAAGCGAGTATGTTATTACTGAATCTTTTGCTGTACAGGAAGCGCAGCTTCCCGCAAGCGGTATTCTGGTTAATGTATCGGCGGAGGGAAATGCCGTTGAGACCTGTGAGGATTTTGAACTGTCCGCCTACGCTCCCGGGGCGGCCTGGATGCAGGTGTTCTGGAATCACGGAGCGGGAGACTGGAACTGGGAAAACAATGAAGGCCGTGACGCCTGCTCCTGGGGATGCTCTTACAGCCACTCCGGCGAGTACCAGATCCTGGTGAGAGCCTGGTATGACGAGAAGGACGAAAACGGGAACCAGATCTGGGAGATTGACGAAGAGACAGGGGAAATCCATACAAATGAGGACGGCGAACCTGACAGGCCCAGACAGTATCCGGTTGATGAAACCGTGACAATGACGGTATCCGCGGAGAACGGGGAACTGGTCCTGACTCCTCCGGATAATCTTCCGACTACCGTAGCGCCGGCGGACAGCGAACGCACTGTGCAGTTTACAGTTGCCATGCCGGAGAACGCAGAGTATCTGCGGGCAGAAGCATGGTTTGAAGGCGTGGAAGACGGCGGTCTCTGCTGGCAGGAAACATGGGAAGGGGACCTGAATGTCAGCTTCAGCTTTGTGCCGGAAAACGGCCGGACAATCGGCATCAAACTGGTTGCCGAGGCACGGGGCTTTGAAGGCGCTGAATTGTATTATCAGATTCCGGTGATTCCGGAAGAAAGCTCTGAACTCGTGGTTATCACGCTGGATCCGGAGCATGGGTCAGTGTATGCCGACGATAACGGACTGTACCACGCACCGATCCACAGCGATGTGCGCTTCCTTGTCAACGCGGCGGAAGGGCACACCCTGACAGCTGTTAAATTCTATGGCATGAACGGCTGGTGGGAGGAAGGCGCGGAGATTAACCACAATAATCATGGCGACTGGTTTGAAGAAAACGGCAGCGCATTCTTCCATGAAGGCGTTCATGATGACAGGAGGATTGGATCGACTGTTCAGGTCTTTGCGATGATTCGTGTGGACGGCGGAGATACCTGGTATACTTCCGCTCCGTTCATGCTGTATGTGGATGATTACCAGGTTGGCCCCTATGATTTCCGGAGCAGGGAACCGGTGACGGTTGTGCTGGGTGAGAATGCGGTCTTCAGTTTCACTGAATCCGCAGGAGCGAACCGCTACTGGGTGGATGCCTGGAACGCGAATGACCCGCACGGCGGCAGTTACAATCCTGATACAACATGTACAGGAACGACAGTTGTCCTGAATACCGCGCAGCTGCATGAGGGTGAATTTATTATCCGCGGCCGCGCCGACATCGACGGACAGGACGGCCTGCGTGAAGCTGACAGTGATATCAGGCTG
>JAEEGH010027107.1_pt1 | contig 11362 bp, 7 predicted proteins | sample 9134181 | NCBI WGS metagenome assembly JAEEGH01 (sample SAMN16246544, study PRJNA631951) | gut metagenome | biome: gut microbiome; feature: rumen; material: DP-attached | host: Bos | place: Iran: Karaj | collected 2018-10 | reverse complement strand
TGGTCTCCCTTGACGGTCGCTTTCGCGGGAGCGAGCGTGTAAGTGCCTGTTTTCTTCGCCTGCAGGATGTAGGTATAGGATGTCTGGGAAGACCGGGTGGTTTTCCCGTTGACGATGGATACGCTGGTGGAAGTTCCCTTCTGCGGTCCCCAGACAAGGGTAAAGTCGTCACTCGGGCTCCATTGGAACTCCGACGGGGCATGCTCGCCTTCCACGACGAACACGACATTGAACCGTTCCCCTACCTCCACGATATTGTGCACTTCCACCCGGATGGTCGATTGGGCCCACCCGGTGAAAACCGTCAACATAGCCACGAGGGCTGCGATCCACCTTTTCATATCTGCTACCAATTCTTGTCTTTCTGCCGGGACTGGAGCACCGCCGCCTTCTCCTTGTTCACCTTGTCCTGGGTCTCCTTCTCCTTGGCCTGAATGGCCTGCAGGATCTGCTGAGCCTGCTGGGGCGAGATTTCAGACCCGCCATACGGCTTCGGCTGCGGCTCCTTGCCCTGATCCTTGTCTTGATCCTTATCCTGATTCTGGTCCTGATCCTGGTTTTGGTCCTGATTCTGATCCTGGTTCTGGTCCTGATTCTGGTCGTTGTCCCCGCCGCCGTCCGGATTGTTTTCCAGCATCTTGCGGGCGTAAACATAGTTTTCCTTCGCCTCCATGTCGTCCGGATTGATGATCAGCGCCTGGGCGAAGGCTTCCATCGCCGCGCGGTACTGCTTCTGCTGCAGGGCGGCGTCGCCGGCGTTGAAGAAAGTATCAAAACCCTGGGCGTCCCGCTTTTTCAGGCTCTTCGTTTCCGGAATGTGCCGCAGCGCCTGCTGGTAATACTTGCCGGCCTCGGCGAAATTGCCCTGCCGGTACAGGTTGTTGCCCAGGTTGTAGGCCGACGGGACGGAGGTGCTGTCGGCATTCAGGCCCTTGCGGTAGCTGATGTCGGCATTTCCGTACTGTGCTTTCCGGAACTGACGGTTGCCCCGGCGGACATCCTTCTTGTCCACCTGCGCGAAAGCCGTCACGCTCATCAGCAGCGCTATGATAAACAAGACTTTCTTCATTGTCCGAACCATTTCCGCTTCGGGCGGCGCGCACCGACGAGCATCTCGATCACCAGCAGCGCCAACGCGATCCCGAAGAAATACATATACTGTTCGTCATACTCCTCGAACACGACGGAATCGAACTCCTCGTCCTCCATCCGGCGGATGTCTTCGATGATGGGGTTCAGGCCGAACTCGTCGTTTCCGGCATGGACATAGGCCCCGTTGCCGGCCTTGGCCACCTTCCGGAGCATGTCCTCGTCCAGTTTCGTCACGACGATCTCGCCGTCCTTGTCCTTCAAAAGCCCGCCGTCCATGGGAATCGGCTGGCCCTCGGCGGAGCCCACGCCGACGGTATAGACCCGGATGCCGTTCTCGGCGGCTTCCTTCGCGGCGGCCACCGGATCGTCCTCGTGATTCTCGCCGTCGGAGATGACGATGATCACCCGGCTCTTCTCGCTCTGGGCGCTGAAGCTCCGGATACCCGTGAAGATGGCATCTCCCATCGCGGTTCCCTGGACCGGCACCGATTCCGTGTCGATGCTGCCAAGGAACATCTTGGCGGACACGTAGTCCGTCGTGACCGGCAGCTGGACAAAGGAGGATCCCGCGAACACGATCAGGCCGATGCGGTCATCCTTCAGTTTGTCCGTCAGGCGGGAAATCGCCAGTTTGGCGCGGTCCAGCCGGTTCGGGGAATAATCCTCCGCCAGCATTGAGTTCGAGACGTCCAGGCAGATGACGATCTCCGCGCCGTGGCTCTTGTGCTCGGACAGCTTGGCGCCGATCTGCGGCCGGGCCAGGCCGATGACGAAGGCGGCGAACGCCAGGGAGAAAAGGATCATCCGGACCCAGCCCTTGGACCCGGACCACGACGGCATCAAAGCCTTCACAAGCTCCTCGTCGCCGAATTTCCGCACCCGCCGCGAACGCATCGACCGCCAGACCCCGTATCCGACGAGGAACAGCGGAACCAGCAGCAGCAGGTACAGATACCGATATTGGGCGAACATCAACATACGCTAAGGCAATCTTCTCAAAAGGGCGCGGATCAACACTTCCAAAAGCAGGCACACGAGCGCCCAGACGGCATATTTCGGGAACAGGTCCTTGTAAATGGGGAAACTGTCCACGGTGGTGCGGGTCTTCTCCATCTTGCCGATCTCGCTGTAGATCTCGGCCAGCTTGGTGTTGTCATCGGCCCGGAAATACTTGCCGTCGGTCTCGGCGGCGATCTGTTTCAGGAGGGGCTCGTCGATTTCGACCTTCATCATCTGGACATCGGGGCCCCAGGGGGTCTGGACGGGGTACGGAGCCTCCCCTTCCCGGCCGACGCCGATGGTATAGACGCGGATGCCGTAGGTCTTGGCGATTTCGGCGGCCATCGACGGATCCACCTCGCCGCGGTTGTTCACACCGTCGGTCAGGAGGATGATGACGCGGCTCTTGGCGTCGGAGTCCTTCATCCGCGCGACGGCGGTCGCCAGGCCGTTGCCGATGGCGGTACCGTCCTCGATGAGGTCGGTCTGGACCTCCTTCATCAGGTTGATCAGCGTGGCCCGGTCGGTGGTGAGGGGGCACTGGGTATAACTTTCACCCGCGAACACCACGATACCCATCCGGTCCGTGGGGCGCTGGGCGATGAATTCGATGGAAATGTCCTTGGCGGCGGACAGGCGGTCCGGCTTGAAATCCCGGGCCAGCATACTCGTGGAGACGTCCACGGCAAGGACGATGTCGATGCCTTCGGTATCCACCCGCTCCATCTCGCTCTTGGAGCGGGGCCGGGCGATGCAGAGGATCAGCAGGCACAGGGCGATGAGGCGGAGCGCCTCGGGCAGATGGCGGACGATGCCCAGGACGGACTTTCCGCCCGCCTCCCACGGCGTCACGGTGGACACGCGCAGGTGGGGGTCACGCTCCTTCAGTTCCCGGTACAGATAAAGCGCCAGGAGAAGGACCGGAAGGACCAGCAGCCAGAGGAGATATGGATACTCGAAATACATGGCTTACTTGGGCATATAGTCTTCGTCTTTCTCTTCGTGGGCCACAGGTTTGGCCGGTTCGGGCTCTTCGGGCGCATCAGCCGCTTCTTCCTCCACCTGCGCCTGGTAGGTGGAAGTCACGAACCGGACGGCCTGCGGGAGGACGGTCGCGTTGTCCTCGGGCGTAGCGACGAACTTCGCGAACTTCACGAAGTCCGCCCGCTCGAAGAGGTCTTTCATCTCCTGGTACAGGTCGGCGGGGATGTCGGTGCCCCGGAGACCGTCGAAGATCTCCGCCGTGGTCATCTCCATCGCGCCCACGCCGTAGCGGGCGACAATGTATTCCCGGAGGGCGTCGGTCACGCCGGAATAGAACTGCTTCTGCTTGTCGGGGGCCCAGAACTTGTCTCCGCGCCATTTGTCCAGCTTGCGGAGGGCCGTAATGTGGGCCGGTTCCCGGAAGGCGGGGCCGTCGGCACTGCGCCTCCGGCTGAGAATCCACGACACGAGGCCGATGACCAGCAGCGCCGCCAGCCAGAAGCCCAAGAGCCAGGGCAACACTTCGGAGACCCTCACCGGATAGCCCGCCTGTTCTCGCAAATCGTGCGGAACGTAGGTGGCAGTGTCCACGGGCATCGAGAAGACCTCGATGGTCTGCTGCTCGAACTGGAGGGTGTCCACGGTGCCGTCGGAATGGATCCGCTGCACGAACAGGGGCGGGAGTTCATAGGTGCCCTCCTCGAAGGGCTGGATGGCGATCGTCGCCCGGATGTTCAGGAGCCGGGTGTTGTTGGCCCGGATCTTCTGGATCTTGAGGGTGTCCACCTGCCACATCGGCAGGACGAGAACGTCCCGCATGAGGGGATTGACCACCTTCGGGAAAGCCAGGACCGTGCTGTCGGGGACGTTGTTCAGTTCGAAGCCGTACAGCAGGCGGTCGGCCACCAGGATGGAGTCCCGCTCCGTAACCGGCCGGATGAACGAGCCTTCCTTGAGGATGACCCGCCCGCCGGTATCCGTCGCGGTGGAGTCACGCCACGCGTCCTGGGCCGATGCCGAAACGGCGCCCACGAGCAAGGCGAGTATGAGTATCCTTCCTTTCATCGCTTATGGAAAAGGGATATCAGGTTCTTGACGTAATCCTCCCCCGTGGAAGTGTCCACGCTGTCCACCTGGTAGCGGTTGAACAGTTTCACGGCGGCGTCCGAGGCGGTCCGGAACCAGTCTTCATAGGCGGCGCGGGTGCTCCGGGAGGAGGTGTTCACCCACGCGGCACGGCCGGTTTCGGAGTCCTTCACATGGATCAGCCCCACGTCGGGGATGGTCCGCTCCCGGGGGTCGTACACCCGGATGACGGAGATGTCATGCCGGTTCACGGCCACCTTCAGGGCCTCTTCGTAGCGCGGGGCGCCGGAAGCATCGACATCCAGCATGTCGCTGAGCACAAACGCGGTGCAGCGGCGCTTGATGGCATTGGTCAGATAGCGGAGCGCTTCGCCGATGTCCGTTCCGTCGTGTTCGGGGGTGTATTCCAGGATCTCGCGGATGATGTGGAGGAGGTGGCTGCGGCCCTTCTTGGGCGGGATGAACTTCTCCACGGTGTCGCTGAAGAACAGGGCGCCCACCTTGTCGTTGTTGAGCATCGCGGAGAAAGCCAGGGTGGCGGCGATTTCCGCCACCAGCTCCCGCTTGGTCTCCCGCGTGGTGCCGAACAGGCCGGACCGGCTGATGTCGATCAGGAGGACCACCGTGAGCTCGCGCTCTTCCTCGAAGACCTTCACGTACGGCGCGCTCATGCGGGCCGTGACGTTCCAGTCCATGTTCCGCACGTCGTCGCCGTACTGGTACTCGCGGACCTCGCTGAACGCCATGCCGCGGCCCTTGAAGGCCGAATGGTATTCACCGGCGAAGATCTGGTGCGAGAGAGCCTTCGTCTTGATCTCGATCTTGCGGACGCGCTTGAGGAGCTCCTGGGGTGTCATACGCTTACGGGACGATGACGGCGTTGATGATCTTTTCGATGATTTCCTCGGTGGTGACGTTCTCCGCCTCGGCCTCGTAGGTCAGGCCGATGCGGTGACGGAGCACCTCGTTGCACACGGCGCGGACATCCTCCGGGATGACATAGCCGCGACGCTTGATGAAGGCGTAGGCCTTGGCGGCCATCGCCAGGGAGATGGAGGCACGCGGGGAGGCGCCGTAGGAAATCAGGTCCTTGAGGCCCTTGAGGCCGTAGTCGTCGGGCGTACGGGTGGCATAGACGATGTCCACGATGTAACGCTCGATCTTCTCGTCCATATAGACGTCGCGGACGACTTCGCGGGCGCGGATGATATCCTCCGGCTTCACGACGGCATTGGCCTTCGGGAACTCGCCGCTGTTGTTCATCCGGATGATCTGGCGCTCCTCGTCCTTCTTCGGATAGGAGACGACGACCTTGAGCATGAAACGGTCCACCTGGGCTTCCGGAAGCGGGTAGGTACCTTCCTGCTCGATGGGGTTCTGCGTGGCCATCACCAGGAACGGCTCGGGAAGCTTGAAGGTCTGGTCGCCGATGGTGACCTGGTGCTCCTGCATCGCTTCGAGCAGGGCGGACTGGACCTTCGCCGGGGAACGGTTGATTTCATCGGCCAGGACGAAGTTCGCGAAGACGGGGCCCTTGTGGACCTCGAAATCCTCCTTCTTCTGAGAATATACGAGGGTGCCGACGACATCGGCCGGGAGGAGGTCCGGGGTGAACTGTATGCGGTTGAACTTAGCATCGACGGCCTGGGCCAGGGTATTGATGGCGAGGGTCTTCGCCAGTCCCGGGACACCTTCCAGCAGAATGTGTCCGCCGGAGAGGAGGCCGATGAGGAGGTTGTCCACCAGGGCCTTCTGGCCCACGATGACCTTGCCCATTTCCAGGGTCAGGAGGTCCACGAAAGAGCTCTCCTTCTGGATGCGTTCGTTCAGTTCCTTGATGTTTACGCTTTCCATATATTTTCTTACATTTGCACTATGCGTTACATTCTCTGCCTCTCCTACGACGGGTCCGCCTTCTGCGGCTGGCAAATCCAGCCTTCCTCCCCCTCTGTCCAGCAGACCCTGGAGGAGTCTCTGGCGAAGCTTTGCGGCGGTCCTGTGCAGGTCACCGGCGCGGGTCGGACGGACACCGGCGTCCACGCTGCAGACTACGTCTGCCATTTTGACCTGACAGGTTCCCTTCCCTTTGAGGCATCCGATTTTTGCTACAAATTAAATGCCATCCTGCCCCGCGGAATCGCGGTTCATTCGGTCCTTCCGACGGACGATGATTTCCATGCCCGATTCAGCGCGACGCAGCGTTCTTACACCTACTTCATCCATCGGAAAAAAGACCCTTTCGTGGCGGCCTATTCCTGGCAGTGCGGCTACCCCGGACTCGACTTCGAAGCCATGAACGAAGCCTGCCGATATCTCCTGGGGACGCACGATTTTTCCTGCTTCGAAAAAGTCGGCGGCGCCAACAAAACTTCCCTCTGCACCATCACCGAAGCTTTCTGGAAGCCCTATACCCCCACCTATCTCTCCTTGATGGGTCTCGATGGGCGGGCGAAGGAGGATGGTGTTATTTCTGAAACCTGTGGCCACCCTCGGCCACATAAGAGGGAGGGGCCCATCGCTTGCGATGGGAGGGGCCGGAGCGAAGCGGAGGCGGTTTCAGAAATAATACCATCCTCCGGAGGAAACCCGCCCTATTGGTACTTCCGTGTCAGTGCTGACAGGTTCCTGAGGAATATGGTCAGGGCTATTGTCGGGACACTCATCGAGGTGGGGAGAGGAAAACATGACCCGGCTTGGGTGAAGGAGCTGATCGAGACGGGGACGAGGGGGGATGCCGGGGAGTCGGTGCCCGGACATGCGTTGTTCCTGAGCAAAGTGAAATATTGACAGATTGACAGAAGAGGGCCGCCCCGGAAGGAGCGGCCCCGTTCATCGGTGTCAGCCGGAGACTGTTACTCCCAGCCGGGATTCTGCTTGATGCCGGTGCCGGTCGACTCGTTCCAAGGATTGGCGGTGACGACGTCGAACGGGAACGGATACAGTTCGTGCTTGCCCTTCTGGAATCCGCCGCCCTTGGCGCCGTAGCCGTCGTCTTCCCAGACGACGATGGCCTTGTGCGGACGTCCGGTCACCTCGTCGGGGCTTCCGAAAATCTTGGCACGCTCCTCCGGGAGGGTCCAGTAGGTGAGACCGGCTTCGTCGGTCACCTGGACAGGGGTCAGCGGATTGGCCGCGTCCTTATTGCCGTCCGCGGTCATCTTCCAGTTGCCATAGAAGTCGTCACGCAGGTAAGGGGTCTTGCTGTGGCTGCGGAAAGCGAGTTCCTTCTCGGCGTCGCCCCAGCGGACGAGGTCCACGAAGCGGGTGCCTTCCCAGGCCATTTCAAACCACTTTTCCTTCTTGACATTCTCCATGGTCAGCGTGGAATAGGTCGGCGCGCCGGCGCGTTCCGCCACCTTGTTCAGATACTGAAGACCGTCGCTGTCGCCCGTCATCGCGCAAGCCTCGGCGTACAGGAGGAGGACTTCCGCATAACGCATGATGACCTTGTTCTCCTGGGTCTGCTTGGTGCTGTTGTTGTTGAGGTCGGACACATACGGGATGAACTTGAAGAAGAACCAGCCGCAGTTGGCATAGAGGTCGGGACGCTTCTTCAGGTCGAGGCCGCGCTTGCTGTCCATCAGTTTCTCATCCGTGGACTTCGGAGTGCCGTCCGAATTCACGTCCAGCTTGGAATACTCGTAGTCGGTGAGCAGCTGCTCGTAGGAGACGATCCAGGCCTTCTGGCGATAGGAACCTTCCTCGTTCTTCAGCAGGGCGGTCGCAAACTTCTCGGTCGGGGCCATGTTGTTGCCCCAGCCGGCGGCCTGACGGGTGAAGTCCGGGAAATTCTTCAACTGGCGGAGGAACAGGGACTCGTTGGCCTGGAAATCCCAGCGGCCGTTCTTTCCGTACGTGTCGTTGTCCACGGCGTTGAGTTCGAAGATCTTCTCCTTGTTGCCGTCGCCCGCCATGTGGAAGAGGTCGCGCATCTCGGGACCGGGAACAAGCGCATACTTGTCGGACAGGATGACCTGCTTGAGCGGAGCCTTGGCCTCGGCATAGTCGCCGTGCAGGACCAGCGCCTTGCCCAGGAAGGCCAGCGCAGCGCCCTGGGTGACCCGGACCGCACCGTCCTTGTCATCCTGGCTGGAACGGGGCTCGAGGACCTCGGCGGCCGCCCGGAAATCGCTGATGATGAAGTTCCAAAGCGCGTCCTTGTCAGAGTTGGTCGGACGGGCTTCGCCGGTAAGCACGTGGTCCACGATAGGCGGCGTGCCGAAGTAGCTGGCGAGCTGCATATGGGCCCATCCGCGAAGCACGCGCGCTTCGGCGACACAGCGTTTCTTGGTACCGCTGTCGGCTTTCTCGCCATCCTCGCCCCAGAAATTGTCGCTGACCAGGTTGCTCTTGTAGATGATCTCGTACAGGGTGTTGTAAACGGCGGTTATGTGCTCGTTGTTGGTCGTGAACGTGGGACGGAACTCATTGATCTCCTGCGCGGCGATATGGTCGTCCTTGTTGCTGCCGCCCCAGTAGAGCTCATCGCCGGGGGCGTTGAAGAAGACGTTGTAGGAAGGGGTGTTGCCACTGAGCTTGCCATAGAGCTTGACCATGTTGGCATAGGCGGAGACCAGCGCCGATTCGGCGTCCGCGTCCGTCTTATAGAAAGCCTCGATGTTGACGACGCCTTTCTGCGGGATGTCCAGCCGGCTCTCATCACAGGAAGCGAAGAAAGCCATCGCGGCCACGCAGGCGATACCGAGTGTAAATATCTGTTTCATAAGCATTTCGGATTAGAAGGAAACATTGACGCCGAACATCAGTTTCTTGGCATTCGGATAGGTACCCTTGTCCAGGCCACGGCCCTTGGAGCCACCGGTAGTGGCGGCCTCGGGATCGAAGCCGGGATACTTCGTGAAGGTGAACCAGTCGTCCATGGAGACATAGGCGCGGAGGTTCTTGACCATGACCCGCTCCGTCCACTTCCGAGGAAGGGTGTAACCGAGCTGGATCTGCTTGATCTTGAAGTAGTCGCCCTTGAACATGGTGGCCGAGGAGCTCCAGAACTCGATCTTGTCATACATGTTCTCGATCTTCGGGATGCTCTTGCCCGCCTGCTCATAGAAGTAGCGGAGGGTGTTGATCTTGACGTGCTCCGTACGGTAGATGCAGGGGATCAGGTAGTTGCCGCCCGATCCGGCGCCGAAAGCGGTGAAGTCGAAGCCCTTCCAGTCCATGCGGAGGGTCAGGCCGTAGTTGTAGGACGGGATGGTGCTGCCCAGGAACTGACGGTCGTCTTCCGTAGGCGTGGAAGTGATTTCGCCGTTGATGTCATAGAACTGCGCGAAACCGTCCTCGCCGATGCCGGCGTACTTGTAACCGTTGAAGTACCACAGCGGATAGCCTTCCTCGAACCACGTGTAAAGCTTGTAGTTGGCAAAGTGGTCACCCTTCTTGACACCCTCGTTGGCAAGGGGATCCAGATAGGTCACTTTGTTATGGGTGGTGTAGAAGTTGCCGTTCAGGCTGTAGTGGAAATCGCCGATGTTGTCCTGCCAGCCGATCTCGAACTCGATACCGTGGTTGTTCACGGAGCCGGAGTTGACGGGCGTGTCAGCGCTGATGCCGGTCTCCGCGAGCGGCGGGATCTTGACGATCAGGCCCTTGGTGTCCTTGTTGTACCAGTCGAAAGCGAAAGTCAGCCGGTTGTTGAACATGCGCAGGTCCACACCGAAGTCGGTCTGCACGGAGGTCTCCCAGGTCAGGTCCGGATTGGCCAGGCCGTCCGGAACGGAACCGTAGTCCATGACCTCGCTGTCCACATGATACTGGTAGGTCTTGTTGTTGTAGGTGATGGAGGTCGAATAGTCGTAGTTGGAGAGCACGGCGATGTTACCGTTGACACCCCAGGAAGCGCGGAACTTCAGGAAGTCGATGAAATCCCGGCTGATGTTGTTGCGGAAGAACGGCTCGTTGCTCACGGTCCAACCGCCGGAAACCGAAGGGAAGTAACCCCAGCGGTTCGTGATGGAGAGCTTGGAGGAGTCATAGGCATCCGCGCGGAAGTTGGCCTGCAGGCCGTAGCGATTGTCGTAGTTGTAGGTCAGACGGCCGTAGTAGGAGATGGACGAGTGGTTGCTCGGCGTACCGCCGCTGATACCCTTGGTACCGGAGCCGTTTTCATAGCTGAGGTAGAGCAAATTGTCGTCGTAACCCTTGAGCGGGTTGGTACCGGAGATGCTTGCGCCCACGCCGCGGCTGTCGTCGAAGGAGTAGGACATGCCCGCCATGGCGCCGATCGCATGCTTGCCAATATTGACATTGTAGTTGGCGAAGTTCTCCCACTGGTAGAAATAGCTCTGGTTGGAGTTGGCGGAGAGGCTGTAGGTCTGGTCAAAGTGCTTGGAGTTCACGTAGTAAGGCTCCGAGTAGTCGCTGCTGTAGGACTGTGCGATCCGGTAACCCAGACGGGAGGTCGCCACCAGGCCCTTGAACGGGGTGAAATTGGCGAACACGGTACCGCGGATGTTCCATCCCTCGCTCTTTCCGTTGGCGCGCTCGATGTTGATGAGCGGGTTCATGCCGTCGCCTTCCAGGAGGGCGGAAGCGGAATACCACCAGCCCTCAGGGCTCGTGTAGAAACGGTAGTTGTGGTGGACATCGTCCACTTCATAACCCTCGAGATAGGCCTTGTTCATGTTGAACGGCATCTCGTCCGGGCTCTTGAAGTACACCGGGGTGAGCGGGTCGATGATCAGCGCGCCCAGGAGCGTGCCGCCATACTCGTTCGGGCTGCCCAGGTTCGCCTGCCGGTAACGCTCGATGGAGGTGTTCGTTCCCACCTGGAACCACGACTTGATCCTGTAGTCGGCATTGATCTGGCCGGTCAGGCGCTTGTAGTAGTCCTTGTCGGTATTCGCCATACCGTTCTCGTCCACATAGTTGAGGGAGATGAAGTAGGAGCCGCGGTCATTGCCGCCCTGCGCACCGAAGGTATGGCTGCGGGTGACGCCCTTTCCGTAAAGGACATCGGCCCAGTTGGTGTCGGTCACGCCGTCCCAGAGTCCGCTGGACAGGAGCGCCTCACGGGTATACTGATGGGCCTGTTCCAGGAAATCGACGAACTCTTCCGAATTCAGCACCTCGGCGCGGTGGCCCAGGGACGTGATGTTCATCTTGAAGTTGTAGAAGATATTGCCGTCCTTGCTCTTGGCGTTCGCGCCGCTCTTGGTGGTGATGAGGATGACACCGTTACCGT
>JAEEGH010027103.1_pt1 | contig 11363 bp, 13 predicted proteins | sample 9134181 | NCBI WGS metagenome assembly JAEEGH01 (sample SAMN16246544, study PRJNA631951) | gut metagenome | biome: gut microbiome; feature: rumen; material: DP-attached | host: Bos | place: Iran: Karaj | collected 2018-10 | reverse complement strand
CCCTGCAATAGTCATAGAGTATGTGGTTTTTACTTATCCTGTATTGCCTTGTTCTGTACACGGTTGTAAATTCCTTATCAGTATTCTATAGTTAGTATTATAGCACATATTTTAGAGCCATGCAAACACATGTTCTCTTTAGATAAGGAGTACATTTATGCAAAAATCAATAGCAGAATCAGATATCCTGAGCGAGTACAGAAGAGGCTCACATTCCGTGTACAAACTCACTTATCATGTGATCTTTGTAACCAAGTATAGGAAGACAGTGATCACAGATGAGATTGGTGATTTCATGAAGAATTATGCTGCTTACCTATGCGGACGCATGAACAGCGAACTCATTTCAGCAGAGACAGATGTCGATCACATGCATCTGCTGATCTCCATGCCACCTGATGTGGCACCTGTAAAACTCATCAACTCGCTAAAATCACAATTGTCAAAGGAAGTAAAGAATACATATAGAACACACGTTGAGAAATACCTCTGGGGAGATTCACCCTTCTGGAGTGCAAGTTACTTCTGTGCCACTACAGGAAGTGTTTCTCTTGACACGGTTAAGAAATACATTGAAGATCAGCGAACAGAAGAACACAAACGCAAATACATTAAGACGGGGAAATACAAAAAGAAAAGCTAGTGCGATTCATCCCACAACCGATTTCATCGGAAGGGGTTTTCTCGCACGATGTTTATAATCTCAGAAAGGACAATAACTTATGTATATATATAATTCTGCAATGAAAGAAAAGATGGATAAACTTAAAGACCTGAGCAACAGCATCGAGATTAAAGGCGAATTATCTGTTCTTTGGCCTGAGTTCTATGAAGCATCAGGATTTTATTTTATGCGCATCCGCGATGGGGAGAAGTATGCCAATCTGGATCGTGATAGAATGCTTGAAATGCACGATTATGCTACTTATCTTGAGGCCGGATGTAGTGATTGCCGTATTAATGATTTTTTTGAAGTGGAAAACGATGACGAAAGACTCAAGCTGGCATTCACTATAGCAGACATGTGGGCTATGAAGCTTAGTAATTTATTTCCCCAAGAAGAGTTTCATATTGTAATCGCTGAAAAGGATGGGAACATCACCATGAGATTTCACAAGTTCCGCGATGATGAACCCACCTGGCTTGAAGAAGATGATCTTGACGGTTATGAGTCAGAGGCAATCTGTGTAATGATTGTTGGAAAAAAAGAGAAAGATGACTGAGATTGTTACAGGATTACTGATAAATTTGCTAATGATAAGGTAAATAATTGATTGCATATGCGATTGTAGGATGCGGAGGCCATTAAAATTATGATAAGACACAGAGGAATACGATTATGCTAAATAGAAAAAAAGTAATAAAAGATGTTATAGGCCAGGCCGTAAAGGATATGGGCTTTACTTACAAGCGTAAATTATTTGGTGTCATATGGACTTTCTCAAGAACCGTTGGAAGCGTAGAGCAGTGCATATCTATTCAGCAGGAAAGCCGGGTTCAAAAAGAGTACATGCTGATGATCTACACATCTGCCAGAGGGCATGATATTGTGGAAATCGGTAAGGTTTTACCTGAGTATAAGAACAAGAGAAACTGGGAGGCTGAAACAGACGAGGAGTTCGTAAAAGTAATAGAATTCTTTGCTTCATTTTTAAAGGAAAAGGCCCCTGCAATCCTGGAAGAGATGCTAACGGACAAGGGTCCTGTCCAGGAGGATCCTTTTGAAACACCTGAAAGAAAGCAGTATTTTAAAGAGCATAGAAAAGAGTTGGTAGAAAAGTATGATGCTATCTATCATATTCTTTCAATTGAATCCGCAGAGGATAAGCTGAAACGTATTGATGAAGTGCTGTGGGATAAAAGGGAAGCAGAGATAACTCCCGATAATGAGGAAGAGATGTATGACCTTTTCATGGGGCTGGCTGCTATTTTGTCAGAAATAATGCTTGTCTATGATGGCGCCAAGATTAACTATGACAAACAACATGTAGAGCTGACTGTTCCCGGCTGTGCCGCGATTCATCCTTTGTATAACGTGGCTTCGGGCTGGAAGAGCTATCATGTACATAATAACAAATCTACCCTTTACATATGGGCTATCGGCAGGATGATACCAATGATGTGTGAAATGAAAAAGCAGCTAATGAAATTGTGGTAAAAGCTTTGCTAAATTTGAGTATCTCGGAGAAGAACGTGATTTGACGTACTATGTTATTGAAAGATAAATTCAAATTTGTTGGAATAGTTATATTTCAGGATAATGGACTAAGTAAAACATGAATAAAAGGATTAATAGAAAAGAATTTAATGATTTTAAAGCTTTAATACAAAGGGATCTAAACTCGGATGAATATCCCTTTGTTGTAACTGTTCAAAAAAATAAAATTGTTGCCAGGTGGAAAACGCAGCAAATCTCGGAAGAAACTGACAACAGGGACACCGGTTCCTTTTATGTGACATATATACTTAGCAGAGACAAAACGTTTTGCGGCGGTGAAACCTTGCTTGTCAAAGATACTTATAAGCCGCCATTGTCCACGGAGACCAGAGCTGTTTTTTCACTCTCTACACCGAAGAATTTGCCTTGGAGAAAAAGAATCGATCATAAGGATTGGGCGAATATTGGATTTGATGAGGACAAACTCCTTTCCATCATTGAACATTATCTGAGAGATCACGGTTTTGCATATCTCCCGGGAATATGGAATCACAAACGCTTAAGCTGGGAAGAGGGATTTTTGTTTCGCATTGCCGGTATTATTTTTCTATTCGTAGGCATTTTTTTGCTAGTGGGATTTTTGAATAGCTCAATGATCAGTGATTGCTTACGAGTAGATGCTTTTTTCGCAGCAGCTATTTTCCTTCTTTTGTTTGCGACGCTGCTACCATTGATCATGATCATAATTGGAGTCCTGATGTCTCTGATTGGATTTGGCAAAATGGAATTCTATGACCTCAGGCCGGAAGTGGGCATCAAGTTGGTTTTAGGTATCATTATAGTATCCTGGTCAGTGATATTTGCATTGACTATTTCAAATTGAAGGATGTGACGATCATAGGTATATCTCTCGGAGGGTACCTTGCACCCAGAGCCGCAGCTTTTGACAAGATCACGCAGGATATGCAGGATAAATGCGAAGAAATTTTGTAGCAACGAATAATCAGATCATCTTCTGCATTTTGGGGCCCATAGGGGATTGGATAAAAAGTCTTGCCTGAGTTCGTAATTGTAGAAATATATGATAGTAAGATATATTTGAAGATAAATTGCCACGGAGGAGAATTAGAATATATGTATAAAAACGGGATTACAGATACAAAAGGAATGGCATGTAAACGATGATTGAAATGATCATGAAAAAGGCTACAGGGGCCGGAATATTGGCCGTTTGTATTTCCTTGTTGGCGGGATGCGGTTTTATCGCTCCAAGTCAAGGTCATGTGGCCCGCCAGATGGCGAAAAAGTATGGGGAAAGATTCGAATATATAGACAATGACGAGGAAACTTCACAGTACAGATACCGGACTAGCCAAATGGCGTCCAATGAAAAGATTGCTGTATCTTATCGTGAGGACGTTCTGAAGGATGAGTATGCATCCTACCTATTACAGTATGATGAAGCTGAGTATATCTCTAAATACTTTGATAAGTTTTTTGCTGAGTATAAGGTTTATCCAACAATTCGATATCTTTCGAGTGACCTTGATGCCAATAGCACATTGGATGATCTATATGAAGCAAATCCAAATATAAGAGTATACATTCGCTTCATCATTCCAGAGAGGGAATTAACCAGTAATTCTGACATGAATCAGCGTATGGAGCTTTGTTGCAAGGATATAGCAACAGATGGAAAAAGATATACTATCGTAGCATATCCGGTTGATGACGATAGATATTATACTTTTGATCGCAGTGACACAGCTGATTTTAATACTGTTAAGGATGATTACTGGAGCTGTAGTATCTCCGGTGGAGTGGTAAAGGTCAGCGATCTGATGGATTAAATGGGGGGGAGAAGTTTGCGGAATATTGGTGCTTTTGCTTTTTGTTGAATTCACAATAATATTCGCGGGAGGAATCGGAGGATTATATTATTATTTGGATTGGCCAACACTAATAATGATTGTGGGTATACTTATAGGAATAGAGCTGATTGCCGGAAGGTGTGGAAGGGTTTTTGCGGCGCTTATTGCCTCAATTAGAAATACTGTTCTTTTGGATGATGATTCCAGAAAGCTATATCTTCAAGACTTGGAATTTGCCATAAGGTCCACAATCATAGCAAGTTTTTTCACGGCTCTTATCGGATTCATCAATTTTTTACACACTATGTCCGAACCGGCTACAATCGGTGCAAACATTGGAATAATTACTGTTAGTTTCTTTTATGGATGGGTGATTGCAGCGCTGATATTTGCACTCAGAGAAAGACTGAAGAAATAAGAAAACTATAAACTTAGGGGAAAGTCAGATGGAAAAAGAAAGCAAAAAGGGAAAAGCATTTGCTTATGTTGTAATGGGGATATATTTTTTGTTTCTTTGCTGGTTAATTCTTTTTAAGATGGCTGATAGTCTTAATAAGATACCTTCTAGGAGAAGTATTAATCTTGTTCCATTTTACTATGGGGAGTTTAATGGAAGTCAGTTCCAACTATTTGATCTTTTATACAACATGCTTGTGTTTGTTCCTGCTGGATTTTATTTTGCTGCGTTGGGAAAGAAGAAAATAATTTCGGGAATAGGTGGCTGCTTCATTCTGAGCCTGGGCTTTGAAGTTCTACAATGGGTATTTGCGATTGGTTCGAGTGATATAACAGACTTGATTACAAATACTGCAGGCGGTGTTGTGGGGACAGGAATGTATTTCCTGCTTAGAAAACTTTCTAGAGGCCATGAAGTTAAGATAGTCAGTATCATAGGTGCTGTTATAGAGATGGGACTAATAGGGTTGCTAGTATTGTTATTTATGAGTAATTGATTTTTCGTCCAACTGCAAGTTGGATGATGGAAAAAAGCGATAAACTAATGCGTCATTGTTTTGCATATTCTTCATTTTTATAATTGTATGTATCAACCGGTTGAAAATATAAGCGGAAAGGTACTAAAAAATAAATGGATATAGGTAATAAGATTCTTTTTTTACGAAAAAACAAAGGTGTTACGCAGGAACAGCTTGCTCAAACATTAGGGGTTTCAAACCAAGCAGTAAGCAAATGGGAGTCAGGACAATGTTTTCCGGATATTCAGCTTTTGCCGGATATAGCTAGGTATTTTAATGTTTCATCTGATGAGCTTTTAGGAATAGAAACTCAAAGCAGTAATGATGATATCCTAATTACTATAAATGATGTGATTCAAAATTCTAAACCGGGAACTGAAATGGCTCAGATCATGAAGATAGCGAAGGCGTTACATGCTATTGTTCTTGTAAAGGAGTCAAAGAAAGAGAGTTCGGGATATCCGGAGTTTGAACTTGATGAAACTATAGAACATGCCATATGCAATGAATGGGGGCTTTCGAGCGTTGCGTCTCCTCAGATTATTACAACAATGAGGCGTGGTAATGTGTTTTTCTCTGATGATCAGAACCTTTATGATGAGAATAGCATAAAGAAGATATGTAAACTGATGAAAAAACTATCAGATAAGTTGGAGCTTGCAGTTTTATTTGCTGTATATGATATAACTGTCTCAGACGAAGCGACTTTTGCTTCAGTTGAGCAAGTTAGCGAAATGACAGATCTGCAGCAAAGTGTGATAGAATCAATACTTGATGGAGAATTGGCACAGTTTCTTCAAGTAGCAGAAAATCGAACTTTTAGAATAAGGGGAGAATATATGAATATTCCACCAATTCTATCTGCTTTATACCCAGCTGTTTAAGATAGTGGCATGTGCATACTTTATGACATTCTAAGAAATTTTGGTATTTTTTAGAAAGAGTTGCCACCAGCCGCATACAGTAGCACTGAGCTCTCTACCGTACGCAGCAGGTAAACAGCAACTTGTCCTGGAAATGCCACAAACACAGCACTTAAGGCAGTGAAAAAGTTCTAAAAGAGATGATATAGACATGTACAAAAAATATGTACATGTCTATAATTTTTTCTGTAACATTTTCTCACTTCAATTGTTATATATATGAGAGAGTAAAACGGGAGGAAAGTATGGAAAAGCACTTGCTTTATAAGCTGTACAGCACATATTATACTGAGCTTTTTCTATATCTGTACTCTCTTTGTCACGATCGTGAACTGGCGGAGGATATGACACAGGAAGCGTTTTTAAAGGCTATCATGTCTCTTCCTGATGATCATTCCAATGTTAGGGCATGGCTCTACATGGTTGGCAGAAATCAGCTCCTTAATGCACTGGCCAGGCAGAATAAAACGGAACTGAAGGCTGACCTTGAAGACTTTGAGTCTGCAAGTGATGAAAGCGTTTTGGATGGACTAATACAGAATGAGAGCAAAAGAATTCTCTATGAAGCCATAAATCACTTGGACAAGACTAAAAGGGAAATACTATGTATGCAGTATTTCTCGGGCTTTTCACAGAAAGAAATAGCTGCCATGCTGCATATGACAACTGAAAATGTAAGGGTGCAGGCGCACAGAGGCAAGAAACTCTTAAAAGACTATATGGAGGAAAAAGGGGTATGAAGTATCGAGATCTGTTACAGGAATACAAGAACGGAACCCTGGATGAGGAAAAGAAAAAAGAGATCGAGGCGGATATTGAGAAACAGGATGCCATAAGTGATTTTCTTTTTGAAAACTCTGAGATTCCTGGGTTGGATGATATTGCAGATAGTGATGCCATTCCAGAAGATAATAAAGAAATGAAGCCATCAAGTGAGGCAGATGATTTCGCTAAACTAATAAACTCAAGGATCCGTAGAGCATTTATAAAAGTCGGAATAACCACCGCATTGGTAACTCTGGCGATTGTCGGTTTTGTCATGTTTGCACTTCCCAAGATTGTAGATGGACAGTATTATAATCCGACTGAAGAGATAGGAAGCGGATTTGAAAAAAGTAACAGGCTGACTGTGGATGTTGCGACATACTCAGAACTGTTTCTTCCGACGAGAAATATATGGAACTGTGATGCAGTAAGCAGGGGATACGGAAAATATTATATATCTCTTTATAGAATGGAAAACAGTTATGCAGGAACACTGGAAAAGGGAGACTTGCATTTATACTATCCTGATATACTAAACAGAACGATAAAGCTGGCATTCACTTCAGATGAGAATGGGCAGAGCACATGCCTTTTAACAAGCCCCAAGGGTAGTTTCGACTATGAGCCCGATATTATCTCATACTTAGATGAGTACCATGTATATCAGGCATCTGTAACAATGACGAAATCTATGAGATATGATGATTTCGTAAAATGGTGCGAGCAAAATAATATTTATCCAGACTGGTGTGCCATATCAACTTATGTTCAGGGTGGGGATCCGGAAAATCTGCCACTAATGTATAGCGGGATAGAGCATAACGCTTATACGAATGAGCCATGCATTGGCTTTGGAGTAGATTCATATATGAGAGTGAATTATGATCAGGAGAAATATCCAAATCTGAGTGCCTGGGATACATGGCAGGCTATAAGAGATGGCGCATCTGAGTATGACGTTACTTTTGAGCATGTTACAAGTATGCTTGATTACCTTATAGATAATCCACAAATAATCTATATGATACCTGATGGCAATGCTGATCCGGATACACTTAGATCATATAAGAAGCATATTGAAGCAAACGGACTTTATGTATATGGCTTTGTGTGTGCCGATAATAAAGAAGGATTTGAAAGAATGCAAAATCTTGATGAAGTGGCACATATAGTCGTGGATGTTGAATAATGCGTAAGAGCTACTAATTCTGCTTGATTATGGCAGAGAGGATTGGCTGCCAAGGGCTGTTCAGGATACCGCAGACAATAGAAAAGCGCAGCAATGAATAAAGAAACTATGGGAGCACTGCCTAGAAGTGGGGCTCCATTTTTTTATTGACATGTATAGGATGTCGATATACTATATAGATAAGCAATATATAGACAATCTATACAAGGAGGACACGATGGCTGTTGATAAATCTCTTTTAACAGGAAGTATGACAATGCTGATACTCAAGCTTTTATCAGAGAAAGACATGTATGGATATGAAATGATCGATACCCTCAGAAAGAAGTCCCAGAACGTTTTTGAACTCAAGGCAGGGACTCTTTATCCACTTCTTCACGGACTGGAAGAAAAGGGAATGCTCAAGGTATACGAGCAGGAGTTTTTGGGGAAGACAAGAAAATATTACAGCATTACCAAAGAGGGAAAAAAGCTTTTAAAAAGCAAAACTGACGAATGGAATGAATATTCAGGGGCAATAATGAATGTACTGGCGCTGGAGGTGTGACAATGGAGGAGTATATCAAAAAGCTTCTTGAACAGGTGCGTTTCAAAAAGGCTCACAGGGGAATTGCAGAAGAAATAAGAGCACATATAGAAGACCAGATTGAAGATAACATGGCTGCCGGCATGGACAGAGAAGCTGCTGAAAAAGCGGCTATAGCGGATATGGGAGATCCGGTAGAAGTTGGAATTTCCATGGATAGGGTACACAGACCTCAGATTGCATGGACAATGGTGCTTGGGGCAGTAGTTGTCGGCATTATCGGTTCTATAATTCACATTCTATTAGCCAAAAGTGCTGCAGTAGGTGGTAACACCGGAGTCGTTAACGGAAGCAGCAGCTTTATTCTTTATACTGTTTTGGGAATAATAGCAATGGTTCTTGTATATCTTATGGATTATACAGCGATAGCAAGGTTTTCTAGAATATTGGCGGTCGCTCTTTTCATATTGATACCTATAACCGATAGGATGGGAAGACAGATTAACGGAACTCATGTGTTTTTAAGTGTCGGTCCTATAACGATTCTGACAACAGCTGTAATGCTGTTATATATACCTCTTTATGGCGGAATCATCTATAAGTATAAAGGAGGAAAAAGCGGATCACTAATCAAGGCATTGCTATGGATCGTAATTCCCTGTGGTTTTGTATTTATAATCGAATCAAAATCAACGGCATTTATCATGGCAGTCAGTATGCTTGCACAGCTCACAATAGCGATTTTAAAGGGATGGATTAAAGTGCCAAAAGTTCCTGTAATTGCAGGCATATGGTCAGTGTTTATTTTATCTCCGGTTATTTTAGTATGGGGATTGTATTCCTTAGGAACTCTTGCAGAATATCAGATGATGAGGCTGGAGCATATGTTTAAGGCTGATTCGCCAGCATATTATGAAATCAATACCGTGAGGGAATTTGCCAGATCATCAGGATTGTTAGGCGGGGGATCCGAGGATATATTCGATAGGTTACCAAGTCCTAACAGTGATTATGTCCTGACTTATATTACATCTACCTGGGGCACGATCGCAGTTATTGCGGTTATCGCTGCTGTGGGCGGTCTGATTGTTGCAGGCTTTATCGCTTCATCAAAAACTAAAAATCAGCTTGGTATGGTAATGGGAAGTGGCTGCATGATGGCTCTTTTAGCAAGTGCCCTCGTAAATATGGGTGCAGCCTTTGGAATCATTCCGTTCTTTTCATCATTCTTCCCATTCATATCGGCAGGCGGCAGTAATCTGTTGGTTTCATATGCTTTTCTTGGAATCATAATGAGCATATATAAGTACAAAACAGCTTATCCACAGCATATGGACATAGATATACGTGGAAAGATAAAGTTTGGAAATATAGAGATTATGAAGAATTAAGTAAAATAGGCGTGAGCATTCGTCAGTGTATTAAAACCTCTTGTTTCAAAATAGAAGAATGCTGAACATTATGTGCGGCTTACATTCATAATGAGTGTAAGTCGCATTTTCTTATTATGATCAAACAAGTTGTATAGCAAGTTATTATACCGCGTAAAATTCCTGTTTTATGTGGTATAATGTGTATAGAGCAAAAATAAAGGTTTTATGAGACTCGGAGGCATTATATGGGTAAAGATTCCAGATATTATGCGGGTTTAAAGAAGGAAAAGCTCTCAAGGATTGAAGAAATAAAGCAGTTCCTTCCAATATATACACATTCTTATTTAGATTCATGTGTACTTAAGTATCAGATAAATACAGCGATTGCATATGCCAAGGATGTGATTCTTTTCTTTGAATTCCTCCAGGATCGTAATCCGCGTTGCAAATCGTTGCAGATCAAGGATATTCCTTTGGAAATTCTGGGAGTTCTTAACGCCGAAGACATTAATGAATTTCAGAAATACATGGTCATGAATGACGGTGGATCCGGGCATATGGTCAGCAATCGCACGCTTGCCCGGAAAATGGCCACACTCCGCAATTTTTTTGGATATATGACAGATAAAGGCTTTATTTCGGAAAATCCAACCCTCAAAGCAGATAAAAATCGCAAATTTGAGGAAAATGACATAAAACGTCTGGATGTTGATGAAGCTAAAAGGCTTATACAGGCTGTCGAAGAAACTAAAGCAAAAACTGACAGAGGTGCCGCCAGGTCAAAAAATACTGCAAAAAGAGATCTTGCGATTGTCATTTTACTGCTAAATCTTGGTATCCGGGTGTCTGAATGCGCTGGACTTGACTTAAATGATGTAAATTTTGAGGACAACACTATAAAGATTGTACGGAAAGGTGGCAAGGAAGCTGTTCTTTACATGAATGAAAAGATTCGCAACACACTGCGTGATTACATAAAAAATGAGCGTCCTTTGCTCACAAATAAACCAAAGGAAGAAGCGCTTTTCATATCATTGAAAAACAACAGGCTTTCAGTAAGAAGTATTGAGGATATGCTGAAAAAATTCGGAGAAGGCGCAAAACTTACAGATCGTGTGCATCCACATAAACTCCGTCGTACATTTGGAACAAGGCTCTATAATTCTTCAGGAGATATTTATATGGTCGCTGATGTTCTTGGTCATAAAGACGTAAACACTACAGTAAAACACTATGCAGCTGTTGATGAAGAACACAGGAAATCTGTAGCAAATTATGATCTCTTTGGAGATAACGAAAATAATTGATCGAGCGCAATGGATATTCGGCTTTTTACAGTTTTAACTTTAATATCGTCGGCTTTTTACAAAATTAGCTTTAATAGTTCGGCTTTTTACAATTTAATGCTTTAATTTTTAAAGTAAAAAAGTGTAAAAAGCCGAATTTTTGACTTTTTACACTCATATCTTTAAGGATTTTACAGGGTTTGCTTTAACCGACATTTTAGGCGATTTTAGGCGATGGAATAGTACTTTATCACTTTTCGCAAAACCATAGTTTTTTGAAAAGTGATATGCTATAATG
>JAEEGH010027101.1_pt1 | contig 11364 bp, 9 predicted proteins | sample 9134181 | NCBI WGS metagenome assembly JAEEGH01 (sample SAMN16246544, study PRJNA631951) | gut metagenome | biome: gut microbiome; feature: rumen; material: DP-attached | host: Bos | place: Iran: Karaj | collected 2018-10 | reverse complement strand
CCTTTATCCTGGGAGAGCGTTACGGCTGTGATGCCATCCGCTACCATATCCTCAGAGAGATGGCGCTCGGCGCGGATTCGGATTTCTCGAACGAGATCCTGATCAACCGCATCAATTCCGACCTCGCAAACGGCTTCGGAAATCTGGTATCGCGTACCGTAGCAATGGCTGACAAGTACTTCGGCGGAACCCTTCCCACCGAAAGAGAAGAGGCGCCCGTCGATAAGGAACTCATCGACCTTGCGCTTTCAATCTGCCCGAAGGTTGACGAATTTATCGACAATACCCAGATAAAGCAGGCGCTCGAGACCATCTTCACGCTTGTCGACAGGGCAAATAAGTACATCGACGAGACGACTCCCTGGGTACTCGGCAAAGACGAGAGCAAGAAGGCCCGTCTGGCGACAGTCCTTTACAATCTGCTCGAGTCCATCCGTATCATATCGACTCTGCTTTCGGCATTTATGCCTACGACCATGCCCAAGGTATGGGAGCAGATCGGCGCTGCGGCGTCCGATACAACCTATGAGAACGCGCAGAAGTTCAATGTGCTGCCTCTTGATGTAACGGTACATAAGGGCGAGATCCTCTTCCCCCGCATCGATGTGGATAAGGAGATCGAAGAGCTCAACGCGATAATCACCAAGAATGCTCCGAAGGAAGAGGCAAAGGACAGTGCTGCAGAGCAGAAGAAGGAAGATGCCGCAGAGCTGCATGTTCCCACCAAGCCCGAGATCACTTACGACGATTTCGCGAAGCTCGAATTTCGCGTCGGCGAGATCATCAAGTGCGAGGAGGTTCCGAAGTCGAAGAAGCTTCTCTGCTCGCAGGTTAAGATCGGCAGCGACGTGAAGCAGATCGTTTCGGGCATCAAGTCTCATTACACTCCCGAGCAGATGGTCGGAAAGCGCGTAATGGTAGTGGTTAACTTAAAGCCCGCGACTCTGGCCGGACTTGTTTCGGAAGGCATGATCCTCTGCGCCGAGAACGAAGAGGGCGACCTTGCGATCATGGTTCCCGAGAAACCTTTCGAGGGCGGCAGCGAGATCTGCTGATGACCGGGATTGCCATGAATATGGTTGTTTGGTGATCAAACTCATTTTTGTGCAACTTGTACATTATTTTTAAATATTATATACAATACGACGAATCTGATGAAAATGTCTTTAATTGTATTGACAATTCATCTGGTTCGTCGTATTCTTTTCTTGTCTTTAAAACAATTATCGTTTCTAAACGATCAAAAAACAATTCTGAAGTACATTTTTGTTTATTCATTAATCTCTTATTTTCCTTGGAATCTGAACAGAAAATTTAAAGCAACGGAGGACAAAAACAACGGAAAAAATAATGGCCATATTGGTGTCGGAAGCGGCCTACGGCAGAAGCCTGGCCTCATTTCTGGCAGAACGGGAGGAGTTTCTTTATAAGCCCGTTACTTTTACGGATGTGTCCGCATATCTGCGGTTTGAACAGGAGAATACGGTCGATCTGCTGCTCTGCGACCGGGAGCTTGAGCCGGAAGAAAGGGAGGACGGACCACGGAAGGTCTGCGTCCTCAGTGAATTCAGCACGGTTGGCGAAGATGACGGCGGACGCAGCAGCATTTTCAAGTACCAGTCGAGCGAAAGGCTGATGCAGGATATTCTTGCATGCGCGGGGACCAATGCAGATACGGGACCTGCCGTGCGCCGTCCGAAGCTTGCGGAAGCCGCGGAGCGTTTTGCCCCGGCGGTTCCGCTTGCCGAGCCTGCCCGCAAGAGCTTCAGGCTCATTGGTGTCTGCTCGCCGGTCGGGGGCAGCAGGTGCTCGACTTTTGCGTTTGCTCTCGCCGATTACCTTGCAAAGAGGGGAGCGACGCTTTTCGCAAGTCTCGATCCGTTTTTTTGCCCGCCCGTAAAAAAGGACGCCGGGACCCGCGACATTTCGGAACTGCTCTACTATCTTGAGACGAGGCCGGAAGGCGGGATGCCGGAGTTCCCGGAGTATGTTTGCGACGGGGAGGGCGCAGCGGTCATCAAGGGACCTTCGCACTGGCTCGATCTCGAAAATATGGGGAAGGATGCGCTGACGGGACTCGCGCGTCTGATCGAAAACGCCGGTTACGAGTGCGCGGTATTTGATCTCGGAAGACCGCAGACCGCGGCTACAGAGCTGCTCAGGCGCTGCACGGATATTTTCGTTACGCGCGGAAAAAACAGGCACGACGAAAGGGTAATCGCGGAATGGAAGAGGCAGCTTAAGTATTCGGGATTGTCGGACATTGCGGAGCGCCTGAGCGAGAGGATAGTTCCGAGTGACAAAGCCGCAGAGGGCATGCTCGATCGCAGTACGCTTCTTGAGGGCAGCCTCGGAGGATATTTGAAGGACATTTTTGATCATGGCTATGTCGGATAAAGAACTTTATGCGGAGCTTCGCAGGAAAATTCTTGAAAAGAGTGACGTCTGCTGCGCGGGCGGCGCAGCAGATGAAAGGCTTTATGAACTGATAGACGAAGCGATATGCGATTACGCGCGTACCTCGCATCTGCCGCTTGCGCAGAGGATAAGAACCAGAAAACAGCTTTTTGCCTCGATCCGCGGGTTCGGCGTGATACAGGAGCTGCTCGAAGACCGGGATATCACGGAGATCATGGTCAACGGACCGCGGAATATCTTTTTTGAAAAGGACGGAAGGCTCAGCCGATTTGAGGGGGAATTCGAAGGGCTCGTGCAGCTGAATGATATTGTTCAAAAGATCGCTGCCGGGGCCAACCGTGTTATAAACGAGGCCAGTCCGATCGTCGACGCCAGGCTGGGCGACGGATCACGCGTCAATCTCGTATTGCCTCCGGTCGCCCTCAATGGGCCGATCGTGACGATACGTAAGTTTCCCAAGGAAGTCATGACGCTTGAACGCCTGATCGAACTCGGGTCTGTTGACGGTGAAACGGCGGATTTTTTGAGAAAAGCGATAGCGGCGAAGCTGAATATAGTGATCTCGGGCGGAACCGGCACAGGAAAGACCACATTCCTGAACGCGCTTTCAGGCTGCATTCCCGCGGATGAAAGGGTCATCACGATCGAGGATTCGGCAGAGCTTCAGCTGAACGGCATAGCGAACCTTGTTACCCTGGAGGCCAGAAACAGCAATGTGGAAGGCCGGAACGAGGTCTCGATCAGGGACCTGATAAAAACAGCGCTGAGGATGCGCCCGGACAGGATCGTGGTAGGGGAGGTACGCGACGGAGCGTGTATTGATATGCTGCAGGCATTGAACACGGGTCACTCGGGGATGTCGACAGGACATGCGAATTCTACCGCCGATATGCTCTCGAGGATGGAGACAATGTGCCTGCTCGGCGCAGATATCCCGATCAGTGCCGTCAGACGGCAGATCGCGTCGGCTATCGATCTTATGATCCATCTCGGAAGATTCAGGGACAAGACGCGAAAAGTTGTGGAGATTACGGAGGTTGCCGGGTATGAGCATGACGAGATCATTCTTAATCCGCTTTTTAAGTACGAAGAAACCGGCGAAAAAGAAGGACGCATCGAAGGAAGGCTTGTTCCTGCGGGCGCTCCGGTCACCCTCACAGACAAATTCCGCGCTGCCGGATTATGAGAATTACAGGATGAGCACACGCGAGACGGCGATCTCTGCCGCATTATGCACAGCGATGCTGGCTGCGGCGGCGCTGCTCTGTTATAACAGCCTGTACGCGATGATACTGCTGAGCCCGTATTTGGTACTTTACCTTAAAAAGCAGACGCAGATAAAAAAAGAGGCGCAAAAATGGAAACTTGATCTGCAGTTTGCCGATGCGATAAGGAGTCTGAGCGCGGCCCTCGAAGCGGGATATTCGGTGGAGAACGGACTTGCGGAGGCTTACAGGGATCTGTCGGTCACTTACGGCGAGGATGAACTGATCATGATAGAACTGAGGGCGCTGATGGGCGAGGTAAGGAACAGCGTCCCGGTAGAGAAAGCGTTTGCGGGACTGGCGGCGAGGAGCGGAGTAGACGATATCGCGGGCTTTGCCGATGTATTCGCGACGGCACAGAGGACGGGCGGAAACATCATTGCGATAATACGCTCAACTACGGACACGATCAGGACAGGGATCGAACTCAAACGCGATATAAGAACGGCTATGTCGGCGGCGAAGTATGAGTCCGACATCATGAAACTCGTTCCGTTCGGAGTATTGCTTTATCTGCGTATCTTTTCACCCGGAATGATCTCTTCGCTGTACGGAAATGTCCCGGGAATCGTATTTATGACCGTAATACTTATCCTGTACGTACTGCTTTGCGGACTCTCTGAAAGGCTGGTGAGAATAGAGCTTTGAAAAAAGTGTGCAAACGGATATTGAAGCTGTTGAAAAAACTTGGGGTGCGGGATTTTCCGGTCAAAAGGGAAAGCCTTGAGCGGCTGAATGTAAACGGGGACGCGGATGAAGCGCAGGATGAACAGGCCTGCAGATGCATTGCCTATATGCTGGCGATCGCGGCAGCGACAGTCCTGATAGCGGCCGCAATATGGATCGGGAGTACAGCGGTCATCAACAGAGGAAAGCTGGCAAGAAAAGAAGCCGGTGAAGGCAGTAGCGGATATGAACTGGAGGTCGCAAGGGAAGGCAGCGAACCCGAGCAGATCACGGTGAATGTCAGCGAGCAGAGGTACGAGGGCGAGGAACTGGAGCGCTTTTTCGGGGAGGCTTTCAAGAAACTGGAAAAAGCTGTTCTTAACGGCAACGCATCCGCGGAAGAAGTCTGCGAAAGGCTGGATTTTGTCGATACGATCGAAGGAACCCGGATCAAAGTGACGTGGCCCGACATTGACAGCACGTACTTTTATTCGTCAGGCGCGATCGTGTATGAAGCCGTGACGGAGCCGGTTATCGTCAGTCTTACAGCCAGGCTGGAGTACTACGATGAAGTACGGATATATTCGTTTCCGGTACGTCTCGTCGGAAAGCTCGAAGACGCGGGCGCCGCGTTTTCAAGGAAGCTGAACGAGCTGTTGGCAAGGGAAGATAAGGACAGTGCGGACAGTCCGTGGTTCAATCTTCCTACAGCTGTAGAAGGAGAAGGCATAGACTGGAGCGAAAAAGAAGAGAAGAAGTGTCTGTGGGTGTTCCTCCTCGGATTCGGAGCAATCACCGCGGTGATCCCGGCGATGCGTTCCGATATCGCTGGAAAAGCGAGGAAGCGCGAGCAGGAAATGATGAGGGATTATCCGGACATCGTAACAAAGTTCGTGCTTCTCGTGACCGCGGGGATGACCTGCCGCGCGGCATGGGAAAAGATCTGCGGGGATTATCTGAACGGAAAAGGCAGGAAAAGATACGCCTATGAAGAGATGCTGAGGAGCGCGCGGGAACTGCGTTTCGGCGCGAGCGAGGCGAAGGTGTACGAGGATTTCGGAAAACGCTGCGGAATTGCAGCCTACCGCAAGCTGGGAGTGCTTCTCGCGAATAATCTAAAACGGGGAAGCAGGGATCTGACCGGAGTACTTGAGCAGGAAGCGGCAGAGGCTGTCGAAGGGCGTATCGCCGAGGTCAGGAGACAGGCCGGTGAGGCCGGGACCAAACTGCTTCTGCCGATGTTCGGGATGCTGTGTCTGGTATTTGCGATCGTTATGGTGCCGGCGTTCTCATCGTTCGGAGGATAAGCGGCACAACATAAATGAAGGTCTGATCTGAATTTTTCAGCAGAGCGGAAAGGAAGAAAGATGAAAGAGAAGAATAGGTTTTTTGCGGACAACAAGGGGGTTACCAGCATTGAGATCGTGTTAATCCTGGTGGTGATCATAGCTCTTGTCGTGATCTTTAAGGACCAGATCGTGCAGATCGTTGAAAAGGCGTTCCGGAGCATTACCGCAAATACGGACGCGATCCTTAACTGATGCCGGGAAAGAGAGTTTCGGGCAGCATCACTGTGTATCTGGCGCTGGTCTTTGTGCTGATGCTCTCATTGATCGCGGTGAGCCTCGAAGCGGCTGCTGCGGCGACTTTGAGGAGCAGGGCCGAAGCGGCTCTGGCGTCAGGGATGGAGAGTGCGCTTGCGGATTATTACAGACCTCTTTTCGACCATTACGGGATTTTTGCGCTCGATCTGGGGTACGGAGAGACAGTTGTGGACACGGAGGAACTTGAAAAAAGAGTTCTGCGGTATGCCAAAGCGAATTCCGGGGGATGCGACGTTGCTGACTGCACAGTGAACAGCCTCGAACCGATCACCTCCGAGGGAGGGGAATATTTTATCCGGCAGGCGATTGAAGCCGAGAAAGTGACCATGGCCGGGGGGCTGATCGAAAGTCTTGGAGAAAAGCTCGGACTGATCGCGGGACAGAGCGACGTGAATACTGTGCTTATGAAAAAGACCGGGATTGAAGAAGAGCTTGCAGGGGTTGATATCTACACGGCCGAGCTTATGGGACTGATAGACGGAGTGGAGATAGATACCGGCATGATCCTTGAGGGAAAGGGAGTTTATAGGATCAGGAACACCTTTGTCAAAAGGTTTATGGCAGGGAGCACGGACAGTATTTCCGTCGGGATCAACAGCCCGAAGATATATGAGAAGCTTAAGGGGAAATATTCTAATCCTGTAGAAAGAACGGCAGAGTTGAGCCGCATGGCAGAAGAATACGCTGCCCTTCTGGCGGAAGCCGAGGCGGCGACCGCGACAGCGGAAGCAGAGATCGCGCCTCTTAAGGAGGAACTGAAGCTGCTCCTGGAAGCGATCGCACAGGCGGAAGCGGAGGCCGAATCGGGCGAGGTGCCTGAGGACGATCCTAACGAATCTGAAGAAGACGATGTCATAAAGGGACTCAGGGCAGCAGCGGAGGAACTCTCCGAAAGGATCGGAGCTTTGGAAGCTGAACAGGCAAAAGCCCATGCGAAGGCGTCCGCGGCCGGGCGGGAATGCGGAAATCTCGCGGGAGAGCTCAAGACGTTTTACCTGGAGACCGTTTCGTGCCTGAAAGAAACCGAGAATGCAGCACGTTCGGCGCTTGAGCTGACCGAAAGCCTGCGCCCGAAGGTTGAGGGCTTTGAACAGATGCTGGGATCCATGCAGGGAGTGCTTGACGAAGAGACACTGGAGCAATTCGCAGGCTCGGTTTCGGCGATGAAGGAATATGTTGGGCTCGGGAGCGATATGAAGGTGGACTTCGAAAAGATCCGGGCGACGGCACTGTCCGACAGGCAGCTGCTGGACGGTAATCTGGCAGTTGAGAAAATTGACTTTCCCGAAGAAACATCCGAAGCGGCCGAAAAATGGAGCAGGCAGCTTGCGGTGCTCGCGGAAAGGATGAAGGCGTTCTCTTATGAAGGGATGACCTTTGATTATGCTTCTTTTGAGGCCGTTGACGCCGAAGATATCATACTCGATGGGATAACCGGCTTTGTACTTGAACCGCTTTCGGATATGTGGCTCGGTTTCCTGCTGGAAGATGCTGACTCACTTTCCGAAGCTGAGCTGAATACTTATCTGCTGCCTGTGGTTGACGGGAAAGAAGAGTCGGAAGAGGCGGAACAGGCAGCGGAAGCGCCGATGTTTGAGCAGTTGTGCGGAATAATGAGCGAGGGGATATCAAAGCTGTACGGCAAAGCGGTTTTCGACATGTATCTTTACGATCATTTCAACAGCTATACGGATCCCGGAAGAATGTGCGCGTCGGTGCTGAAATACGAGCAGGAATATCTGCTCTGCGGCAGCGCGAACGACCGGGTGAACCTGGCCGGCGCAATGGCGCAGATACTGCTGCTAAGGATGATCCCCGCGGGAATATTCGTGTTTACGGATTCCGAAACAACCTCGAAAGCGGGCGCTGCGGCGCAGTCGGTCGCGGGATTTACGGGTCTGCCGTTCCTGGTGATGCTTGTGAAATCTCTTATCCTGACGGTCTGGGCGTTTGAGCAGGCGGTGGTGGAAACGGCTGCGATCGCGCGCGGGAAAAGGGTTCCGGTTCTCACGACGAAGGAGTCTTTCTGCATCGGGATGAATGAACTCCTGTCGTTCTCAAAAGAGCTTGCCCACAGTAAGGCAAGAGCTTTTAAAGAGGGCGGGCCGTCGCTCACATACGAGGAATACCTTTATGCGCTGCTGCTCGTGAGGAAGAATGAAACACTCGCCGGAAGAGCGCTGAACCTGATCCAGGAGAATATCAGGTATGCTTACGGCGACACATTTCTTATAACCAATTGCATCGTCGGCTTCGAAGCCGGGGCCGGTTTCTCCTTCGGTGCGATGTATCTGACGAACTTCCCGGGACGGGGCAAAGACAAAAGTATCAGCGGATACTCGGTCAATGTGAGTTCCCGAAGATCATACTGAAAAGGATAATGATCGATATCTGTCCTTGATCTGCAGGCATTTCTCCCAATTCTAACCTATATCTTCTCTCTCCGGCGGGGTACTGTAAATCAAGAACAGTTATGGATCATTATCCATTGGTGAGGGCTTTGAAAAAAAGAAGAGAGTTTAAGGCTTCGCTTACGGCGGAAGCCGCGCTTGCGTTTCCTGTTTTCTTCTTTGCGGTGATGGCGCTGTGCTGCCTGTTCCTGTATATGGAGGCGGAAACCGCGATAGGGGAGGCAATGCTCGAGACGGCCAGATGTGTGAGCGTTTATGGGGATATTGTCTCAGGGGCAGAGGAGAAGGCAGAGGAAAAAGGAACGATCGCCGGAATTGCCGCCGATATCCTCGAAGGAGCTGCGGTCGGGACGATCCTCACGGAGAATCTGAAGGACCATCCGATAGCAGTAAATACCGTAGTAGACGGCCTGTCGGGAATATCCCTGAAAGGATCCGACATTTGCACCGATGACGGCTGCCTGCATCTGGTATGCTCCTATGAATTCAGGTCTCCGGTCACGGGTCTCGGATTGCCGGGCATTAAGGGCAGTAGTGAGATCGTATACAGATATTTCACAGGAACGGCAGCCGACAGTCTTCTTGAGGAGAGCGAACAGGAAACCGAACCGGAAGAGGAAACGGTCTATAAGACCGAAACCGGGACCGTTTATCATGTTAGGCTGACCTGCCCCAGCCTTAAGCTTCATATTCTGACGACGACGCCCGGAGAGGTGAACGGACAACGGAACGAGTACGGCGGGAAGTATTATCCATGCGAAAAATGCGCTTCGGGCGAGACGCCAGAGGTGATCTACATTACAACGGACGGAGACAGATATCATTACAGATTGGACTGCAGCGGCCTGAAACGTACGATAACGGAGATAAAAAAGTCGGAAGCGGACGGGTTGAGGCCCTGCAAAAGATGTGGGGAAAAGGGAGATTGAGTTTTTCTGTGGTCATGGGGATCTATCTGCTGGCGCTCGCGGCAGAGGATATGTTTAAAAAGAGCGTTCCGCTTTTTCTGCTGGCAGCGGGCGCGATACCTGCGGCGGTATCTTTTTTTACCGGACAGAGGCCATCCCTTGCGGACAGGGGATTGGGACTGGCCGCGGGACTTGTGCTGCTCCTTGTCGCGAAGCTCAGCAAAGAAATGATCGGCTTCGGTGATTCCGCAGTTTTGAGCATAGCCGGGATAACGCTCGGACTTCGGATGACAGCGGTAATGACGGCGCTTTCGCTTTTTCTGCTCCTGATATATGCGGTCGAGATGCTTGCGAGTGGGAGGCTGCACAGAAAAAGCAAAGTGCCTTTCCTGCCGTTTGTTTTTGCGGGATATGTGCTGATGCAGTTTATGTAGCTTTCATGTGAGAGGTGTGACCGGGATGAAAAGACTTAAAGCCTCGGCGACGGTCGAAGCCGCGTTTATCATGCCGTTCGTTTTTTTCGCGACGATGGCGCTGATCGTGCTGATACTGATGCTCTATGACAGGATGAAACTGAAGGGCGATATAAGAAGCGTCCTTGAATACGGACGTATGCGGGCGGATACCGTCGGAACCGTGGATGAGGAAGACTTAAAAAGGATATTCGAAGGGAAGCTTTCGGAAGGATATCTGCTCTGTGACGTGACCGAAATATCGATATCGGTCGAAGGAAATAAGATAACCGCCTCTGCAGTAATCGCGATGAGAAGCCCGGCGGGCGCGGCAGGATTCAGAATGCCCGCTTTTTCAAAGGTTGTGTCATGCACGGAAGCGGAAGACAGGGAACAAAGAATGAGGATCATAAGCGCCGGAAAAGAATTGATCGAAAAGGTGGTGGAACAGGATAATGCAGATTGAACAATGCAGGAGCCTTGGCAGGCAGAGCATGCGGATCAGCGAAACGGAATATTCGGGAGACCGCAGCGATTTCAGGGAGCAGATGCTGCTCCACAACAGGGTTGAAGGCATTCTGCCTTTTGAAATAATCAATGAAAACGGATTGCGGATCTATGAGTACTCCGTTATGGGAATGGAAACGCTCAAGAGCCTCTGCGCCCACAGAAAGCTCCGGGCGGAGGAACTGAAGTCGGTGTTTTCGGAGCTGCTCAAAAGCGTTTACCACGGTCATGAATTTATGCTTCTCGAGGATGATTATGTTGTAACGCCCGAGACCGTTTATACCGACGCAAAGACAAAGACCGAGGTGGCCTATTATTCGGGATACGGAAAGCCGCTGCGCGACCAGCTTCGCGCGCTCTCCGAGTATATGATGGACAATATCGATTACAAAGACGATGACGCGGTATTGATGATCTATACGTTTTACATGAAAACGAAGGAAGAGAGCTGTACGATAGAGGATCTGATGGGGATCGTAAACGGCCCTTCAAGGGAGAAAGCGCCGGCGGAGCAGCAGGAAGCAAGGACAGCAGAACCGATGCCGCCGGTTCGCCCGTTAAGACCCGAAGAGCGGGCAGCAGCAATGGCCGAACACGCTGCATTCAGGGAAATAGAGCCCGCAAAGAAAAGCGTTCCGGTATCTCCGGCAGAAATTGTAAAAGCGGCGCCGAGGGGACTTATACTGACTTCCCTGATGATACCGGCGGCAGCGATGCTGGTACTGACCGTGCTGATCAAGACGGGCGTACTGACCAATGCCGTTACGGCAAGGCCTGACGTGACGAAGACCCTGCTTCTTGCGGGAATCGGGCTGATACTCTGTGTTGCCGCGGAGCGATTCATCTGGGGACGCTTTGCTTCGGTTGTCAGAGAGAGCTGCAGGACCGCGGCCGAAGCCGAGGACGAAGCTACGCTGATGCTCTGCGATGACGGTATGGCGAGGTATCCGTTCTCCCTTGTCTCGGATGAATACCCGGCGATAGCCGTCGCAAAGACGCCGTTTTTTGTCGGGAAAGACCCGAAAACCTCGGACTATATCTTAAATAAGGCCGGAGTCAGCAGATATCACATGAAGATAGATAAGGAGGGTGAGCAATATACTGTCTCCGATCTCGGCAGTACGAACGGGGTG
>JAEEGH010027100.1_pt1 | contig 11364 bp, 11 predicted proteins | sample 9134181 | NCBI WGS metagenome assembly JAEEGH01 (sample SAMN16246544, study PRJNA631951) | gut metagenome | biome: gut microbiome; feature: rumen; material: DP-attached | host: Bos | place: Iran: Karaj | collected 2018-10 | reverse complement strand
TTGCTCTTTATTATTGATTCATTTGCTGTTCCGTCGTGATGACGGGACAGCTTTCCAAGGAAAATATAAACAAGCATCAAAAGATAAAAGATATGAACAAGCAAACTATCATCACCGCACTGATCGCTGTCCTATTGGGGCTAGTATCTTGTAGTAGCGACAACGACTACGAAGACAAAGTAGAACAAGTAACTGTTTATGTATCTGCTGAAACAGGTCTGTTTTATAATGTTCCTAACACTACGCTCGAAGAAGGGATGATGATTCGGGTCGACGGTGAGGATAATTACATTTGTGTTGCCTTCAATACAATTGCGGGGTTCACCTACGAGAAAGGTAATGAGTACGAACTGTTAGTGAAGAAAACCAAACTCGCCAATCCTCCAAAGGATTCTGGAAGCATCAGGTATGAACTTATCCGCATCGTCTCACAGAGAAAGATTGAATAAAAACCGAACATGAATATCATTATCATCGGAGCGACCTCTGGCATTGGCAGGGCACTCTTCGAAAAATATGCCACCAACGGTAACCGCATCGGCATCGTAGGCAGGCGAACACATCTGCTTGATGAATTGTACCAAGAGCATCCCGACACGGCAATCACAGCCACGGCTGACATCACCAAGCAGGACGAAATAGCGCGAGCCATCGATATCCTCTATTCCGAACTGAAACACATAGACCTCGCTATCGTTTGTTCGGGAACGGGTGACATCAATGCCTCGTTGGACTACGCTGTGGAGCGTCCGACTATCGACACCAACGTCATGGGCTGGACGTTCGTTGTCGATACACTTTACAACATTTTCGAGCAGCAAGGCCACGGTCACCTCGTCTCCATCACCTCGGCTGGTGGACTGCGCGGCGAGCCGATGGCTCCCGCCTACAGTGCATCGAAAGCCTATCAAATCAACTACATGGAAGCCTTACGTAAAAAGGCATTCAAGAGTGGTGGCCACATAAAAGTTACTGATATTCGCCCTGGTCTCGTTGATACTGCAATGGCAAAAGGCGAGGGACTGTTTTGGGTGATGCCAGTAGAAAAGGTCGCCAATCAAATTATTGCTGCCATTCGCAAAGAGAAGTCTAAAGCTTATATCACTAAACGTTGGCACTCTCTCGCTATCATTAATAAAAACCTTCCGTTTATGTTATACAAAAGAATGTAAGACGCTATGGATCATCTGAAAATGGAACTAAGACATTGGGTATTGTCAGACGCAAAAGAACTGACGAACCTGTGTAATGCTGTCGACAGGCATTACCTTTCAGACCGTCTGCCTAATCCTTATACAGAAAAAGATGCGGAAGAATGGTTAAAGATGGTTTCTGAGAATGAAGCAGTTTCTGGTATTTATCAGGCTATTGTATATGATGGGAAACTCATAGGTAGTATATCGGTTGAGAAGAAAGATGATGATGCAGGAATCGGTTATATGCTTCTCAATGAATATGCAAACAAAGGTATAGCAACGGAAGCTGTCAAGCAGGTGTGCACTATTGCATTTAAGGTATTGTCCCTTGAACAAATTACAGCTAATGTCTTTCAACCCAACATTGCTTCAATACGTGTGTTGCTGAAGAATGGATTTAAGTATAAAGGTGCTATAACAAATGCCGTTATAAAGGATGGTAATGTATATAACTTGCTCATTTACAGATTGACAAAAGATTGTAACGAAAATCTTGCACGATTTAAGAAAATAAAATAAAAACGAAAAGATTATGAATAAGATTATTGTTATCGCACTGCTTGCAGCCATATTAGGGCTGGCATCATGCAGTAGAGACAGCATCTATGAAGACAAAGTAGAACAAGTAACTATTTATGTATCTGCTGAAACAGGTTTGTTTTATAATGTTCCTAACAACACGCCCGGAGAAGGGATGATGATTCGGGTCGACGGTGAGGAAAATTACATTTGCGTTGCCTTCAATACTATTGCGGGGTTCACCTACGAACGCGGTCACGAGTACGAACTGTTAGTGAAGAAAACCAAACTCGCCAATCCTCCAAAGGATTCTGGAAGCATCAGGTACGAACTCATTCGCATCGTCTCACAAAGAAAGATTGAATAAAATAACCGAACATGAATATCATCATCATTGGAGCGACCTCCGGCATTGGCAGGGCAGAACCAAGTTTCAAATGACATTTAATCACAAGAAATGCATCCGCAAGGATAACACGTTCGAAGCATAAAAATTGCGCCACTTACCTCTCCCTTCCTTTGATCCTTGAGCGCATGCTGCGGACGGAAGTGCGCTTGACGGCGAGGGCGGCGGCGATGGCCTCGTCGTCGTAGTGGAGGTCGTCCTGCATAATGAGGAAGATGTACTGCGCGGTGGAGAGGCCGCTGTATTTGCGCTCCCACTCCTGCCAGCGTTTCGGGCGCAGTTGGGCAAAGTAATCTACCAGGCACTGCTGCTCTTTGGCAGTGGCCTCAGCGATGCACTGGCGCTGCTGCAACTGGCTGAACATCTGCGTGCCCACCAACAACGTGCCCGATATGCGCTCCATGCGGCTCTCCAGTTCCTCCTTCAGCCGCGTCATCTCCTGACAGTTCTCAGTCCCGCTCTTTTCCAATTGCTCAATATTAGTACGCAGTTCACTGATGCGCCTTGTATCCTCGTCAAGTCGGAAACTTAGCTTGCGTACTTTCCTGCGATGCCACCACAGACCAACCACGATGGCGAGTGCCACAACCACGATCAGAGCGATAATCAGTCCCAGCATCCACGACGTACGGCGGTAGAAATCCTTCGTCTGCCGCACCTCGTCAAACTTCTGCTGCCACTCTGCCATTTGCATGACCTGATTAATGTATTTCATAGAATCGTCATACGCTTTCAGATACTTCTTTGCCTCTAATGCCTGCTCTTGATTGCCCGTCAATTCATATAGTTCTGAAAGCAGTTCCATGCATTGCATACGAGTCTTCCTGTCACAATTTATCAGTTCTTCCCTTACCAATTCGATAGCCTTCTCGTATTGTCCTTGTGCTTTTCGTATGCGTGCTTCGGGCAAATAACCTATATAGAGGGATGTTTCCTTCCATTTGGTCAAATAGGCCATAGTCTTCTCATCATCCCCATGCTCCTGATATATTTTAGCCGCCTGTGCATAAATTTCTGGCAATAAATGTAAGTAACTAGTCATCACTCCATTCCTACCCTTCATCACATTAACCGTACCTCTCTCCTCACTGGCAAGAGAAAGCATTTGTGGACTGAGAGCTTTCTCTATATAAATACAGGCGCTGTCAGTCTGCCCAATGTCCGCATAGGCTGTTGCACATTCTAACAGGCTTTGGAGTATTTTCACACTGTCGTTGAGTTCGATATTGCTGTTCAACCACTTATGTGCATATTTCAGGGTTTGTGGATGATTATTGAAACTGACATTGACAAGATATAGCATACCATAAACCAGGTTCTTCAGTTCCTCATCATCATCAGCTTCCGATATGATCTCTGCCACTTTGAAGTCTTTGACAGCATCAGGAATATTTCCAAGCTTGGACATCCTGATTGCTCCACGATAATAATAGGCTCGTCCACGATGCCAGTCGTCACCATGCTGGTTGTAATAGACTATGCTCACGGTAATAAGCGAGTCATTTTCAACCATTCCATAAGTTTTATACATTCCATGAGTCTTATAGGTTACCATCGTTTTCAGAAGCCCGTAGTCTGCCATGTCGCTCTCAGTCAGAGAGTTCGTATATATCTTTGCCAGAACGACTTTAGCCGATTCCGGTTTTTCTTCTATCATTTCCCAGGCCTGCCTTATTAGGGGGTGCTGTCGTTCGGTACAACCAAACATGATGGCCATGACAGCCAGTATGATGAATAGTTTCTTCATATCGATTGCTATTTGCCTGCAAAATTACAGCCTTTTCATCACATTTGCAAGTCTTTTTCCGCGTTTTCTCTTTCTCTGCCCGTCCCTCTCAGCCACTTTTTTCTCTGGCCATTTTAACTTATCCATCTTATTATCAACTAATTAGCTTCAAAAAGTATGCAACACCCCCTATGGCAATTTCCCTTTCAAAACCTTGCGTGGTTCATATATTCATCCTAACTTTGCCATCGGATTAAATCAAACAAATCATCAAAAACAAAACGAATATGAAGAAGAAAAGTATCTTGTTCTTATGTCTGATCGGCCTGACATCATTCATGTCGTGTTCAGACAAAAGTAGTGCAGAATTTGAAGTGTCTCTCGAGGGACAACTTATAAAGACAGACGTGAATAAGGGCAAATGGCCCAAATGGATGTTTGGTGACGATATTTATGCCGTGGATCACGACTGGAGTGTTTATTCTGGGAAACTGACAAGGACAGAATGGCAGAAAGCAGAGAAGGTATTGGTCCACGGACATGGGCAGAACGAATTTGGGGATATGGTATTATCGCAAGACGATGATGGAGCATTATATGTTATTGATCATCCTTTTGAAGGTGACAAGGCGAGTTTTTTGCTGACCTCTCTGACGAAAATTAAACAAACAGACAATAGAACCGCAATAAAGAGTCCGAATAACTGGGAGAGGTATGACCTTTCGAAATTGCCTTTTTGGCTGTGTGGTGATCAGTTTGTAATATTATCCGACTCCACCATTCTCACGATAGGAACACCCAAAGACGATATACGCCACATTTTCTCTGTCGTCAACTTTAAGAACCAGACATTCACTCCGCTTGACTATTGGCCCAACGATAGCACGCCGGAGGTACTGGACGAGGAGAAACTGATAGTATATACCCAAGGGAGCGGCATTAATGGGAATGGTAAAGACAGATTCCTGTATTGGGATGATTCCGGAAAGTTTGCTTTTATCTTTACTATTGATGGTACAAAGACGAATATCCTAAACCATATTTATTCTGACCGGCTCCCAATCCCAGGGATTGCCAAGACACCATCACTTGAACGGATACATTGCTGCGCAGACAATGACAGGATATATTTGCTTTACAGACATTACACCGTCAAGGGCGAAATCATGGAGAAATTTGATATGAAAGACCCTTTCCCGTGGGGTAATACCGTTGAAGTGTATGACTGGGAAGGTGTCAAGCAGCACATCATTCATCTTGACAAGTTGGGGCAAGAGATCATGCTGTCCAAGGACAGCAAGACCCTTTACCTTTATTCTGATTTTATCGATGATGAAACTGATCCCTATATTTACTCATACGATTTGAGCTCTCTGAAATAAATCTCTGATAAGTAATGTTATGAACAAGAAATATATACAGGCTGCGATTCTCTCAATCGTTGGTATATTATTCATTTGCGGCTGTATGCAAACATCCAAGAATACAAAGGACTCCACACAAGAATCTGAACAGGAAACTGTCGATACTTTACATAACCCGCAGGTGGGAGAAAAAGCCGTTGATGCAGAACTCTTCGACATGCAGGGTAACAAGCATCATCTGTTTGAAGCCTTCGCCGATGGACGCTATGTACTGCTCGACTTCTGGAATCTCCATTGTGGTTCGTGTCGAAAGGCTGAGTCGGAGTTGCTGGAGGTCTATGACCGGATGAAGGGAAGATTGGAAATTGTAGCCATCAACTTGGATTCGATCTCAGAGTGGCAAGGGCACGAATGGAGCAAGAAGATTGTCTGGAAGAACTGGAATGACGGCAAGATGTTCAAGAAAGGAGGTATCAAGAGCCACTATTACGACTTTAATGCCGTACCCTTCTATGTCTTATTGTCGCCTGATGGCCGTATCCTTTGGGAGGTGGCTGGCTATGGCGTAGGTTGTTTCTTTGGATTTGTCGAGGCTTTGAATGGTCCCAAGCAAGACAATTATGCCAATCCAAATCTTGCCATCAGGAAAATCGATACCAACGCCAACGGCACCACCATCGGTTTCCGCTATTATACACAAAAAGATTTCTGGTTCAGCATTGCCCACGATTCTCACCTCACCGCCAACGGCAAGAAATACAAACTGACATCAGCCGACGGCATCACGCTCGACGAGAACAACACACCCCAAACCAAAGCATACACCGTCAGGGCGAAATACGGAGCCGACATTAACTATTGCGACTTCACGCTAACCTTCGAACCGTTCGAGACCATCCCCACCACCTTCGACTTCAAGGCTGGCGACGGCGAGGACGTCTTTATCATCCGTAATATTTCAGTAGAATAACAAACAAGAAGATAAATATGATCAAGAAAACTATTATCACAATGATGCTTGCCCTTATCACTATGGCAGGGCAGGCACAGACAAAGACAGTAACTGTCACTGGTTATTCACCCGCACTGAAAGACGGCACGTTGGTGCTTGCCGGTGCTGGTATGTCGGGAACTGTTGTAGATACCGTCCAAAGCGGACGATTCGCCTTCACGCTACCAGTTGAAGAACTTACAGTGGGCACTCTCTTTTTAGAGGGTGAAGGCTGTCCCGATCTCACCTTCTTCCTCATGATGAAGCCTGATGTGACTGTAAAACTGACAGGTACGGACTGTCTCTATCCATTATGGAAGGTGGAAAGCCCGATTCCAGAGCAACAGACGCTGAACCGTATCACGGAGCATTGTCGTGACGTGATAAAGGAACTTATCGAAAATGAACAGAACAAAGATTGGGATAAGTTAGATTCTATCAATATGGTGTTCATGAAACAGGAGATAGACATCCTGCCCTCACTGCCTGTGGATGCTGCTTCTTTAATTGTCCTTTGGCGAATATCCAGACCGCTGAAGAACATGAAAGACTTCCCATACATGGAAGAGTTGAAGAGTTTGGAGAAGTCTTTCGCAGCCCGTGCACCAAAAGGATTTGAAGACCAGTTGGCAGAGATTCACACCTATATTTATCCTCCGCAAGTCTTACAGGTGGGCGAAGAGGCTGCAGATGCAGAACTCTTCGACATACAGGGTAACAAGCATCGTCTGTTTGATGCATTTGCCAATGGTCGTTATGTACTGCTCGATTTTTGGAGCATCGGTTGTGGCCCGTGTCGACTATCTGAACCAGAGATGAGGGAGGTCTATGGGCGAATGAAGGATAAACTGGAAATCATTGGTATCAATCAAGATAATCTCTCCACATGGAAAAACAACGACTTCAGTAAAAGCATCGTTTGGAAGAACTGGAACGACGGAAAAATGGGAAGTAGCGTCGCCAGCAGATACTGCGACGTTGGCGCTGTGCCTTATTATGTCCTCATTTCACCTGATAAGCGCATCATTTGGAAGGCTGTGGGCTATCAACCAGGATATTTCTTAGGAATGGCGGAGAGCTTTAATTGCCCAAAACAGGACAACAGTTCTAATCTGGGGCTCGTTGTTCGTCATATCGAAGCCAATGCAGATGGTACCAAGGTCAGTTTCCGCTATTATACAAAGAAAGGATATTGGTTCCGCATTGCCAAGGATTCCTATCTCACGGCCAATGGAAAGAAGTATAAACTAACAGCAGCCGACGGCATCAAACTCGATGTTGACAACTTCCCTGAGGTAAACGACTTTACTGCCAAGGAAGACTACATAGGCGAAATAAACTACAGCGACTTCGCACTCACCTTCGAACCGTTCGACACCATCCCCATCACCTTTGATTTCATAGAGGGCGACGTAGAGGGGGCATTTGTTATCCGAAATGTTTCTGTAAATTAACAAATAAGAATAATAAGCGACATGAACAAGAAAACTTTCATTACAATGATGCTCGCCCTCGCCGCAATGGCAGGGCTGGCACAGACAAAAACTGCAACAGTCATAGGTTATTCACCCGCACTGAAAGACGGCACGTTGGTGTTTGCTGGTACTAGTAGTACGATACCTGTTGTAGATACCGTGCGGGCCGGACATTTCGCCTATACCTTGCTCGTTGAGGAATTCACCGAGAGCACCCTCGCTTTTCTTGGCGATGGCTGTCCTAATTCTAACACTCTGATCTTCCTGCGTCCAAATGTGACTGTGAAAGTGACGGGCAACGACTGCCTTAACCCCTTATGGAAAGTGGAAAGCCCGATACCTGAACAGCAGACCCAGAACCGTCTGACTGAATATTGCCGCGACGTGAGGACAGAAGCCTTGCAGATGGACTTGGCTCATGCACCTCGGGAGAAACAAGACTCCATTTCGATGATATGGATGAAGCAACAAATGGATATCCTGCCATCACTGCCTGTGGATGCAGCCACAATCCGTACGTTATTGGACATATCCGAAACGGCAATGATAAGGAAAGGCTTTCCGTACATGGAGCAGTTAAAAGAAGTGGAAAAGACTATTGCCGCCCGTGCGCCAAAAGAATTTGAAGAGAAATTAGCAGAGATTCATTCCTATGTTTATGCGAAGGATGAACAGCAGATAGCCGGGGAATTAGCCGGCAATGAGAGTGTATTTTTCAAGAAATACGACGGCGTAGCGCCAGAGAACATACTCCAGACCATCCTCGACAAGTATAAGGGCAAGGCGGTGCTCATCGACCTTTGGGAAACATGGTGCGGTCCCTGTCGTGCAGGGCATAAGGCAATGGCACCCATGAAGGAGCAGATGAAGGGGCAAAACGTTCAGTTTGTCTACATCGCCTCGCCCTCGTCGCCTCCGACCACATGGCAGAAAATGATAACGGATATCGACGGTGACCACTATTACCTGACGGAAGAACAAAACCACTACATCCTCCAGCACTTCGAGTCCAGTGGCATCCCCACTTACGCCATCTACGATACCAAAGGCCACCAGACCTACAAGAGTATTGGTTTCCCTGGCAATGATGTCATCCGCAAAGAATTAGAAACAGCAAGCAAGTAATATGATTACATTCAAAGACACCGACCTGCGCAAAGCACTACGGCGGATGTATGCCAATACACCGCCACTGTCTGAAGGCTTCAAGGAGAGGATCATAAAAGGAATTAAGAAATACTGAGATATGATGACAAGACAATTTTGGGAAAGCATTACCGTATTGGCCGCAGCCATCTCTCTCACTGCATGCACTGCGCAAAATGGCAAGCCACAACAGCCACAGGAGGACTACATTCCAAATGACACTAATACGACCGCCATTTGTTTTCCCGAACCCATTATCAGGTAGATATCAAAAGATAAGAATGAAACGAGTATGAGACAGGCAATTACCCTTTTGCTGCTTATGTTCACAGCAGCCAATGTACTGGCACAAAACGAGGTAGAGTTTCGTAAAGAAGAAACTATGCTTTTCAACAGTAGTTGGCGCAACATGGAGACAGGCGACTGGATCATCAGCCTGTTCAATGATCATGCTATATATAATAATAAGGTATGGCGGTATGACAGCAAATCGGAGAAGAAAGTGGTGCTTGTCAATGGCAATGAAAAGATAGCAATCACTATTGGCAAAGAAAAAGAGGGTAAGCGCCTGTTCAATATTGGCGGAAACAAGCAGACGCTATCTGCCATTACCGCCACCTCCATTACTGACTATCCTGTAGTTGACAACACTTCTTTCAGCATTGAATTGAAGGAGGGTGATGCCCTCGTGTGCGGTTGGCTGAGATATCCAAAAGAGATCCTCAATGAATATATGGTCGTTGAGGCTTCACATAGTAACGTCGCTACCGATGATTATATTCACTACTCCACCAAAACTGATTCCCTCGGACGATTCGAATTGAGTATTCCATTAGTTGGGACGCAAGAGGTTCATCTGCATATACTTACAGGAAGAAATGAAACTGTTGATGTGGTTGGTGTAGTATTGACGCCAGGTGAGAAGTATTTTATGCTGAAAGATTATAAATCATCAAAGACGCTTTTTATGGGTGAAGATGCCCGATTGCAGAATGAGTTACAAGCAGAGCGCCCAAGCTTGTTATATGCAGGATTTATTGACAACCCTGTGAGTGATGACTCGGTAAGGGTCATGGCACGTAAGTGGATGCAAAACTATGAACTGTATATTGCGCAGAACAATGAATATCTAACACAACATCCTAACTTAAGTAAGCGCTTTCGTGACTTTGTCAACGAGTATTGGCGTATCGATGTTTGCTCCCAGATACTGATGATGCACTATGACACCTATACCCATTTACTGCCTTATGACATCATGCAGTGGGTAGAGGATCACTCTTTTGTTGATACTTCACTGCCTATCAATCTCATCAATAGCATGTCTTCGATGTTGAGGTACAAGCGTGAGTGCTATCTTTATGCAGACCCACGTATAAAGGTGCTATGGAAAAGAGCCTCAATCTTGCCATGGCTTGAGTCGAAAGGCATGCTTCATCTCACTAATGAAGATTATACTGCTGTCGATCGGATAGAAAAGATGAATAGGGAGATTTTCGCTCTTTATACTCAGATAACAGACCGACGTGTACTTTCTGACTCCATTAATGGTGTTCAGGAGAAATACGCAGAGTATATTGATGCTGTCAATAAAATCCAAGAGAGCGAAGACTATCAAAAGGCGTTGAACACATTATGCATCGGTGGAGAGCAAGGTATTGCCAATGCCATTATTGACTCTCTTTGTACTGACCCGCTCGTTAACAGCGTTCATCATGCTCAGATACTTAATGGGTATATAGACCGACAAAGATGCGCACTACCTGAGGATTTGGAGCCTTACATCGCACTCATAAAAGAGCCACTTTTCAGGAATATCATCATCAATAAGAACGATTATTTTAAGCAACTGATGAAAGAAAAGGAGGATGCTGTGAATTCGGTTATCCATCCGTCATCTGATGTGGAGGGGTTAACCGACGGCAAGGCTATCATCGACAAGATCATCGAACCATATCGAGGAAAGATTGTATATCTTGACATCTGGGGAACTTGGTGCGCACCATGCAAACGCAAGTTGAGTGAGTCATACAAGCTCAAAGCTGAGCTTAAGGATTACGACATCGTGTACATCTACCTTGCCAATCGCTCTCCAGAACAATCATGGAAGAACGTCATAGCAGAGTATAATCTCACTGAGCCTAACTGTGTTCACTATAATCTTCCTGATGACCAGCAGCATGCTGTTGAACAATATGTAGGACTGACAGGCTACCCAACCTATCGTCTTTTCGACAAGCAAAGCAATATCCATCACCTCCACTGGCTCGATGACGAAAACCTACCCGAATTCAAAAAGAAACTCGCTAAGTTGGAAGAATAATTGAAAAGGATAAAATAAAACGATTATGAACAAGAAAAGTTTTATTACAATGATGTTCGCCCTCGTCACAGTGGCGGGGCTGGCGCAGGACAAGACAGCAGAAGTTAAAGCGGATTCTTTGCTGTTATTTGTGCAGGCTGGTGACAGTTGCATGCAGCAGTATAACACCTTTGAGGCGCTGAAGTATTATCAAGAGGCGTATGCCATTGCAAAACCAC
>JAEEGH010027095.1_pt1 | contig 11366 bp, 19 predicted proteins | sample 9134181 | NCBI WGS metagenome assembly JAEEGH01 (sample SAMN16246544, study PRJNA631951) | gut metagenome | biome: gut microbiome; feature: rumen; material: DP-attached | host: Bos | place: Iran: Karaj | collected 2018-10 | reverse complement strand
TCACGTTGGTGAAAGTAAAGAAGAAGTTTAATTACGAAAGTTTCTTAATTCAAAAAGATGACGAACTACATCAAGCAGAGCGGGCAGGATTGCCCCGATATGGTGACCGTGGCAAGAGACTGCGGTCAAAACGTGTTCACCGTCAACGTCGGGATAACCGAGGTTGAGGGAGGCTATGAGTGGGAGAGCGTGACGCTGCCCAACGGCCGTTGGGGCCGTTCACTCATCATCAATGCCCTCGTCGAGGCGCATTACCCTGCCGACAAGGTGCAGGCCATCATCAACAATTTCCTAGGCGACATGTTCAATGCTGGTTACCTGTCCGAGTACCGCGCTTTGCAGGAGTGGCGAGACGCCGCCAAACTGTATGCGAGCATCGCTATGGCATGGGCGGCTGATCAGGGCATTGCACAAGCCGAACTGGAGCCCGAGGAAGAGCCAAACGCACCCACCGAGGTGGAACTACGTCCCGACGGCATGACGATGCTGCAGCAGGCCGTGATGATGCTCAAGGGTCAGGCATTGGAGTTGCCTGACGAGAAAGCAGCCGAGGTTCCCGCATTGTTCCCAACATGGGAAGAGATGATCGGGAAGCAGGTCGAGGCCGGAAAACGTCTGTTCTACGGCGGCCGTCTGTGGAAGGTGCTGCAGGCCCACACCGTCCAGGCAGACTGGACGCCTGACGTGGCGGCTTCCCTGTTCACCGAGGTGGCCATCAGTGCCGAGCAGGGCACGCTTGACAACCCGATCCCCTACAACGGCAACATGGCGCTTGAACAGGGCAAGTATTATTCGCAGGATGGAGTCGTTTACCTCTGCATCCGCGACACCGGCACTCCTGTTTACCATCCGCTTGCCCAACTCGTGGGACTCTATGTCGAAGTGGTGTCGTAACGAGAGCCGAAAAAAATCGCCGTCACAAATATCAATCTATCAACGGTTAAACGCATCCGAACAGGGTGCGTTTGCTGTTTTTGTGTGTTCAAGAATTTTCCCATTCGTCGGGTCGCCTTCATACATCAGTAACTTTGCTGATTATGATTAGTAACGAGTCGATGTACAGTGTTTCCCGTTGGGTTGGTGCGGCTTTCGGTGCGATATTCGCTGAGTTTATCGAGCCGTCATTGCCGTACATGCTCATCTGCACAGTTGCCATATTTTTCGACGTAATCACAGCGTGGCAACTTGGCCGGCGCGTCGCAGACAAGCACCCCGAAGAGGCGTCGCACCAGGCACGTTTTTTTTCAAGCAAGAAGTGCGGCAAGATACTTACTACGCTCATCAAGGTATATGTCGCAGTCATATTCGCACACTTCGTTAACATCTACATCACCGCTGACCTCGGCTTTTTGGATGTGGAGAAACTGGTGGCTGGAGGTGTCACCTTCTGGCAGATCGTGTCTGTATTGGAGAATGAGAGCAGCTGTAATGACGCCAAATGGGCGCGACTGGTACAGCGCATCCTCATAGACAAGACATCGCGCCACCTCGACATTGACCCGCACATCCTGAACCAGGCAGTGGGCGACATGAGGAAGGATAAGCGCAAGGAACATCACAAACAGGATAACCCAGGTGAAGGCGGCCGCCCTCGCCGACAAAACAAGAAAGAGTCATGAAACATTTCACTATCCGCGAACTGACCAAGAGCCGCACAGCGGCCAAGTTGGGCATCGACAACACGCCGACGCCCGAGATTACCCGGCGCCTCAACGCGCTTGTCGATAAAGTCCTGGACCCGTTGCGTGAGAAGTTCGGTGCACCAATCATCGTCACCAGTGGCTACCGTTCGCCAAAGGTCAATGCTGCCACGCCTGGCGCGTCCAAGACCTCACAGCACATGCAGGGCGAAGCTGCCGACATACGAACCGTCAGTGACAGCCGTGAGGACAACATGAAACTGCTTCGTTGCCTGCTCCAGAGCGGGATTGAGTTTGACCAGGTCATCTGCGAGTACCCAGACGCCAACGGACGCCCAGATTGGATCCATGTGAGCTACACCACACGCCGGGCAAACCGTAAGGTCAAGACCACATGCCGTGGTGGTAAGTATTATTCCGGAATTAAATTGTAAGATATGGCAAAGCGATTTAGCATCGACGAGAGAATGAACAGGCAGATGCGCCGTGACCGTGCACGGGTCAAAACTGGCGTGATCATCATCATCGTGTGTGCGGGCATTTCTATTCTGACCATTGCCACATTGATTGTGCATCATCTTTTAACGTCGCAATACAATTCATTTTAATGTTATGGCAAACAAGGTAAGCAAGAAGCATCTCATTATCTTGGCCGCAGCGGCCATCCTGTGCCTCCTGTGCGGCTTTTTGGTCGGCAAGGGTATGTACGACCGTCCCTTTGACGAAAGCGTCTCACGGGACACTGTAATACTCCACGACACCGTTGCCGACATCGCGCCTGAACCCAAGGACAGCGTTCGCACCAGATGGGTGACCCGTTGGCTCCCCATGAAGCCCGACACCGTCTCACGGAATGGGGAAATTTTCCCTGAATTTCCGCAAATTTCCGCGAATTTTTCCGCGATGGACACCGTTGCTGTGCAGGTTCCCATCACGAGCAAGCACTATTCGGGGAAGAATTACGATGCCTATGTCAGCGGCTTCGATGTCAACTTGGACAGCATCTATGTCTATAATGAGACCCAGTACATTACCGAGACGATCACCAAAAGCAAGCCTCCCAATAAGTGGTCGTTGTCTGTCAATGCCGGTGTTGATTATGGAACTACATCCCAGTTTTGGCAGCCCTATGCCAGTGGCGAGCTGACGATCAATAACGACAAACGTCTGCAGCTGGGCATAGAAGGAGGCGTCAAGAAGTCTGAGGTGACTAACAACTTCGAGCCGTTCGCTGGTGCGAAGTTAAAGTTGAAGATATTTTAGTGTTAGACAGTTGCATTATTAACTATTCTCTAATTGAAAGGAGGGGTTTAGTTATTTAGGACCGAAGATGGCCAGTCGTGAGACCAGCCATCTTTTTTGCCCACATTACCACCGAAAACCGTAAAAAGTAACTTTTTTGTTAATTTTTTCGTGAAAATATTTGGTCGGTTGTAACAAATGTGTTACCTTTGCAATGTCGATAAGACAAAAGAGCTCTTTAATATTATGACACACAATGAATTGATTAGACGCCTCAAGCGTGCGGGATGCACACTGGTGAGGCACGGGACACGGCACGACATTTGGTTCAGCCCAATTACAGGCAAGACAGCGCCAGTGCCGCGTCATGGACGCAAGGAGATCCCACCTGGGACTCTGAAATCTATTGAGAAAGAGTTGCTCGGGCTTTAAGCCCGAGAGCTCTTTTGTCCCGAGATTCAGTTGTGGCATGGTATATGGGCTCTTTTCTAAAAGAATATAATAGATGTAACAATGGATAAACTGACTTTATTGGCTATTGTGGAGCGAGGCAAAGGCAAGGGCAACTTCTCGTGCTTTGCCACTGAGGGTATCGGCAACTATAGTCTTGCTGGCTATGGGAGCACGGCACGCGAGGCAATGGAGGACATCAAGGTAGCGGTCCAGGAGTCCCGTGTGATGGCTGCTGAGGCAGGCCAAGATTTCCCCGAGGAAATTGAATTTGACTTCCGACTTGATATAGGGTCATTCTTTGACTACTATCCCTTAGACGTGACGGCTACTGCCAAATACATCGGCATCAATCCGTCTGTGTTGCGCCAGTATGTGTCTGCCATCCGTGAACCACAGAAGAAGCAGATTGACAAAATAAATGCAGGGTTGGAACGCCTTGCACATGACCTGGGTACGGGCTTGAAAATGATTGACAAGCCCGCAGTGTCCTATATCTAATCAATTCAATTTTATTAGAGCTCTTGCGCCCCTGTCTTCGATGGCACGGGGCGCTTTTGTTGTGGAGGAAGTTAATTTCCCTCACATAGAAAAACCCCCGCCGAGTGGCGAGGGCGCAACGCATTCTCAACAGCACTATAAGCGTTACATTATATAATACCGATTATCTTAGTCAAAGTTCGGTGACTAAGTCAAAAAAACGTAGCTGCCTACTCATCCCGAGCAAGCAGCCACAAAGTCAAACATTTAATCCTACATGGAATAAATGTCCGACAAAGTTAGTCAAAATTATTGTTACCATGAATGAAATCCAAAACTTTTCTTATTGCGGCCGTCGCCATGGCGGGTGTCACCTTAATATATGAGTAGATGGTGGACTTCCTTCCCGCGTTGAGAGAGTGCCCCAGGATGTAGTCGATGATCGACTCCGACACGCCCAGTTGGAAGGCGTGCTGGGCGAATGATTTCCTCGCCGAATACATGGTCATGTTGTCGAAACCGAGCAGCTCTCGGAACTGCCGTACTGGTCCGGACAGGTTGGTGGAGTAGAAATGCTTGCTGAACAACGCTAGCCGCCCGTCAGGACGCATCCACCGCTCGATGATGGGTTTCGCCTCGTCGGGGATGTCGAACTCCACGAACGGGTTTATCTTCTCCGAGCGGCTGGTCTTCGTGCGGATATACTTAATGCGTTCCAGCCCCCGGAAGTCTATGTTGCACAGGTCAACGGTGTTGATGCCTCCCAGGTAGTAGGTGAGGATGAACAGGTCGCGTATCCTTCGCACCCACTTGCGGTTGTCGTCGAAGTCACGGATTGCACGCACCTGGTCAGGAGTGAGCCAGTTCTGCCTCACATGGGTCTTGAACTTGATGATTTTCGCCGTAGGCAGCACGGAATAGTCGGTGTACTTGTTCTGCTGGCAGTAGTTCACTATCCTTGCCAGCAGGGCGATGTGCAGCTGCAGTGTCGGTTGCGTGATGTCGGTGCGCTTCTTGACGTAGTTCCTCACCATGATAGGCGTCAGGGCCTTCATTCTCGTGTTCTCGGGCAGGAACTTGACGATGGAATTGAAGGTGTGCCGGTATATCTTCAGCGATGACGGCTTTGCATCCGCATAGGATATCATCTCCTCGAAAGCGGTACGCAGCGTGTGGGACTCCCTTTTGCGTGTCGCCGTGATGGTCTCGATGAGTTCCGGGCATGACAGCCCCTCGGGGTATGGTACCTCGTCGAGTGCCTGCTGCACCTCGTTTAGTTTTGCCCTGAGGCGGGTGTTGAGGTAGCCAGCGTCGTCACGTTTGACGATCTGGCCGTTTTTCCACTCTTTCGGTGAGTCGATGATGATGTCTGTCACGATATAGCGGGTCTGGCAGTTGTGTGCCACCGCTATTCTTACTTTGTTTTTTCCGCCTTTCAGAGCCTTGGCGGGTAGGACTGTTAGTGATAATGTAGGCATAATGTTTGACTTTTTTTCGACAATAATTCGGAAACAAAAATGCGTTTTTCGACAATTTTTCGACTATTATATAGTGCCAAATTTGGATGTGTTTTCACCAATAAATACCGCATAAGGCCTTAAAAGTTCGGTATTTGTGTGGAAATCCGCATTTTTTCCGATTTATTTGGTTGTTAATAACTTTATTTCAATGAATTTTGAAAATCGTGTTTGTAACCTGCTGAGAGGCAGGTTTTTTTGTTTGTGGTGGTGTGTAGTGGAGAGAGGTCGCGACAATAATTCGGCAACAAACCGTCAATTCCAGCCGGAAACCTTGCCGTTCTTGAAGTACACACAACTTATATGGGTTTCACCATAAACCCATTGCTCGCTATAGCTTGAGTCATTTATTCTATCAGGTTCTCCCCAAGCCACTTTGACAAGTTCTTTTGGCATTCCAATCTTTATTTCGCCTGCAAGAGCGGTATTGCACATAGCTTGACCATATTTCTTAATAAGTTGATCCATTCTTGACTTTGGGAAGATGAAGTGGTCCATATCGAGTTTAGTGAGCGCTACTGTTTCTCCCTTTGAGTTTTGGAAAAGATAGCCAATTTCACCCCTGTCTTCAAGTGCGATTATCTCCTGGAATGTCCATACCGAACCTCTGCTTTTTTCAATCTTATCTCCTGTGTCGAAATTTCTTAAGTGGCTCAATAGGACGTGGAATTTCTTACCTTTGTTTTCTGCTTCAAACTTTGCCTTATATCCGAGTATAAGGTACGGCCACAGGCTTTCTCTTTTCTCATATTTTATATAGTAAATAGAGTCAGTCTTGAGATCTCGTAGTTTGAGTACATCTTTTGAACTAAATCTGGACTCTTGCTTTATCACTTCTACTACTTCAAACGTGTGCATGGCAACACTCTCGTAAGACGGTTTTTTCCCGGTAAGTTGGTCCGATGGGTAAATGTCATATTCAAATTGTCTCAACTGCTCAGGTTTCGGAAGAAGAAACAATTCTTGTCCAACAAGCCCGTAAGGATCCTTTGGATTGTTGCTAATGCTGTCGTATGGGACCACCTTTTTCTCTGTCTTTGCCGCAGATGCCACCCTCACTTGCGACATAGCAATGATTGGTAGCAGTGTGATGAGAATTGCTAATACTCGTTTCATTATGCTTATTGGTTTTGAAGTTGTTTGATTTTCTCTTGCAGGTTGCGGATGGTCTCCTGCTGCATGGAGATCACGTCCACGAGGTTGTCGAGCCTTCTGTCGTTCTCGGCTTGTGTTTCGCCTTTCAGCATATTGCCGTCGCCACGCATGAGCCATTCTGCTGAGATGTCATTGAAGTTAATCAAAATTGAATTGATTATATTCAATGTGATACCAGTCGCGCCACGGATAACGCGATTGAATGCGCTTTGGGTGACGCCAATTTTCTTTGCAAATTGCGTCTCGGTCATGTTACTATAGGCCAAGACAGTTTTAATCCTCGTAATCATAATTTCAATGGTAAATAAAAGCTGCTTTCGTTAAATATCGTTAAAATTGAGCAAAAATAAATCAAAAATGCTTTGAATTAAATCAAATGTGATTATCTTTGCATCAATCAATCATCAACGATGCAAATTTACATCATTGATTTGGATTTACAAAACATTTATAACTAAAACTTTAGAGACATGGAAGAGAAAAATTTGAAAGAGGGACAGGTCGCAGAGCAGACCACCTCACAGCAGGACGAGAACATGAACATGAGTGATGTGGATGCGCTCAAGGCTGAAATCAAGAAACTCAATGAGACGATTGATTACCTGCGCACCTCGAACAACAGGGAGTACCGCAAGGTGGATATCCTCAAGGGCGCATTGAAGATGCTCAAGGACAAGTACAGCGTCTCGGATAGTGACTACTATGGTGCCCTGCTTTGCGGAGGCGACGGAGAGATCGACATCGACAACATCCTCTACCAGTTATCGAAGTAAACGTCAAACCACAAAAACGACACAGCTATGAATTTCTTCAAGGTAACAGTCGTGTACAATGAGCGACACATGACAGAGGACATCTTCAACGATGAGAGAGCCGCCAGGGCTGCTTTTGCGGAAGCTGACCGCAATCCCCATGTATGGGGCGCGAAACTCTACAACTGCGAGTTCGTGAACGGCAGGCTGGAGACGAAAGACTGCATCGTAAGGGTGTAACAAACATCTAAGCACATTCCGAAGTTTGGTCAACTTCATGGCCTCTCGCGATGAGGGCCACCGCAGTAGCATAAGAGCAGTGCCGCCCATGCCCGGGCAAGATGGAGAGTGCGAGTCCTCCCTGCGGAACACAGCAGAGTTCCTTGACATGTTGGCAGCAGGATAGTCGAAGGCGACAGACCTGCAACAAATCCCGCATCGCCAATGCGGGTGGTGTGACCAGGCACCGGGAACCTGGCGGGGACAATCGTAACTGGCCCCGAGAACCCAGTGACGAGTAAGAACGAAAACGACAATGGTATCTGCCATACAACATATACGATTGAGATTTGCTCATAAGGTCCAGAAATGGGCACTCCGCTAAGCCGATGGGGGTACGATCCACAATCCTTGAGGGATGTGGTGGGCCAAAGGAACTGGCGGTTTTTGGGGTAGTAGTTCAAGGGACAGAACGCCCGCCTGGGACGGGAGATGCTGGTTCGAGTCCAGCCGACTCCACCTAATTTGTGTGTTTTTCATGGTATTATAAAAGCTGCCCCTCCCTGTCGGGAGACACGGAGGGTTTTTACTGACATCATCAATCATCATTTTATATATGGAGAATTTGACAACCACGGATGCAATCCGTAAGATGAAAGTCGGGGATGAGCTTTCGTTCCCCGCAAAGCGTGCCGAGTACATCCGCACGATCACCGGATCTCGACTCATTCCTGAGCGTAAGTCCGGTATGCGTTGGTCAACGGTCGTTGACATGGAAGAGGGTACAATCACCGTCAAGCGTATCGCATGACACGCGAGGAGATTGAGACCCGTTTGCTTGAGAACATCCTGTCGGTAACGTCAGGGATGACCATCGGCAAGCGTGCCGCCGCCCGCATTGTGGGAGGCGAGAAGAAACTGGAGCTGCTGCACGTCTCGGGTGCCGTCGAGTGCCAGGGAAAGGGTAGCGGCCAAAACGGAAAATGGAGGTATAACCTCTCACAAGTCCTGCAGCATTGCAGGCATATATAGTAGCCACAAAAGTCAAACATCTAATTTTTACACGGAAATGAAGAAGTATTTTTTAATCATGTCGGCGTGTCTGCTCTTGGTGTTCTATCACCTTATCCCGGCAGACGCGCCCAGTTCTGATGTGTGGGAGTGGCTGGCCTCATCGGTCGGTGCACTCGCATTGCTTTACTACCTGTTCCATTCGTTGGGCTGGAAGGAGAGCAATCGTTAAACAATGTTGGTGGGTTGCATTTTTTGCAAATTGCATTGCCCGTAATCCGCCAATAATCACTATCTTTACAATGCTTTAATTACTATAAGTCAAACATTTAATTCTTACGAAACATGGAAGAGAAAAAAGGTAAGAAAGAGCAAGAGTTGACCGCTGAAGAACTGGTCAAGAAAAACCTTGCAATCTATGAACAGGCGAGAGAGGTGCCACCATCCGCCATCAAAGAAATCGTCAATGGTCGCCTCAAAGGAAAGAGCGACATCAACCCTGTTTACCGCATCAAGCGCATGACTGAAATTTTCGGTCCCTGCGGTATTGGCTGGCGGTACGAAATCACCAAGCAGTGGCTTGAACCATTCGGCAACGAGGTCAAGGCATTCACGTCAATCAATCTCTACATCAAATGGGAGGGCGAATGGTCTGAACCAATACCCGGCATCGGAGGCGCGTCTTTCGTGTCGCAAGAGAGCAAAGGCCCGTATGTTAATGATGAGTGTTACAAGATGAGCCTCACCGATGCGCTGAGCGTCGCTATGAAGGCTCTCGGCATTGCTGCTGACATCTACTACTCGAAGGATGGCAAGAACGCCAACCCAGGCGACTCCAAGTATCGTGACGGCACCATCAGCGATGCTGCCGATGACCTGCCCGCAGCGATTAATGAGATGAGAGCCTGCAAGAGCAGCAACGAGAGGGACGCATTGTGGTCCAAATGGACTTCCAAGCATCCCGAGTATGCCACACAGGGACATGAGTTCTACAAAGCCACCGTAGAAGTCGGTCAGATGCTCCAACACATGAGCACAGGCAGGAAGGCTGAACAATCAATCCAAAAATAACTCTACGTTCCATGATAAAATTTGAAGATCTAAAGCAGTCGGCGGTAGTGTTTAATGAGGAAGCTCATACCTACCGCCGAGGCGATGAGGCGTTAAGCGGTATCACCAGCCTCATCCATGAGGTGTTGCAGTTGGGAGTTTATCCTGATGCAAACGAGTTTGTGAGAAATGTACAGATCCCGAAAGCCGGTTACTACGGCACCTGCATCCATAAGGCCATACAGATTTACGAAGACCTCGGCATCGAGCAGACCCAGTTCCCCGAGAAATCGCATCCCACGGCAGGCATGTTGCCCGCTCAGGAGGTGTCCCAGGAACTCGCCACTTATCTGCGGCTGAAACCCAAAAAGGTGCGCACGATTGCTTGTGAGTTCACCGTGTCGTATGGCAATTTCGCCACTCAGATTGACACGGTATGGGCTGATGACGATGACGGCATCTACCTCGACGACCACAAGTCAAACAACCTGGACTACTACCCCGGTGGGGCTGCAGGACTCAAGGAGTATCTCTCGTGGCAGTTGAGCATTTGTGCCGTAATGTTTGAGGCACAAACTGGCCTCAAGGTCAAAGGTCTTTATGCCGACTGGCTCCGCAAGGATGCGGGCAAGTTGTGGAAGATTGACAGGGTGCCCGATGAGAAGGTGCTGAAACTCCTTCAGACGGAGATTTTGCCGAAGCCTGAAGGCGGTTTCATCTACATCAATCCCGATATGCAGGTAGAGGCCGCAAAGGTCGAGGAGGTCAAGCCCGTTGTCTCCAACTCCAAAGACCTCACCGTCCCCGTCGAAATCACCACGGCAATCGCCAACCTGGTGAGGGCAGAGAAAGCCGCCAAGGACATGAAGGAGCAGTTGCGTGCTCTCATGGAGGCCCATAACATTACCAAGTGGGAGTGTGACGAGTTTGTGGCATCAATCAGTGCAGCTTCAACCGCCACTCAACTTGACACGGCGAAGTTCAAGGCTGAACATGCCGACCTGTTCCAGAAGTATGCAAAAACCGTTACCCGCAAGGGTGCATTCAAAATCACAGCGAAATGAGCGTTAATAAAGTCATTCTCTTGGGCAATCTTGGCCGCGATCCCGAGATTAGAGACACCCAAAGCGGCAAGCTGGCCACCTTCTCGCTGGCCACTACCGACCGCGCATATACCAATGCCAACGGAGTGCAGGTTCCCGAGCGCACCGAGTGGCACAATGTTGTCGCCTTCGGCAAGGTTGTGCAGGTCATTGAGCAGTACGTCCACAAAGGCAGTCAGGTTTACATCGAGGGCAAGTTGAGAACTCGCAAGTACACCGACCGCAACAATGTGGAGCGTTACACCACCGAGGTGGTAGTTGATAACCTGGAACTGTTGAGCAAGCCTCAGCAGGTCGCTGCACCGTATGCACCGGCCCCCGCGCCTTACGTTCCGTAATGATATGGCACGCAAGGTTGACTGCGGGAAATTCCTCGTCATCGAGGCTACCCGCGATGAGATGCACCGCGCATGCGGCTCCCCTGGTATCTGCGACTACTGCGGCAAAGTCTCCGACAATGGTTACTACATCGCAGTCCTCAACCAATGGTTCTGCCCCAAGTGTTACGAGGAGTGGAAAAAGGATGCGAGGTATTATCCCGAGGATAGACCTGTCGAAGAGCGGAATTATCAGTATTACTCCAAACTGCTTGGCGTATGATAATCCACCTGCGAAAAGACCAGGGCCACGTCACCGACCAAAGGACGCTCGACCAGTGCATGGGCTTCCTGCCCAACGGTGACTATGTGGCAACCATAGAGACCAGGGCGCAATGGGAGAAGCGGCAACCCCGCACACTCAACCAGA
>JAEEGH010027091.1_pt1 | contig 11367 bp, 7 predicted proteins | sample 9134181 | NCBI WGS metagenome assembly JAEEGH01 (sample SAMN16246544, study PRJNA631951) | gut metagenome | biome: gut microbiome; feature: rumen; material: DP-attached | host: Bos | place: Iran: Karaj | collected 2018-10 | reverse complement strand
ATGCATACTGATTTAAATTCTCAAAATGGTAGCCTTATATCCCCTAGTGATGTAAGCCATGAAAAAATCGTAAGAAGGGCTAAAAATCTAGCACTAGAGAGCCAAGCACTTAAGGCTATGGTCAAAGCAATCAAGACAGAAGAGGATTGCAAGAAACTCATGGAAAAATATAAGGATAATCCAAACAGTATTTTGGATGATTTGAGCAAATATCAAAAGCCAGAAAAGGCTGCGGCCAAGGATGTGCCAAATGATAACGTAATTCAGAACCAGGCACCGAAGGTTCTGAAATGAAAGGATTGTAGATTTGGAAGAAATACGGATTGATGCTTCAATTGAAAATACAGACAGATTGATATCAATCTTGGATGAGCAGCTGGAAGCAGTAGACTGCCCAATGAAAGCACAAATGCAGTTGGATGTTGCCATGGAGGAAATCTATGGCAACATTTCTCAGTATGCCTATGGGGAGTCTGGAGGCCAAGTATTGGTCCGTATGAATATCACAAGAGAATTTGCAGAAATCACATTTATTGATGAGGGGAGTCCGTTTAATCCCTTGGAAAAAGGGGATATAGATGTGGACGAGACAGCAAAAAGTGATAAGTTAGGTGGATTGGGCATTTATATGGTCAAACAGAGTATGGATGACGTTTCATATGAGTACAAAGATGGAAAGAACTGTTTGACTATAAAAAAGCTCTTTATTTGATTTGGAGGAATTATGGGGGAAGCATCAGCTAATAAATTATTTTTGGACGCAGCACTAAGGACAGTTCTGTTCTTATGTGTTGCATTGGTGGTTCCCATGTTGGCTTTTCACAGTGGGATAGAGGGAGCCAACCCGTACCATGTAATAAGTATCAGTGCAGATATTTCTGCAATGCTTACAGGATATGTACTTCTAGTAGGGCTTTATGTGGACAAGAAAAAGAGTGGAAAAACAACCCATTATCTCATTGGACTTGTTGTTTCAACCTATATAGCTTGCTTTACTGATGCCATGGCATGGATTGTTCAGGATGAACCTGAATATGTAGTTCTTAACTATATCGTAAATACGATATGGTATATTGCTGGAATTCTTGAGGCACTATATTTGTGGAGATATACATTAACCTATTTAAGGGTAAAGAATAAGAGGATTAATACTGTAAATCTAATTGCGAATATTGGATTTGCAGTTTGCCTTGTGCTTATTTTTTTGAATATCCCATTTGGCTTTTATTTTACAGTAAATAGCGCTGGCGCCTATATTAGAAGCCCATGGAATATTATTTCTATTTTTTATTCATTGTTCTCGGTAATTGCATCTCTTTCAGTTGTGGTAGTTGAGAGAAGACAATTAAGGTGGATGCAGATTCTGGCATTTTTCTTGTATGCATCTGGACCACTAATTGTTACATTGATGACTATATTTGTTTTTGGATTATCTTTGAATCCATCTGTTGCAATGCTTTCAATTTTGCTTATGTATTGTGCGCTTAATGTTACTCAGGGAGATGAAAGAGCTGTTGCCGAAAATGAAATTGCGATTGCATCCTCAATTCAGGAAAATGTGTTGCCAAAGGCTTTTCCATATCTTCCTGAGAGAAAAGAATTTGATATATATGCCGTTATGAAGCCGGCAAAGGAAGTGGGTGGAGATTTCTACGATTTCTTTATGGTGGACGACAGTCATTTAGCCCTTGTAATTGCAGATGTATCAGGTAAAGGAATTCCGGCTGCACTATTTATGATGACGGGGCGAACACTTATAAAAAACAGAGTCCAGGCAGGTGACAACCTTACAGACATAATGGCAGATGTAAACAATCAGCTGTGTGAAGGAAATGTCGCTGATTTATTTATCACAGTTTGGATTGGCATAATAGATTTGAATACTGGTCAAGTGAAGGCAGTAAATGCAGGCCATGAATACCCTGCAATTCTTAGGGCAAATGGGAAATTTGAACTGGAGAAGGGAGAGCAATCTCTAGCGGTTGCTTTCTTTGAAGGTACGTCTTTTAAGGAGCAGGAATTTGAACTGGCTCCAGGGGATAAAATATTCGTATATACGGATGGCGTCACGGAATCCATGAATGAGGAAGAGGAATTGTTTAGCAAGGAACGTCTTTTGGATGTGCTAAACAAGAATTCTAATTGTAGTCCAAAGGAAATGATAGAAAAAGTTCTTGATTCTATTGCGGGATTTGTAAATGGTGTAGAACAGTTTGATGATACAACAATGCTTTGTATGACTTATTTTGGCCCTCAGTAATGCTTAGTTATTATTTGAGTCGGAGGTACTTATGCAAGAAGCTTCAACCAGAAAAGATTTTTGGTATACAACAATAAGAACCCTACCGTTCTTAATTATAGCTGTGCTCGTGCCTCAGTTTGCCTATCACAGAGGCTTTGAAGATATGAATCCCCTTCATGTCATCAATGTTACATCTGATACATTTGGAATGCTTGTGGGATGTATGATTCTCATAGGACTATATCTAGATAAGCAAAAAACTGGAAAAATCACTAGGCTATTGGCAGCAATAGTCATAGTCGCTTTTGTTGGTTTGTGCACTGATGCTATTGAATATATTACCGATGGTGTTCCTAATTACAGATTATTTAATATATGGGTTACAACTATTTATTATGTTACAACTCCTGCCCAAGCAATTCTGTTTTGGCATTATACACTGAATTATTTAAAGGTAAAAGTTAAAAGTCTTGTTCAGATTAATGGACTCATTTTTATAGGCTTTGTGATTGCAGTTTCCATCAGGCTTGCTAATTTGTCCTATGGGTTCTATTATACAATCAATGAAATGGGAGTATATGCTAGAGGACCAATGTATGGCTGGTCAAAGCTATATTTTGTTGTAGTTACGCTTTTGACATTGGCGATTATTATTGCAGAGAGAAAGCAGCTCAAAACGGTACAGCTCATAGCAGTTTTTCTCTTTGCTATTGGCCCTATTTCGGCGGGATTATTATCTATAGTTATTCATGGACTGTCGCTAACTCCTATTACAACAATGATTAGTACTTTGTTCATGTATTGTGCATTGAATGTTACCCAAGGTCGTGAAATGGCTGTGGCAGAAAATGAAATATCCATTGCGTCGTCTATACAGGAAAATGTTTTGCCAAAGGTTTTCCCATATTTGCCAGAGCGCAAAGAGTTTGATCTCTATGCAATTATGAGACCTGCCCGAGAGGTTGGTGGAGATTTCTATGATTTTTTCATGGTTGATGATGATCACCTAGCACTTGTTATAGCGGATGTCTCTGGAAAGGGCATTCCAGCGGCACTTTTTATGATGACGAGTCGTACACTCATAAAAAATAGAGTACAGGCAGGGGGCAATCTCTCAGATATTATGAGAGAAGTAAACAATCAACTATGTGAAGGTAATGTTGCTGATTTATTTGTAACTGTTTGGATTGGAATTATTGATTTGACAACAGGAAAGGGCGTTGCAGTAAATGCGGGACATGAGCATCCTGTCTTAAGAAGAGCAGGGGAGAATTACGAACTTGTTATATACCCACATTCTTTTGCAGTGGCATTCTTGGAGGATTCAAAGTTTGAAGTCCATGAGTTTAAGCTTAACCCTGGGGATAGTATATTCGTATATACGGATGGCGTCACAGAGGCAATGAATGAAAATGAGGAATTATATACAAAGGAGCGGCTTGTAGATACATTAAACCATAGCAAGGATTCCTCTCCAAAAGAAACAATCGACAATGTGCTAAACGCCATTGGAAAATTTGTGAATGGAGCAGAGCAGTTTGATGATATCACAATGCTATGCTTGACATATAACGGGATGTTGCAAGAATCTTCATGAGCAATGCAACTAAAATAAATCTAACAAGGTATTTATTGTAGACAGGGATGATAATTACCAACGAGGAGGTATAAGTATGGCAGATGATACAATGATTCTTGATGAAGATGATAGTATGCCACCATCTCATAGGGAAAGTAACATTAACAATTTAAACGGTAATAATAACAATAATGCTCAGGCTAATAACCAAGTGAAATTTGTTGGGTTGGAACATGCTAGAGAAATTATTCAAAATGATGAATACACCTGGGAGGAGCGCCAGGTTTATTTGCGTGGAATTGAAAGAGCTCTAGGCGCTTACAATAGCCAGGCAAAAGCTTTTATAGACGTATCAGATGTAGAGCAATATTCGGACACCCCTGAAAATGCAATGAAATGGATTTCCAATATGAGTGCACAAATGAATACTCGTTTGGGAAAAAAGCAAATATCTAATACTAATCTTCAAAAGTTATCTAACTCTCTGCACAATCATGGAATGGAGTTGATGGAAAGAGAACGGCTTGTTGCGCAAGCTGACAATCTTGAAAAGGCTTTTGGGCGCGACACGCAGTATCAGGAACTTGAAGATATATATGGCTATATTGCCAGGGGGAAGAAAGAACTTGATGGTGAAACAGCTATTATAGCTAGTGAACAATTCAAGGATAGAAAAGCAAAAATTGAGGCAAATGCTCTTAAGCTTTTAGGAAGATTAGAAGATAAATATCCTAATCATGATTGGGACAGTAAAACCGCCAAAAAGGTGGGGGCAGCAATAGATGTGCTCAAGACAGTAAACCCTGAAAAGGGTAAAAAATTCATGGCATACATGGATGTCAAGAAGACTGAACGCGGCTATGAGGCTATAGGTCCGGAAGGTATGTTCAGCCGCATAGATGTTTTTGCTGAAAACCTGCTTAAGGCAGTAAGAGATGCGGACCCAATGCTAATGAGGTCTTCTAATCAGTATAAGGACTTGAAGTCATCAGTAGAAAACCTATTATCCTTTGAAAAGGACGCCCATAAGAGGGTTAAGAATGGTGAGGCTGTGGTTGATGAGTTTATTGGAAGGCTCACTGCTATGCTGAATCATATGGATAATATGGCCCTACAGTATACTAACTATAAAAGGGCAGCATTAGGCGGAAGAAATCCAAATTCTATTGAAACCAAGAGATTGAATGTAGCAAATCAAACTAGAGAATCAGCATCCGCAATGGCCGAAGCTATCCGCATTTATCACCTTGAGGTGACCAGATATCAGGAACCTGAAACCATGATAAAAGCAGTAGAGCTTGAAGTTCATGCATCTAATCCTGCATATAGGGAAAAGCAGCTGGGAGAAATGCTTTATTTGCAACTTGTGAAGAAGAGCTTGAAAGAAAATCCAGATTTGGATGTGCAAGGTGCATTGGAATATAAACACATGAATAGAGAAGTGGATAAGCTAATGGCAGAACCGGCGTTTACCAAGGTTGTAAATGGTGTTCCAGAAAACCTGGAGGGGGAAAATGCACAAAAGCTTATATATGCTTCTTTTATTAACGAAAAAAATAAGGAATATGGAATGGAGGATGCTGCAAATCAGATTAAACAGGGGAATCCTCAAAAACAGAAAAATGGACCAGAGGTAAATCAACAGGTTCCACAATCGAAGCCAGCTGCACCACAGCTATAAGAAAAGAAATAATATACTAAAGGCTCCCGCGGGAGCCTTTATATATTTTTATTATTTAGTTTTAGAAACTTCCACCCATATTTTCAAGTGTATCGATTACAACTACACAATCGGGTGATACGTTTTGCATTATTGCAAGCATCTGGTTTTCAGGAACTGCAACGCAACCGCCAGTATATGGCTTGTATGGTCCAAGGCAATGTAGGAAAATTGCTGAGCCAAGACCTGGAATACCTTCTTCGTTGTAGCTAATATTGAGACAATATTGATATTGTCTAGTGTAATCAATAATGTGCTCGCTATTTTCTGTATCAAGATTTGGATACTGAGTAATGTCGACCATCTGGTTGTAGGCCATGCCTTCATTCATGTCACCTGACCAGTATATGTTGTCATTAACTTGCACATAAGGAATGGCGCAACCAGGATCAGGTGCAATACCAAATGCAGCATTAAAGTGGAATGTGCCCACAGGAGTCAAGGCATCGCCCTCCCTAGTTTTTCCAAGTCCATTCTTTCCAATATATCCAGGAGTGCTGACTACCATATTCCATTTTCCGTCAGAGCCCTTTTGGTTGAGACTTACCCAAGCTGTTGTTCCTTCATAATTTGCAACAACAAGCATCTGGTTTGCTGATTTAGCTTGAGGTAAATTTGCAATCCAATCTGGTGATTGTCCAAGCATCGCAGTAGTGGCAACATCGGTGCTAGTTTGTACAGACGAGCTATTTACTGGGAATGTAAAGTAAGTATTAGGATAAGGTTCATTCGCTAAAGTAAAGTGCCACCATTCTTCATCCAGTGGTTTAAAGCCATGACGAAGCATTGCATCTCTAAGAATCATTCTGTTTGCATACTGCTCATCCGTAATTCCTGTATAATCAGGGTGACTAAGCTCACCAAAGTAATCAAAGGTTCCACCCATATCAACTTCTTTTTCGGTTCTCATATCAAAGAGAGTAAGGTCTACAGTGCTTCCTCTGCTATGACCAGAGTGCTCTGCAATATATCCCTGAGGGAATAGCACATCCTTTTCCAATTCTGGATAGAAGTACTCCTTCATGCGGGTATCAGTAGGATCTTGTGCCCAGGCAGCAAAATGGGACACTGCCATCTGTGGCCTATAAGCATCAAAAATCTTTAGCCTATAACCCTGTGCCACAAGTTCATCACTAACTTCTTTTAGTGCAGCAGCAGCTTCCTTTGTAAGAAGTGCAACCGGCTCCTCATAACCTGTAATTCTATCTCCAATAAAATTATAAGTAGAATAGTAGCGAATCTCCAAAATTGCATCAGGAACAGCTTCACTTAGTAGCACAAAATCTGAAGCATCCGAAGAATAAATCAAATTCTCTTCCGCATGCACATTCACAGGGACTGCCACAAAAGCCAACATGGCACAAAGACACAATGCCGCAGCTTTATTAACCAAATTCACACTTTTTCTCTGCATATTACCCTCCTTAAACGTATAATCTCGAATAAACTAATTCTAACACTTATAAAGCCTACCAAAGCTTTTATCACACTATTATCACACTTTACAGGCTCCGCCCTGCCGCCAGCTCATTTTGCATGCACCAGGCCCTGCCCCCTCCGCCCCCGTGGCCGTGCTGCCCTAGCTTGCCTGTGACATTTGAGCAAAAAGCTAGATTTTCTTATCCCTATTAATTGAGCTTTTGTGAGTGTCCTTTCGCTGATTTTGCACTTATAAGGATTTGTATTTTACAGCACAGACATCTCTAAAAATAAAAACTTCCAAACAATCCTTAGGATAATTGTGTTCATGCTCCGTTCGATAAGTAGAACAACGAAATATTTTTTGTGGATATGGACAACATGAACATTCACGTCCATGTTCAGTGTTCATTTGCCTCGCCGTCCATGGCTCGGCATGTCCATATCCATCAAAAATATATTTCTGTTCTACTAATCTCATTCCAAAATCACACAATTATCCTAAGATTGCTTTGGAAGTAAATTAACAAAAGTAGTGAATGTCTGAGCAGTAAATACAAATCTGCAAGAAGTGCAAATAATCGAAAGCACACTCACTAATAAAAAAGCGAAATGTAGGGTATAGAAAATCAGCTTTTTGTGATTGCACAGGCAAGCTAGGGCAGCACGGCCACGGGGGGCGGAGGGGGTAGGGCCAGGAGACGGGATGAAGCTGGAGGCAGGGCGTGGCGGAAGAGCTGGATGATAGCGGGATAGATGCTGGTGGGATTTTGGGGTGTGAAATGGTATTATATTTGTATTAATTTCGGAGGGTAAGGTAGATGAGATATCCAGAGTATTTGAGAGAAAACGGGACTATTGGGCTTGTGGCACCTTCGTTTGGGTGTGCGGATGAGCCTTATAAGAGTTGCATGAATGCTGCGATAGAGAGATTTAAGGGCATGGGATTTAGGATTGTTGAGGGGCCAAATTGTCGAAAGAACGATGGAATAGGTATTAGCTCTACTCCTGAGAATTGTGGAAAAGAGCTTACTGAATACTATTGTAGTGGGGATAATGACATGCTTATTGCTTGTGGTGGCGGTGAGCTTATGTGCGAGACCCTTGACCATGTGGATTTTGAGGCAATAAAGGTTGCGACTCCTAAGTGGTATATGGGGTATTCTGATAATACGAATTTTACATTTTTGTTGAATACAATATGCGATACTGCATCGATTTATGGACCAAGCATTGGGGCCTTTGGACAGGAGACTTTGCATGAGGCGTTGACAGATACTATTGATGTTTTCTTGGGAAAGAAGTCAAAGGTGTCTGGTTACGATAAGTTTGAGTTGGAGTCCTTAAAGGATGAGGAGCATCCGCTTGTGAGCTATAACTTGACAGAAAAGAAGGAGCTAAGGCTTTTTATGGGAGAGGCTGAGGTTAATCGAGTGCCTGAAATAGAAGGTATTTTAACCGGTGGATGTCTGGATTGCTTGGCAAATATGGTTGGTACAAAGTATGACAAGGTGGTTGAGTTTAATTCTCGCTATAAAGATGAAGGTGTTTTGTGGTTCATCGAGGCTTGTGACTTGAACCTTATGTCTATTCGTAGGGCTCTTTGGAATCTTGATAGGGCAGGTTGGTTTGAAAATGCCAAGGGCTTTATTATTGGTAGACCGTTAGCTTCGTGGAAGCAGGAGATGATGGGATTAGACCAGTATAATGCGGTTACTGGAATTCTCGGTAAATATAATGTACCTATTATAATGGATGCAGATGTGGGGCATTTGGCACCAGCCATACCTGTTATTTCAGGGGCATATACAAAGGCTTCTGTGGATGGGGGCAATATTACGCTAGAATATAAGACTGCTTCATCACTTTAAAGTGTTTTTTTCTTGAATAATAGCCTTTAAAAGGGTATTATTAATTAGATTGGATAATTTTATGTTTTAGGAGAATCTATGAACGAAGACTACATGTTTGAAGAGGAGATAAATGAGCAGGTTCAGCCTGAATTTACCACTGTAGAAGAACCTAAAAGAAAAAGTAAACTAGCTATTATTTCGTGCATACTTGGAGTGTTTTCTTTAGTTTTCTTTATGTCATTTTTCAATGTCATAACAGCGGTGATTTCAATAATACTTGCTATTATTTTCTTGGCAACATCATCAGGAAAGCAGGGCAAAGGAATTGCCATTACCGGGATATTAGCATCTATTATTAGCATATTTTTGTGCATAGTATCTTGGTCACTTATTTTTTCAAATATTAACCATTTCGAGCCACTTTACGACGAGATACTGGAACTATACGGCTTAGATATGGATATTGATACTGGAAACAATGATTCCCAGGATTTCAAAGAAATAATTAAAGATTCATCAGACGATTTAAACGTAGATGATACGTTATAGAAAGGATTTAAGTCACATGTATAACAAGGTAGACGCAAGCTTAAACTTTGTTGAGCGCGAGAAACAGGTGCTCAAATTCTGGGAGGAGAACGACATCTTCCAGAAATCAATGGATTCAAGAAAAGAGGGAGAGACATATACATTCTATGATGGCCCTCCTACAGCAAACGGAAAGCCTCACATTGGTCACGTAGAGACACGTGCTATCAAGGATATGATTCCTAGATATCAGACAATGAAGGGCAAGTTCGTTCCACGTAAGGCTGGTTGGGATACACACGGTCTTCCAGTAGAGCTTGAGGTAGAAAAGCTTCTCGGCCTCAATGGTAAAGAACAAATCGAAGAATACGGTATGGAGCCTTTCATTAAGAAATGTAAGGAATCTGTATGGAAATATAAGGGGATGTGGGAGGATTTCTCTGGCACAGTTGGTTTCTGGGCAGATATGGACAATCCTTACATCACATATGATGACAATTTCATCGAGTCTGAGTGGTGGGCACTCAAGACAATTTGGGACAAGAAGCTCCTTTACAAGGGATTCAAGATTGTTCCTTATTGTCCTCGTTGTGGTACTCCACTTTCTGCACAGGAGGTTGCTCAGGGCTACAAGACAGTTAAGGAACGTTCAGCAATCGCTAGATTCAAGATTACTGGTGAGGATGCTTACTTCCTCGCTTGGACAACAACACCATGGACACTTCCATCAAACCTTGCACTTTGCGTAAATCCAGATGAGACATACGTACGTGTGAAGGCAGCTGATGGTTATACATACATTCTCGCTGAAGCACTTGCTGACAAGGTTCTCGGCAAGCTCGAAAAGGAAGAGGGCGAGAAGGCTTACGAGGTACTCGAAACATACAAGGGTACAGATCTTGAATACAAGGAATATGAGCCACTTTTCGAGTGTGCAGGCGTTGCAGCTGCAAAGCAGCACAAGAAGGCTCATTTCGTAGTTTGTGATACATACGTTACTATGTCAGATGGTACTGGTATCGTACATATCGCTCCTGCATTTGGTGAGGACGATGCAAAGGTTGGTCGCAAGTATGACCTTCCATTCGTTCAGTTTGTAGACGGCAAGGGTGAGCTTACAGAGGAGACTCCATATGCTGGCCAGTTCGTTAAGGATGCAGATCCAAACGTTCTCAAGGATTTGGATGCAAAGGGACAGCTTTTTGAAGCACCAAAGTTCGAGCATGAGTATCCACACTGCTGGAGATGCGACACTCCACTTATTTACTATGCTAGAGAATCATGGTTCATCAAGATGACTGAGGTAAAGGATGACCTGATCAAGAATAACAACACAGTAAACTGGATTCCAGATTCAATCGGTAAGGGCCGTTTTGGTGACTGGCTTGAGAATGTTCAGGACTGGGGTATTTCTCGTAACCGTTATTGGGGTACTCCACTTAATATTTGGGAGTGCGAGGATTGTGGAAAGCAGATTTCTATCGGAAGCCGTGAGGAGCTTGCAAAGCTTTCAGGCCGCGAGGATGCAAAGACAATCGAGCTTCACCGTCCATACATCGACGAAGTGACATGCACATGTCCAGATTGCGGCAAGACAATGCGCCGTGTACCAGAGGTTATTGACTGCTGGTTCGATTCAGGAGCTATGCCATTTGCTCAGCATCACTATCCATTCGAGAACAAAGAAGTGTTTGAGCAGCAGTTCCCTGCAAAGTTCATCTCAGAGGCTGTTGACCAGACTCGTGGTTGGTTCTACTCACTTATGGCAGAGTCAACACTTCTTTTCAACAAGGCACCATATGAGAATGTTATCGTTCTTGGACATGTTCAGGATGAGAACGGACAGAAGATGTCAAAGTCAAAGGGCAACGCAGTTGATCCATTTGACGCACTTGAGAAGATGGGTGCAGATGCTATTAGATGGTACTTCTACACATCTTCAGCACCATGGATTCCAAAGAGATTTGGTGAGAATGCAGGTATGGAAGGGCAGAGAAAGTTCCTTGTAACACTTTGGAATACATAC